>Ga0208114_1000478_pt1 | contig 10319 bp, 6 predicted proteins | sample LakWasMeta2_LOW4_2_FD_183854 | JGI IMG/M metagenome (GOLD analysis project Ga0208114, IMG submission 183854) | Freshwater sediment methanotrophic microbial communities from Lake Washington under simulated oxygen tension - Sediment Metagenome... | ecosystem: Environmental > Aquatic > Freshwater >... | reverse complement strand
CCGAGCCGGGTTGCCATCAAATCAAATGCATTGCCTAAATCTGCAAGCTCATCTCGACGCGACCCCATGGACTTGCCAACGCGCACATCAAGATTGCCGCCGGCAGCGCTGGCAAAAGCATTTCTTAACTGCTGGATAGGTTTGGAAAAATACCAGGCCAGAATCGCTGCAAAAATGAAACTTGCAAATGCGCCAGCCAGCAATGGCATAACAGGGTAGGAATGCTTCCCGGGCCTGCCGTGAAAGCCAAACTGTCCTGCATGCGGTTTTGGCCGCACTACACCGTTTACATGCTTTGAAGCGGGCACAAACAGTAAATACTCGTGGTGATCATTGGCCTTGATTTTTTGCAGTGCCATTCTGGGCATAAAATGACCGGACTTAGCTGCCGCTATTTCAGCAGACTGGCGCTCAAAAAGCGCGCGTGCATTCGCAATCACATCTGCAGGCAATGTACGCCCAAGCAGTTCGCTATTATCTTCACTGATTGCAAATACCTGGGGCACAGGCTGGCGTGACCATCGGGTGATCAACGCACTCAAGCCTTCAACCCCGCCATACTGCAATGTCGCAGCGGCGGCATCCACCAAAGACCTGGCAGGCGGGCTGGTTTCAATCTGCGTATTTAATTTATCCTGATTCTGATTAGCGACCCAGATTGCAACCGCAGTTACCGCCGTTAATTGCGCCAGGAAAAAGAAAATGAAAAATTTCCAATAAAGCCTGCCCATAAATCAACCTATATTCCTGTTATTGATATTTAACTTTTCAGTAACTGATAACCCGTACGGAACACCGTCTGTATGCAGTGTCTTCCATCCGGGAGCAGGCCTAATTTGTGGCGTATGCTGCTCAGGTGCACATCGATACTGCGATCGAACCTGGCAAGCGGGCGGCCCAATGCCAATTGCGACAGCTCCTGCTTGGAAACCACTTTCCCTGCGTTTCTGGCCAGCACTTCAAGCAAATTAAATTCGGTACTGGTCAGGTTGAGCACCTGGTCATCCCATGTAGCTTGGCGCAGCGCCGGCTTGACGCTCAAAGCGCCGACTGTAATCTGAATGTCCGCAGGCTCACTATCATCCGGCTCAAGCTCCGGTACTGGCTTCACGCGACGTAAAATCGCACGTATACGCGCGACTATTTCACGCGGGCTGCTTGGCTTGGGTACATAATCATCCGCACCCAGCTCCAGGCCGATGATGCGGTCTGTGTTGTCGCCTTTTGCCGTCAGCATGATAATCGGCACATTGCTGTGCTGACGTATCATTTTCAATGTTTCTATGCCGTTCAGTTTTGGCATCATCACATCCAGCACCACAATTTCAACCGGCTGCCTGCAGGCCAGTTCAGCGCCTGCTACGCCATCATGTGCAACCTGGACATCAAAGCCTTCCGTCTCAAGATACTCCCTGAGCATGCCTGCCAGTTCAACATCATCATCGATCAATAACACGGTTTGCATTGAGCGTTTTTATCCATAAGTTAACAAAAGGACCTGAGTCATCCATGGCGTCATCATATAGAGCGCAAACAGTTGCCACAACAACCCGCCCTTACCTTTACCCGGTTTTACATGTAGTTAACTTAAATTAACAAAGCCGGAATGCACAATGGCATCGTCTTAAACAAGCGCGAATAAAACGTGAATTACACATTCACCGATTCGCATCATATTTAGTAACTTTTATCACGATAAAGGAATGTCATGAACACCACACAGAAATTCAACCATCAGATTTCATTAAAAAGAATATTGGCTGCATCGATTCTGGCAGTTTCATTGCCACTGGCCTCGGTCGCTCATGCGGAACATGGCGACCAGGATGGCAAAAGCTGCAAAAGAGACGCCAGACCAAGTCATGGCATGCATTTTGAGAAAAATGGCGTACCACCATACCTGCATGGAATAGCGCTTACAAGCGCACAGGAAGATCAGATTTTCACGCTGATGCATGCCCAGATGCCGGATTTACGCAACCAGCAGAAACAGCATCATGAGTTAATCAGCGAGATTCGCGCAACTGCGCAGGCAGATAAATTCGATAGTGCGAAGATACAGCAGCTGGCGGACAAAGCGGCCAGTCTGGAAAAAAACAAAGTGCTGTTATTTGCGCAGCAGGATGCAAAGATTTTTGCCTTGCTGACACCTGAACAACGTAAGAAAGCCCGTGATTTTAAAGGTTTTAAACATAGCGGCGCAGATCGTGACGGCACTCCCGGCGATGGTGAAGGCAAGAACAAACGCCCTGCCGGATATAAACAACCCCATCACTCACCGGTTCACCGCAGTATTTAACGCAGCGATTTGGAATTAGCTTCATTGAACATGAATAGCCCCTACTCATGTTCAATGAAGTCTTTTCGAGATCAGGCGCTCTCGAACGCTTCGCAGAACTGGCTTAACAACTGACCAAAAATCGGCAATATTTCTTCCACATCATGCGGACTGTCATCATCCGTGCCTGCAATCACAAAGGCAATCACAACCTTGTCCAGGTTCTCCCTGAATTCTACCCAGTGCTCCGCTTCCGCTTCGGCAATCAGCTGAAATTTATTAAACCCTGACTCAATGATTTCAATCAGTTCGGCATCCGGCAAGCCGGCAAACAAGGTCTTGGCAATCGTAACCTGTGCTGCCGCAAACTCAGGGTTAATATCTTCCCGAGCCAGAGGTGTCGTGAAGAAAGCATAGTTCAGCAATGCAAATGCCTGATACACGCTGAGCATGTCAAAGTTCTCGGTGCGCTCTTCCAGAGGTGAGCGCTCTGCAGACTGTATCGCCTTGAACGTCACATAACAGCTCAAATAATCAGCCGCATTCAGCGCATCATATTCATCCAGATTGGTACTTGGCGTTTCATCATCACGCAATGAAGCCGCTAAACTCAAAGCATGCATCAGTTTTAAACGTTGTGAATAAGTGGTTTGCATAATCGATATTCCAATTCAAATTTTAAAATCTAAAACACTATTAAACCGCCTGCGTTCATTGGCGGATAATAAAAATCATCAATCAATGACAGGCATCGCTTCCAGCTGCTCATGCAGCTCCAGCCAGCGCTCCTCGGCTGTTTCCAGTTTACTTGCCAATTCTGCCTGCGTTTTTAGCAACTGCTGTAACTCTGTTTTGTCGGATGCACTGTAAAGCTCAGTATCATTCAAACGCTCATCACAGGCTTTTTTCTCCGTCTGCATCTGTGCCATCTTACGTTCGGTCTGCTCCAGCTCTTTTAACAACGGGCGTCGTTCGGCGATACGCGCCTGGCGTTCAGCCTTGTTCTGCGCCCTGTCATTTTTACTCGGCTTATCCGTTACCTGTGACTGTGCAGCCTGTTTTTCTTTCAGGCGCTGCTCATTCAACCACTGGCTATAATCCTCAAGATCACCATCAAATGTTTCCGCTTTGCCATCAGCCACCAGTATGAATTGGTCACAGCTGGCGCGCAACAGGGCCCTGTCATGCGATACCAGTATCACGCCGCCTTCAAAATCCTGCAATGCAAGTGTCAAGGCATGGCGCATTTCCAGGTCAAGATGGTTGGTCGGCTCATCCAGCAATAGCAGATTCGGCCGTGTCCAGATTAATAGCGCCAATGCCAGCCGTGATTTTTCACCGCCGGAAAAATTGGCACAAGGTGACCTCGCCATATCCCCTTTGAAATCAAAACCACCCAGGTAATTCAGGTGTTCCTGCTCACGGGTCAGCGGGTCCAGCTTCATCATGTGCTGCAGCGGCGAATCATCAGGACGCAGCTGCTCAAGCTGGTGCTGTGCGAAATAGCCGATATTCAAGTCCTTGCCTTCCACACGCTTGCCGGATAGGGGCTCAAGCTCATGCGCCAGCAGCTTGATCAGCGTGGTCTTGCCTGCACCGTTTTTACCCAGCAGGCCGATACGCTCACCGGGGCGAACCGCCAGTTCAATATTACTGATAAGCGGCTGCTCACCATAGCCTACACTCATGCCATCCAGCACCAACAGTGGATCAGGGGCTGCAACCGGCGCCCTGAATTCAAAACTGAATTGTGAATCCACATGTGCGGCGGAAATCATCTCCATGCGCTCCAAAGCCTTGATGCGGCTTTGTGCCTGGCGTGCTTTGGTCGCCTGGACGCGAAAACGGTCAATATAACTTTGCAGGTGAGCGACCTTGCGCTGCTGCTTCTCAAACATGGCCTGCTGCAAAGCGAGTTTTTCCGCACGCTGGCGTTCAAAATCTGAATAGCCGCCACGGTATAAGGTCAGTGTCTGCTGCTCAATATGCGCGATGTGGTTCACGATCGCATCCAGAAAGTCGCGGTCATGCGAAATCAGGAACAAAGTACCGCGATAGCTCTGCAGCCAGCTCTCCAGCCAGATGACGGCATCCAGGTCCAGGTGGTTGGTCGGCTCATCCAGCAGTAATAAATCAGAACGGCACATCAGCGCGCGCGCCAGGTTCAGGCGGACACGCCAGCCGCCGGAAAATGTAGACACCGGCTGCAGCAATGCAGTCTGGCTGAAACCCAGGCCACTTAACAGTTCAGCCGCACGCGCTTTGGCACTGTAACCATCGACATCGGCCAGGCGCTGGTGCAGCTCGGCGATCAGCTCACCCTGATGGTTCGCCTCGGCCTTAACCAGAGCCGCCTCGATTTCACGCAGCTCAACATCGCCATCCAGCACAAACTCGATAGCCGGCATCGGCAACGCCGGAGTCTCCTGCGCAACATGTGCGACCACCCAGCTTGCAGGCATTTCGAAATCACCCTTTTCAGGATGCAGTTCGCCGCGCAGCATGGCAAAAAGCGATGACTTACCTGCACCATTTGCCCCGGTAAGACCTACTTTATGTCCGGGATGCAGCTGTAAACTGGCACCCTCAATCAGGATTTTTGTGCCGCGGGTTAATGTAAGTTGTTTAAATTGAATCAAGTCATTACACTCTGAAAAATGGCAGGCTATATTTTAAGTTCAGGCCAAGCAACTTTGACCAAAGGCGCTATTCTAAATGATTCAGGTAAGAGTTCTCATAATTCTTTCACATTTACGGTGCAGGATACACTGGATATTTACCTGGTTTTACACAGTATTTACATCTGCAAGGCCTTGCAAAACAGACTTGCTGGCTGATATTGCAGTAAAATGCATGCTTAATAAATAACTCAAAAAAACTGACCAAATAATGCTTAAGAAATCCGTGCTCTGGTTATGCCGTTCGATACTATGGCTCACCGGAGTGATGCTCACTATTATGCTGATTGCGGCATTGACCATCCAGTTCTGGGTCATGCCGAATATCGGGCAATATAAACATGACATCGCCTCGTTCGCGACTAAAGCAGCCAAGCAAAAAGTCGCTATCGGCGACATCAAGGCGAGCTGGCGCGGCGTTAATCCGCACCTGTCGATCAGTAATATTGATATATTTGATGCGGAAAACCGGCTTGCTTTACAGTTAAAAAATACCGACGTGTCCTTATCATGGCTAAGCATACCGATGCTTGAGCCGCGACTGGATACACTGGTGATTCAATCACCGGAGCTCACTATCCGGCGCATTGCTTCCGGTGAGATTTTTGTTGCCGGCATCAGCATGAGCGGGGAATCAAAACCTGACCTGCCCAACTGGCTGTTAAGGCAAAATGCTGTAGAAATCAACCAGGCCAAGATCATGTGGCTTGATGAAAAACGCAGCGCTCCGGTGCTAAGCCTTGGCAGTTTCAACCTTCAGCTGCACAGCCCGCTATGGAGAGGCCTGGTCAAGAACCATAGTTTCACAATCAGCGCCATCCCTTCTGTCGGCACACTGAACCCGATACTGGCTGACGGCAATTTTTATGGTGATGACATCAGCAAAACGCAGGAGTGGGATGGTTACATCAACCTGAATTTAAAAAACACCAATCTGGCGGCATTTAAAACCTGGGTGGATTATCCGATCGATATACACACCGGCATCGGTTCTACCAGTGTGAAAGTCAAATTCAAGAACCATGAACTACAGTCGGTCAGCAGCAATGTTGATATCAAAGACCTGCAAATACAAACCAGCTCCGGAGTGCAGCCGGTAAAACTGCGTAAACTCACCGGCAACCTTGACTGGCAGAACTTAAACAAATTTCAGCTGATTGGCGCAAAATCGGTCAAATCCGGCTATACAGTCAGTGTCAACCAATTATCTGCCAGTGCCGATAACGGCCTCAACCTTCAAGACCTGAAAGCCGATTATTCAGACACCACAGCCGGCAAGCAGACCTTTAACCTTGAACTCGCCAGATTCAATCTGATTGGCATGCACGAATACCTGGCGCTTCTGCCTTTGCCTGATACCCTGCAACAGCAGATCACAGCAGCAGCGCCCAATGGCACACTTAAAAACCTGGATCTGCACTGGGAGACCCTGAACAACAAAACTACGGCTTACCGCTTCAACTCGGGATTCGATCATTTAAATATCAATGCCCAGGAGCAGATACCAGGCTTCAGCAATTTATCCGGCGAATTAAAAGCCACCCACAAAGGCGGACAACTTCAACTCGATTCAGCCAACAGCAAGCTGGACTTGAAAGGCATACTGCGCTGGCCTGTACCGCTGGATAGCCTGGCAGGTGAAGTCAGCTGGCAGATTAAAGACAAAGCCACCCAAATCAATGTAAGCAGGCTCAACATCAGCAACCCGCACCTATCCGGCACCGTAAATGCCAGTTACCTGATGGATGGCATTAAAGGCGGCGACCTGAACCTGACCGCCCATTTTGATAAAGGCGATGCCAAATACGCACTGTATTATTACCCGACCACGCTCGGCGAGGCCACGCTGCAATGGCTGGATACGTCTATTCTGGCAGGCCGCGCTGAAGATATTGACCTGACCGTAAAAGGTCGCCTGGCCGACTTTCCGTTTGTCGACAGTAAAAACCGCCTGGATCCGAAACTGGGGCTGTTCAGGGCTACCGCCAGACTGAGTGACGCAACCCTGGAATACGGCACAGGCTGGCCTGTAATCAATAACCTTGGGCTGGACCTGCTATTTGAAGGCAAGCGCATGGAGCTTAACGCCCATACCGGCAACATACTTGGCAACAAGATTATTAAAAGCAAAACCACGATTGCACAGCTTGATGCTGACTACCCTATTCTCAGCGTCACCTCCGAAATCACCGGCCCGGTCAGTGAAGGCATCCATTTTGTAAACAAAAGCCCGGTGCTGGAAGTCACACAAGGCTTTACCGAAGACCTCAAAACCAGCGGCAGTGGCAAGCTGAGCCTGGGCTTGATGATCCCGATGCAGGATCTGGAAGCGGCAAAATACAAAGGGCTGTACCAGATCACCAACGGCAGCATGGAAAACGCCAGCATACCCGCACTCAGCCAGATCAATGGCGTGCTGGAGTTCACCGAAAACAGCCTTTCAGCCAAAAATGTCAAAGCCTATGCTTTCAGTTCACCTGTGGCTTTTAACCTGAGCTCCGGCAAAGATAAATCCATTCGTGTGGCAGCCAAAGGCCGCATGAGCGAAGATGGGCTTAAACAGTTTTTTAAAGACCAGAACTTTGAAAAAGCCTCGAACTACATCAGCGGCAGCGCAGAATGGACAGGCAATATCCTGATCCAGAAACCGCGCGTCAACATCAGCATCCGTTCTGATTTGCTTGGCATCAGCTCTCAATTTCCGGCACCGCTGGATAAAACTGCGGACAGGCCGCTGAACCTGCTTGTAGATAACAGGCAGGATGCAAATACCGACCAGATCCGCGTGACGCTTGGCAACAAGGTCATGGCAAAAATCATGCGTTCAGCAGAAAATGGCAAGCTTGCACTCCAGCGTGCAGACATCAGGTTCAACACTGAAACAGCTTTTGCCGCAGCCGATACCGGGACAGCGCCGGATAGCCGGTTTGCCGCCATATCATTAAACGGCAGCCTGGATTACCTTGATGCCGATGCATGGCGTTATGTCATTCAAAACATCAGCGACGGCAGCAAGCAGGCAATGCCATTTGCATTTCAGCAAACCGCTCTCACTATTAATGCGCTGGACGTTTTTGACCGTCGCATCAATAACCTGAAAATCAGCAATGTGCCTAATAAAGAAGGCCTGCATGTCAATGTGCAAAGCCGGGAGATCACCGGTGACCTGCAATGGATCAGCCAGAACAACGGCAAGCTGATTGCACGCCTGAGCAACCTGTCTATTCCCGGCAATGCACCGGACAAACTGACGGCAATCAAGGATTCCGGCAGCGCGCTGCCACAGCAGTTCATCAAACTTGAGCAGGATTACCCTGCCCTGGATATCGTTGCGGATAATTTTGAATTCAACAAGAAAAATTTCGGGGCACTGGAACTGATCGCCTATCCGCAGAACGATAACTGGGATATCCAGAAAATCAAATTCAGCAGCCAGGACAGTGTGATCAGCGCCGAAGGCCAGTGGAACAACTGGATCAGAAACCCGAATACTTTCCTGAATATAAGCTGGGATATCAAGAATTTAGGAAACACCCTGAAAAGGTTTGGCTATCCTGATACCGTAAAAGACGGTGCCGGAGAGCTAAAAGGAAGGCTGCACTGGCCGGGAAGCCCCTCACAGTTCAATACCACGCGCCTCAATGGCGATCTGGAATTTGAAGTGCGCAATGGCCAGATTCTGCAGGCACAGCCTGGTGTTGGCCGTTTGTTGGGTCTGTTGAGCCTGCAAAGCCTGCCGCGCAGACTGACTTTGGACTTCAGGGACTTATTCAGCAATGGCTTTGCTTTTGACAAAATCAATGCAACGGTTAAAATCAGTCAAGGCGTCATGCGCAGCGACAACTTTGTGATGACAGGTCCGGCTGCCGATGTGGAAATAAAAGGTGAAACTAATTTGCAGAAAGAAACCCAGCACCTTTTTGTTAAAGTACTGCCACGCATCAGTGACAGCCTTTCGCTTGCCGCGCTTGCCGGCGGGCCGCTGGCTGGAGCTGTCGCATTTCTGGCACAAAAGGTACTGAAAGATCCGCTCAATAAGATCATCTCTACTGAATATGAAATTACAGGTACCTGGGATAACCCGCAAGAAGTTAAACCCGCAGATAATGGCAACAGGCAGCAAGACAGCAGCCTCATCTCACCAAATAAATAACAGTAAATAAATGGACTAGATATGGCAATTACCTCACGCATCAAAACAACCAAAGCAAAACTTAGCAAAGAAAATGCTAGTGACATTGTGAAAGTGGCTGCTATCCAGATGGCCTCAGGCCCTTATGTCAGTGCAAACTTGAGCGAGGCGGAAAGGCTGATCGAGATTGCCGTCAACCAGGGTGCCAGACTCGTGGTGTTACCTGAGTACTTTGCCATCATGGGCTTGAAAGACACAGATAAAATCAAAGTGCGCGAAGAAGAAGGACAAGGCCAGATTCAGGACTTTTTAAGCAAGACCGCGAAAAGAAACAAGGTCTGGATCATAGGCGGCTCTGTTCCGCTCGCCACCAAATCACCGGGGAAAGTACGCAACAGCTGCCTGGTCTATGACGACAAAGGCAAACAGGTTGCCCGTTACGACAAGATCCATCTGTTCGGACTGGATCTGGGGAATGAACACTATCACGAAGAAAACACCATCGAGCCGGGTAATACCATCAAGGTGGTCGATACCCCGTTTGGTAAAATCGGCCTGTCAATCTGCTATGACTTGCGCTTTCCAGAGCTTTACCGCGCAATGGGTGAAGTCAACATCATCGTTGTGCCATCCGCATTTACCGACACGACCGGCAAAGCCCACTGGGAATCCCTGGTGCGCGCACGTGCAATTGAAAACCTGTGCTACGTCATTGCTCCGGCACAGGGCGGCTACCACATTTCGGGTCGGGAAACGCACGGCAACAGTATGATTGTAGACCCTTGGGGTGTAGTATTGGACAGACTGCCGCGCGGCTCCGGGGTTGTAATGGCAACCATCAACCCCAAATATCAGGAAAGCCTCAGAAAAAGCTTGCCGGCATTGCAACATCGCACAATTAAAGTGGTCAATCCAACTTGATCACCAATTTACACTAAGCATACATAATGAAAAATCAGGAAACACCAGATAGCGCCAATCTAATCAAAGGCTATCACTTTGATGAAGCAACACAGGCGCTGCTTGCTCCGGCAAGCCTGGATATTGCAAAACTGCAAAATGTGCTTGGCGACATGATGTCGCACAAGATCGACTATGCGGATTTGTATTTTCAATACAGCCGCAGCGAAAGCTGGGGGCTTGAAGAAGGCCAGGTAAAATCAGGCAACTTCTCGATTGACCAGGGGGTTGGCGTGCGCGCCGTAAGCGGAGAAAAAACCGCATTCGCCTA
>Ga0208114_1000476_pt1 | contig 10327 bp, 16 predicted proteins | sample LakWasMeta2_LOW4_2_FD_183854 | JGI IMG/M metagenome (GOLD analysis project Ga0208114, IMG submission 183854) | Freshwater sediment methanotrophic microbial communities from Lake Washington under simulated oxygen tension - Sediment Metagenome... | ecosystem: Environmental > Aquatic > Freshwater >... | reverse complement strand
AGGCATCATCTGGGATATCAACAGCTACGATCAATGGGGTGTTGAGTACGGCAAGCAGATCGCACAGCAGATTTTGCCGCAGTTGATCAGCGATGAAGTAGTGAGCAACTATGACAGCTCAACCAACGGCCTGATTAATTACACAAAATCTCTCAAGATTGATGCCTGATTAAACTGCCGCTCCACCGAGCACAACTCAAAAGCCCAATAGATCGCATCTTTGGGCTTTTTTATTTACGGGGCGATTTCTGTCAACAATAAAAGTGACCGTATAAATACGGCCGACTTGTAAGAAATGTTAATAAATCTTATTTGCCGATTTGGTGGCCGATAATGCCGCCCACTGCTGCACCGCCTACGGTTCCAACTGCACTGCCACCCGTCAATACGGCTCCGGCAGCAGCTCCCACGCCAGCACCGATTGCAGTATTTTTATCGCGCGTTGACATTCCACTGCAACCACTTAAACTAATTAATAGTACCGCTACCACTGTTATTAAACTGAAACTATGGTTTCTTTCCATGATAATACCTCTTTCAAATACAGTAAAACTTGGTTCTTAAAGTCAGCTATCTAACCTGTAAGAACATTGTCATTTATTACAGAGGTAAAGTCTGTGCGCTAGCGTGCATAGTGAAAAATTTATTAACCGCAAAATTAGAATGATGTGTACTATTCAGCATACAGGTTTAGATTTCTTTATCTTGAATATCCACATATAGATTGACTAAACTCCTATGGAAGCTGCACATAATCCTCATTTAAATCACCTGCTTGACGCACTGCTTAAGGCTGATTATGACCGTCTGTTCCCTAATCTGGAATTAATCGAGATGCCGCTAGGCCAGGTTTTATGTGAATCTGGTGATAAGTTAAAGCATGTATATTTCCCGACAACTTCTATCGTGTCATTGCTTTATGTGATGGAAAATGGTGCTTCGGCAGAGATTGCTGTGGTTGGCAATGAAGGAATACTCGGTGTTCCAATTTTATTGGGTGGCGACAGCACACCAAGCAGAGCCGTGGTGCAAAGTGCGGGACACGGCTACCGTATGAAAGCACAGCTATTAAAAAACGAATTCAACCGGGCCGGACAATTACAGATTCTTTTACTGCGCTATACCCAAGCGCTGATAACTCAGATGGCGCAAACTGCAGTATGCAACCGCCACCATTCAGTAGAGCAGCAGTTATGCCGCTGGCTGTTGCTGAGTATTGATCGCCTATCTGGAAATGAGTTGAATATGACTCAGGAGCTAATTGCAAATATGCTGGGGGTGCGGCGCGAAGGTGTTACAGAAGCTGCCGGGGCGCTGCAGCATCTGGGCTTGATTATTTATAGCCGCGGCCATATCAAAGTGCTGGACAGAAAAGGTCTGGAAGCAAAAAGCTGTGAATGCTACCAGGTTGTAAAGAACGAGTTCGATCGCCTATTGCCGGCTTTACACAGCATCACTGATTAAATTTCAGGCACCATCATTTCACCGCACTATCCGGCAAAACCTGCTTCTTGTTAAAACAGAAAACTGCACCTGCCAGCTCTGAGATAAGCAACCTTATCGGCCTCACATCAATGATGTAACCTTGTCACGTGACACCTTCACCTGAATTACAGATTTATGTGTGATAACGTACAGATGACAAAAAATTTCAGCGCTAGCATGTCATTTGAATAAGTTAGTAAATGCTTTAACAACACCTAGATACATGCACTTGCAATTTCAGGTGCTTGCATCCCCTCTTATTGGTATCCAAAAAATTAAGGATATATCCAGTGCAACCCCATCAAAGCATTACAGCTGCCAACCGCCTGCTAAAAAGCCTGCCTGAATTTGAATATCAACATCTAATGATGAAATTCGAGAGTATTGACCTTGTGCATAAGGAGGTACTGTGTAACGCTGGCGATCAAATTAAATATGTATATTTCCCAATCCAAAGCATTATTTCACTGATGAAACACATTGATGCTGAAAAGACTTTGGAAGTAGGCATGATAGGAAACGAAGGCATGCTGGGCAGCACGCTCTTTCTTGGCATTGATGAGGCGCCATTCCGGGCTGTAGTACAAAAAACAGGCGCCACATTACGCATGCCAGCAGCAGAATTTATCCATGAATTAGAACTAAGCCTGCCATTTTCCCAACAGCTGAAACGCTACCTGTATGTGTCACTTAGCCAACTGGTTCAGAATGCAGCCTGCATTCGATTTCATGTAGTTGAGGAACGCCTTGCCCGCCTGCTTTTAATGATCAGGGACAGGGAGCAATCACAGAGTTTTCATGTTACCCAGGAATCTCTTGCCCAAATGATGGGGGTACGCCGTGTTGGAGTCACAATGGCTGCCGGGGTTTTGCAGAATAAAAAACTAATCAGCTATAACCGGGGAAACCTCAGGATTCATAACAACGCTGGCCTGGAAGCAACATCGTGCAGTTGTTACCAGAAAGATAACGAAACTTATTCACGCATTTTTGATGCTTGAATAAGGTGTGGGCTATTTTTCATTCGTAAAAATCTTAATCTATAAAGATACTCTAATCTTAAAATGATCAGTTTAATTGCAGGTGTTTTTTCATCCACCCTAACTTACCCAACTGCGTAAAACTATCGACGTCCTGCAAGTAAGCCAACAAGCACACCAATACCGGCAGCGCATCCAATTAAACGCCATGGGTTATCATGCGCATAAATGTCGGCAGTTTTGGCTGCTGCGTTAGCTTTGGCAATTGCATCCGCTTTAACATATATCATCTTTGATTTCGCCACGCCAATAGACTCTTGCACTTTGGTACGTACTTCGGCTAACTTTTCCCCGCCTGTATTCGCGGTCGCTTTCAACAAAGCTTCTGCATCGGCTATGACCTCTTTAAATTCATTCACCAGGTGGTCTTTATTGAATTGAACTGACAATTTATCCATGACTTTCTCCTTTACGCATTATTTTTTCACTTAATAACTTACATTATCTTTTGGTTTATCTCTTGAATTAATCACTCATTTTACTTGCGTGCCAATAGCAGAAATGCCCCCGCCGCCATCGCGGCAACACCAACCCAAACCGGAATATTGACCGTCTCCTTATCCTTGACAGAGAGCTCTATCGGCCCAATTTTGGCCTGATGCGTCTCTTTGGTATAGGTGAAACTGCCATATGCCAACCCTAAGGCTCCAAGCACAATCAGCACAACCGCCAGCATCTTTACTGCGTTCATTTTGTTTCCTCCTGTAGAAACATCATTCCTCTAAATAATGAGAAAGCCTGGCAATTGGATTCTTTAAAAATCCGTTTACACGGCCATCTCACTGCCAACTGTTTTTTTACAGGCGCCGGCCTTGAATCACACGCAGCAGTATCACTACAATCGCGATTACCAGGAGAATGTGAATCAAGCCCCCCATGGTATAAGCTGAAACCAGGCCAAGCACCCAAAGAATAATCAATATAACTGCAATGGTTTGAAGCATTTTTTATACTCCTGACATGATGATAAGATTAATTATTTTGTTTTAAGCTGCAAGCTGTTTTTAACAGATGCAACACCCTTTACCGCACCGGCAACTTCAGCGGCTTTGTTTATATCGCCTTGCGAACTCACAAAACCGCTCAATTGCACTACCCCCTTATAGGTTTCAACATTAATTTCATAAGTCTTTAATGTAGGTTCATTCAAGACCGCGGTCTTCACTTTCGTTGTAATGACAGCATCGTCTATATATTCTCCTGTGCTTTCATGGTTGGTAGTTGAAGCACCTTCTTGATGGCTTGTTGATGCACAGCCTAATGTAGCTACAAAAACACCAGCCAGAATCAAGTTAGGAATGTATTTAATTTGTTTCATTGTTATATCTCCATATCAATTAAAAATATCATTGCCAATGTATCTGCTGGCATAACAGCAAACAGGCACATTGGAATAATCGTTACTTAACGATGCCCATTACCGTGATTTTTTCCAGAATGGCCATTGCCTTGGTTACCTTGATGATCATCCCCACGTCCGCCTCTGCGATCATCATTGCCTCGCTCACCGCGCCCGTCATAGCCATCACGATGGTATTCCCTGTAATTTGGAGCATATTCACGCTGGTACCAGCTATCCTGCACAAAATAAACCCGTTCGCCACATGCGTTGTACTGGCGGCAATGCTTGCCCCAATCATTACGATGTCCTGGCGGCACACGCAGATAAATTGGTTCACGTTCCATATGAACGTGCTCTATTATTCTTGGCTGGCTATAAATCACCTGTGGATGAGGGTATGGATAGTCACCGATATCAATCCGGCCATAAAATCCAGGCTGTCCTATACTGACTGAGACACCGACATCAGCTGCCGTCGCCGTGGTACTCATAACCGCGACTGTGATCGCGAGCAATAAAAGTTTCATGTTAATTCTCCTGATTGTTAGAACTTGATATTTCAAATCGAAAAAATGCACCTTGTTTCATGACTTAAAGTACGTATATCCAATTAGTCATAGCGACCACCACTCCCCTCTTGATCCGACCGGCGCCTCGGCTCATTTGTTGTGTTATTTCCAGGCCGGCCGGCGTCTTGCTGAGGCTGCTGACGACGCTCCTGCACTTCCTGCCGGCCTTTTTGAGTGACTGCCGGCTCTGGCCGCTGTACATTCACACCTCCTAGCTGAGGCTGCGTGTGTGTTACTGCCTGGCTTTGGTTGCCAGAAGTCGTACTTTGGCGCTCTGGCACTGATGTGCCCTGCGGCCTTTGCTCGCGAACTTCCGGACGTACTTGCTGCGGAGTTGATTTTGCTGGCTGCTTAACATCATCGCCGCGTTTTTGTTGTGTACTTGAATTTGGCACTGCTGCACCCTCTTTCCTGGCTGGTGCTGATCGCTGAACATCCTGCTGCTTATTATCGTTTTGCTGTTCAGGCATGCGCTGTTTTTCTTGCTGGGCAGCTGCTTTTGGCGCAGCTTGTTCTTCATAGTGCCGCTGCACTACAGGATCGCCCGGTTGGTAGCGGTAATTCTGCTGATGAAGCTCATGCTGCTGCTCCACTTGTCTAGGGTAACGATCTCCTGAATATTGCCTTTGGTAAACGGGCTGTGGTGCAAGAGGTGGCACGGAACGGCGATCCCATCTATCCCAACCGCTTCTGTGCTGATTCCAATCATGGCCCCAATGTTCGCCCCAACGCGGAGGCGCATCATAGCGCCAGCCGACAAAATAGGCAGGTGGATGGCGGTAATAGCGAACTGGTACACGCAGGATGAATACCGGAACCACTTCAGGCTCTACAACCCACCAGGGTCCGTTGTACCATGAGCTGGCATACCAGTAATCATCCTGATAAATCCAGTACAGGCCATCATAGAAGAATAAGTTTGCCTCTAAACGTGGCGCATAATAAACCGGATAACCAGGAACGACCTCCAACTCAGGGTACAATGGAATATTAATGCCTATGCTGACATTGGGAAGCCCGATGCCAATACCCACCTGAACATCGGCAGCAGCGACATTACTTAACAGCATTCCTAATACAATGAATAAATAACGAATTTTCTTCATTTCAAGCTCCAGTCCGACCACACATATAGAAGTTATGGCTGTCGACTGAACACGCCAGGCAACGCTAACTGTTGCCATACTATTTTATTCAATCAAACCCTGTCAGTTCGGTAGCGCACATTAAAAGTAAATATGTACTCGTGACGAATAAACAATGCTGCAAGCCAGATGCTTAAAATGTAGTGCTGTACGTGCGATAGCGCACAGATAAGAGATAAACGCTGTGTTATTTTGATTCCATGACTTCATGCGGTCATCGTCACTTGCCATTTGTAATGCTTATGATTAACCGCGAATGGCATGATTTCTTATATGAATTATTTAATTTCCTTGATGTTATCGAAGAAAAAATAACTCTCTGCTGGAGATTTCAATGGTGATAAATATGGTTGGGCACTTCAAGATTCCGCAATTATCAGCATTACTTGGTCTGGCATTGCTCTCAGCTTGCAGCACAATCCCCACCATGGTGCCTGATATGGCAATGCATCCGGATCGTCCAGTGCAGTTGGAAGGCGCACATGGCCCGCTTTCTCCACAGCAGAGCAAAACCATCCTCGCCAAACTTAAAAAAAATGGTGATGATACCAATATCTTCGATAAGCATCTGGCTCTGGAGGCTGAGATTGTCGGCAGCCCTTTAGTCGTAAGTAATAAAGTAGAGCTGCTGGTGGATGGCCCAACCACTTATGACGCCATGTTCAAAGCCATAGACGCTGCAAAAGACCATATCAATATGGAAACTTTCATTATTGAAAACGACGAAATCGGACAGCGCTTTATTGACCTGTTAATGAGAAAACAACGCAGCGGTGTTCAGGTGAACCTTATTTACGACAGTGTAGGTTCAATGAATACACCTAAGGAATTTTTTACCCTGCTGAAAGAAAGCGGCGGTAATGTGCTGGAATTCAATCCAATTAATCCGCTCAATGCACGTAAAAGCTGGCAGTTCAGCCAGCGTGACCATCGCAAACTATTAATCGTGGATGGTGAGGTGGCCTTTGTGGGCGGCATCAATATCAGCAGCGTCTACTCAAGCGGGTCTCGTGGCAGCGGCGCATTTGCAAAATCAAAACCGGGTGAAGGCAAATTTCCGTGGCGTGACACCCACTTGCGCATGGCTGGACCAGTGGTGAGTGAATTCCAGAAGTTGTTCATGGCAACATGGGCCCAGCAAAAAGGCGACCCACTGGCAGCTAGAATGTACTTTCCTGTCAGCGGCAGCAAAGGCAATGAGATCGTGCGCGCCATCGGCAGCTCTCCGGAAGAGCCTTTCAGCCAGATATATGCCACCCTGCTCTCTGCCATTAACAGCGCAGAAACCCAGGTTTTTCTGACTAATGCCTATTTTGTGCCAGACCCGCAATTGCTGGCTGCTTTAAAAGAAGCGGTGCAGCGCGGTGTTGATGTAAGGCTGCTGTTGCCAGCAAGAACAGATTCGGTCATGGTATTTTATGCATCGCGTTCTTACTATGATGAACTGCTAAGCGCAGGCGTAAAAATCTATGAACGGCAAGACGCACTATTACATGCAAAAACTGCACTGATAGATGGGGTATGGTCAACCATAGGCTCCACCAACCTGGACTGGCGCAGCTTCGTCAACAATCAGGAAATTAATGCCGTCATATTGGGTCAGGACTTCGGTATGCAAATGCAGACATTATTCGAAAACGACTTGCAATCCTCCAAGGCTATCACGCTGGAAGCATGGAGAAAACGCTCAATCGGCGCACGTATCAAAGAAAGAGCGGCACGCTTGTGGGCACGTTTATTATGAGTGTTGATATTTGCGGACGCGTCTCCTGAAGTCAGGATAAAAGCATATGCGCTTTACATCGATACTCATATTAATTTGCAGTTTCTGGTGTGCCAACAGCTATGCCATTGAAAAAAACACATCCAATATTCCACTGCGCGCCAAGTACACGGAGCTCTCAAAACAGCTGAGTAACAATCAGTTTAATCGTGCACTTTATCTCATCTCGATGGAGTCTTCACACGACCTGAAAGGCGAGATCTACGCAGTAGTCGATTATCCGTTTGCCACGGTTAATGCAGCACTCAATGCCCCATCACACTGGTGCGATGTGCTCATACTGCACATTAATATCAAATACTGCCATGCAGACAAGAACCCGGCTGGCACTGTACTCACCATTAACCTGGGTAAGAAATACGCTCAGCCACTGGCGGATACCTACCGTGTAGAGTTCAGCTATAAAGAAATTATTACAACGCCTGATTATTTTGCTGTAGAACTGAATGCCGAGAACGGCCCTTTGAGTACCCGTGATTACCGCATCTGGGTTGAAGCCACATCCATCACAGGTGGCCGTACATTTCTGCATTTTACCTATGCTTATACCTTTGGTTTAGCGGGACGTCTTGCCATGCAAGGGTATCTGGCAACCATAGGCAGCGACAAAGTAGGATTCACCGTTACACGAAAAATTCCTGATGGCAGTCTCTTCTACATTCAAGGAGTGCGCGGTGTAGTTGAACGCAACACCATGCGCTACTACCTTGCTATAGATGCTTACATGTCAGGGCTAAATACCCCAGCCAAGAACCAACTGGAGCAAAGGCTGCTGCATTGGTATCAATCAACCGAAGAATATCCGCGTCAATTGCATGAGGTTGAGCTAAATGATTATCTTGCAATGAAGCGCAATGAATACCAGCGCCAGCAAACGGCTCAATAGGAATACAAGATATGGAATATGGAATACGATGCGGCCAGCAACTTGGCAATGGTCTGCTATCGAATCTAATGATAGAAGAGACTAATCAAACGCTGGATGCATCAGGACTAGATGCATCCTGATGCAAAACTAGCTATCTATGCATGTCGCCATGATCACGGTCATGGTCATCATCACGGCGATCATCACCGCGATGCTGATCATGACCTCTATGATAGCCTTCGTCATGATAGCCTCTTACATAGCAGCCACTCAGCCCAATCAGCATCAGGCTTAAAATCAATAATAATTTTTTCACAATAATTCCTTCCATGAAGGGTGTTAATTTATCGCCATCATTACTAACCGCCTGTAAACTAAAATCAGCCAGATAAAGCAATGGCAATGAAAACGATGCGATGAATTATTTATGCTCATTCGCCTCATCTTTAATGACTTTTCCGCCCTGCTCTATATCTTTGCCTGCACCCTCAACAGTGTTGCAGCCAGTAACAGCGACTGCGGTTCCAGCCAAGAATAAAGCGACGAGCATTAATGCAAAAGCTCTTTTAACCATGATGTATCTCCTGATGTAAACTTGCGTGACGGATAATGTCCCCGCAACAGATTTTGCCTTGGGTATCAGAGTTTGAAGACCTGTTTCAATTCCAGTTACGCTTTGTGTTAGCACTACAGTTAAAGCAAAGGCCTGCGACGCAAAGTCTCAGTCATTAACAGACCTAGGCGCAGGCTTGTGATTGGTTATGACATCAAACTAAATAATCAAAACCATATCAATCTATTCAATAAATCTAATCTTTCTTCAGCATCAAGCTATTTTTGACTGATTTCACACCTTCAGTTTCGGCTGCGATTTTTCCAGCTTGCTGAATCTGACTTTCAGTCTCAACAAACCCGCTCAGCAACACAACACCCTGATGCGTCTTAACACTCACGTTAAAACTTTTAAGGCCTTCATCTTTCAATAAACTGCCTTTTACTTTTGAGGTGATAAAGCTATCGCTAGCGACGCGTTTAACATTCTTCTGTTCTGCATTTGATTTGTAATTAGTGTATTCCTGCTGATCAAGGCTGCCGTTCTTATTGGTATCAGCAGCAGAAAAATGTTTGTGAAAAATCTTTTCACTTTTCACTTCTGATTTGCTGAGGCTATTGCTGCCATCGGTATCCAGTGCCTTGAATGACGTGACATATGCATTTTGGTTAGCTTCATTTACATTATCGATGGCAAAAGCCTGTGAGCTAGATGCACCAATTGCCAATCCAATCGTGAGCAAGGTAAATTTCAATTGTGTGTTGTTTTTCATGGTAACTTTCTATTGAGGATGTAAAAATGGACTACAGTGCAGAATAATAAGAATCCCTAATAAGGTCTGTGCGCTAGCAAACATAAGGGCAATTCAATTTCAATTGCTGCACTCACTTTGAGCGGGAATATTTACTGGGTTTAACGTGCTTTGATAAACTGGCTTGAAGTAACGGCTTTAGCACACAAGCCTGACTTCAATCTAAATTTTCCATGTTAGACTAAGTTTACTTTTGAACCCACGGGGCGGGCTTAGCCATGTATGAGCCAAAAACACATCCGCCAATAACACGCGGTAGATTCGTAATCAGAATGCTGCTGCATGCGGCGGCAGCGGTTTTTCTGCTTGCTGTGTCAATCATCATTGGCATGGCTGGCTATGAATATTTCGAGCAGCTTGCATGGCGCAGTGCCTTTTTGAATTCAGCAATGCTATTGGGCGGAATGGGCCCAGTCGATGCGCCGCATACCAACGAGGGTAAACTGTTTGCAGGAATTTATGCGCTTTACGCAGGCTTGATATTTATCGTAGTTGCCGGCCTTATACTGGCCCCGCTGGTGCATCGAATTATGCACAAGTTTCATTGGGCGCAAGATTAATTAAGCCGGATAAACAAGCGCATGAACAGTATTTCACATTGAATGTGCTGATGCTTTTTACCTTTAATACACAAATTACGAGTGCTGAAAAATGGCCAACCTTGATCAATACCGCGTCAACCCAAAAACCTTTTCACTTAAAGACTTTAATGCCAGGGATAAAACCGAGCG
>Ga0208114_1000475_pt1 | contig 10329 bp, 9 predicted proteins | sample LakWasMeta2_LOW4_2_FD_183854 | JGI IMG/M metagenome (GOLD analysis project Ga0208114, IMG submission 183854) | Freshwater sediment methanotrophic microbial communities from Lake Washington under simulated oxygen tension - Sediment Metagenome... | ecosystem: Environmental > Aquatic > Freshwater >... | reverse complement strand
TGCCGAGCTCAGTACAAGATTTCTTAATTAATGCTGAGCTCAGCAAAGCCTAAAATAAATACCGATCAACCCTCCTTGCTGAATCAGGACTGCATTTCAAAGTGCTTCGGCAGATTTATCAGGGTGATCTTTAAATTGCATATGATGCAGTCGCGCATAAGCCCCATTTTTGACAAGCAACTCTTCATGACGCCCCTGCTCTACGATTCGCCCATGATCCATCACCAAAATCACATCGGCATTTTCGATAGTTGATAGCCTATGCGCAATTACCAACGTAGTCCTGTTACGCATGGCTTTTTGTAATGCAGCCTGGATATAACGCTCTGATTCCGTATCCAGCGCCGAGGTAGCCTCATCCAAGATCAGAATGGGCGCATCTTTTAATAGCGCTCTTGCCAACGCCAAGCGCTGCCGCTGCCCTCCAGACAACTTAACGCCATTCTCACCAATTACGGTATCCAGCCCCTGCGGTAACAGCTTAATAAATTCCATCGCATAAGCATCGGTCGCAGCAGCAATTATTTTGTCACGAGACGTTCCAGCCAGTGCGCCGTAAGCAATATTATTGGCAACGGTATCGTTAAATAAGGTGACCTGCTGATTCACTAAGGCAATCTGCCTTCTCAAGTTGGCCAGGGTGTAATCCTGTATTTCAACCCCATCGAGCAGAATTTCACCCATTTCATGAGGATAAAAACGTGATACCAGATTAGCCATGGTACTTTTGCCACCGCCTGACGCGCCCACTAAAGCGACTGTCTGCCCGGACTCCACCTTGACATTAATATCTTGCAAGGCCAACTCATCAGTACCTTGATAGCGAAAGGATAGATTTCTGAATTCCAATTCTCCTCGAGATCTTTCTACCTGATACTGCCCTTGATCTATCTCGCACGACTCGTCCAAAATGGCAAATAATGATTCTGCAGCGGCAATGCCTTTTTGAATTTCACCATTAGCATCGGTTAATTGCCTGATCGGCCTGGGTAATAAAAATGCCGCCGTTAGATAACTGACAAACTCGCCAACACTGGCTTGTTGCATAAAATACAATGCCAAATACATTAACACTGACAAAGCTAGGGCAATAATTAACTGCATGACCGGGCTATGTATCGCAGTCGTTGTGGCCATTTTTAGAGCTTGACGACGGTTATTGTCGCTACTCTTCAAAAAGCGTTGCCGCTCATAATCCTCGCCGCCGTAACTGCGCACAACCCGATGAGCCCCCACCAATTCAGAGGTAACGTGAGTCATATCACCTACCGACTCCTGAAGTCTTTTACTGATCGCACGCAGCCGCTTGCTCACATAACTAACCAGCACCACGATGACAGGGGTAATACAAACAAACACCAGCGACAACATCCAGTTGAGATAAAACAAATACGCCAGCAAGCCAACTGCAGACAGACCTTCTCTAATTATTGTTTTTACCGAATCGGTAGTCGCCTTAGTGACTTCGCCAACATTGTTGGTGATTCTGGAAATCATAAAACCGCTGTTATTACTATCAAAATAGGCCGTCGGTAACCGGGTATATTGATCAAAAATTTCACAGCGCAAAGTGTGAATAATGCTGGTAGACACCTTGGATAAAAAATAATTGCCTAAGTAAGTGCCAATACCACGCAACACAATCAAGCCACTGAACAGCAACGGCATATAAAACATGCCCTCACGTTTATCCGATTGCAACGTATCGATAATGGTTTGGATCATTGCCGCAAACAGCGGCTGCGTGCTGGAATAAATCACGAAGCCCAAAATACTAAGGGCAAAATAGCCACGTAGTGGTTTCACATAGGTCAATAAGCGCTTATAGACTTCAGCACTTGCCTGAGGTTTTTTTTGCATAGTCTGATGAAAAATTGAGCTGCTCAGCTTGCTTATGAGCAAAACTGATTGAGATATTAAGAATTGTTGGCGGATGCATTCACTACCCACATCCGCCAGAAGATGCTGAAATCAGCTTTTAGAAATTAATACTTTTATTTGTCAGTAACTTTAATCAACCAACCATCTTTCTCGCCGCACCCTAAAGTAGACTTGGCACTTATATCAAGCCTGACGAATTTGCCGGTATATTCGGCAGGAATTTTAGATTTAACTCGATGAAAGCTACTATTGCTTTCTACCGAGAACTCCAACGGCTTACTTTTGGCAGAAAGCTTAATGCTTTGGGGATCAACCCACGGCGACAACATGACCGTAAACTCTGACTCCGGGGCGACCTCATGCTTTTCCGGCTCCTGATATTCAGGCAACGTAAAGTCCTTGAACTGAGGTTTTTTACACGCTTTTTCGTCATCGTCTTTCGTATAGGCAATCGCTGAAGCGCTTACCGCAACCATGGCAAACACACACACCGATTTGAGCAATGTTCTTATTGTTGTCATACCCTCTCCTCAACTTAAAAAGCGGCCAGAATTTATAAATCAATCAGCCGGATGTTTTAACACAGCAGCACTTTAATTATTTTCCTGGTGTATTTCAACTTGAAGCGACTTGCTAAACAAACTGAAGCTTATGAAATGCGGTATTTAAAGAATGATTGATGATCAGGATTGAATCATATTTGTTTTTGGGGAAAGCGCTGAGTGATACCGACATACCATCACCGGTTTGATCAAGCAGAAATAAATTTAACGGGAATTGAGCAGTCTGTATCTCAGCTCACTTAATCCGGTTGTATCAACATCTTGCGGATTAAGCACTCGGCCTATGCCTACCGATTCCTCAAAGGCGTGACGATTGCCCTGATAGCTGACTTTATAGTGATTTATACCAGCCTGACTGTCCATCCAGCTGACTGACTTCACCATGGATAAGGATTGTAAATATTGGGTTACCCGACTGATGTCATTGACACCATTGATGCCCGCTATTTTAAGCACCACAACTCCTGCCGACTCAACACCATCAGGCTTGGCCGCATAATAACCGGCAAGCTGTGTATAGACGCCACTCAAGCCCGTTGCAATCACTTCGTTTAAAGTGCCGCATGACTTGCTCCATTGCTCGACACGGTCATCAAAATAAAATGCCCAATCACCTTTCCAGCACTGCTGCATCTTTACGACCCGACCGGCAAGAATAGAAACAACGCCGTAACGTTCTGACACGTTAAGCAAATTTTGCGGATATGCACTCAATACATCATTCACCGATAATTGGCGTTGTTCATCTAAATCTGACAAGGGATACAACAGAGGCAGACCTTTTTGTTTAGCGCCCTTACTTAAAGCGACACTAAGCTCCGGCATACTGTCGGCCTTGTAAAAAGAACGCCGTCCATTTTCTTCAACAACCAACCACAACAGCGTTTCCGGCCGGATGTCACCCCACACCTTCAATTTACTGGTCTTTAGCGCCTCCAGTAACGCTTGCTCATCGAACAGCACACGCATATTTCTGGCTTCATTATCCGCAGCCAAGCTGGCTTCTGTTAATGAATACTGATGCTGCTTAACAAAACGGGGCGCATTAGCCAATGTTGCTTGCACCGCTCTGTCTTGCAGCACATTATCGCCTGCCAGAATACGACCAAGCACCACAGTTAACGCGTCTTTAAAAGCGGCGTTCTTGTCTTCATTAGACGGACTGTTAGCGATAACTTCCGTTTCGTACAATCCTCGCACTTCGGCAGCGAAAACTGGCGCACATAAAAGTAATCCACTTAAAAGCAAAGCACGGTAAAGCACGCTATATCCCTCACATAATTCTAAAGATGTCTTGTACAATATCGGCAGTTTAGCAATAACTTTAGAGAGCATGACATTGAGCGAACAAAATCAGGAAGGCTTGAATTACAAAAGCGCCGGCGTTGATATTGCTGCCGGCAACGCATTGGTTGAGCGCATTAAACCGATTGCGGCCAAAACCCGTACCGCCGGTGTAATGGCTGGATTGGGTGGCTTTGGCTCAATGTTCGAACTACCGTTAGATCGTTATCAAAATCCTATTCTGGTATCCGGCACCGACGGCGTGGGCACTAAATTAAAACTGGCCAATGAGTTGGGCGTTCATGACACTATCGGTATTGATCTGGTTGCCATGTGCGTTAACGATATTATCGTACAAGGCGCAGAACCCCTATTTTTTCTGGATTACTTTGCGACCGGCAAGCTGGATGTCGATACTGCTGCCGACGTCATCAAAGGCATTGGTAAAGGCTGCGAACTGGCTGGTGCCGCACTGGTAGGCGGTGAAACTGCTGAAATGCCCGGCATGTACACCGACGGTGAGTATGACTTGGCCGGTTTTTGCGTTGGCATTGTGGAAAAAAATAAAGTGCTGGATGGCAGCAAAGTCAGTGTTGGGGATAAGTTGATCGGCATTGCCTCTTCCGGCCCACACTCCAATGGCTACTCGTTAATTCGCAAAATTATTAGTCATAGTCAATCATCGCTATCCGAGCCTTTTAATGACACTACCTTAGGTGCTGCTTTACTAGAACCGACACGAATTTACGTAAAATCGTTACTTTCACTGATAAACACCGTTCCTGTACATGCGCTCGCTCACATCACCGGCGGCGGCATCACTGAAAATCTGCCAAGAGTATTACCGGATGGTATTAACGCTGAAATTAACCTATCCAGCTGGGAATTGCCTGACGTTTTCAAGTGGCTGCAACAAAAAGGTAACGTGTCACTGCAAGATATGCTGATTACTTTTAACTGCGGCATAGGCATGATCGTTTGCGTCGCCCCGGAACACGAACAAGCCGCGTTAACAGCACTTGAACAACTGGGTGAAAATGCGTTTCCTTTAGGACAACTGGTAGCAGCGACAGGTAAACCTGAAGTTATTTACAAGTAACTTAACTACCCACAAGAAGCTTGATCGCAGGAAAAGATTAACACCCTCACCTGCGACACTTTCTTACTTAGCATTCGCGGAGTACCGACCCATGGCAGAATTTACGCTCCCCAAAAACTCCACATTAACGCCAGGAAAAACCTTCAAAGCACCGCCAGATGCCCGCCAGGTGCGTCGCTTTGAAATCTATCGCTGGGATCCGGACACTGGCGAAAATCCCCGTATTGACGTTTATGAGTTAGATATTGAGCACTGCGGCCCGATGGTGCTGGATGCTATTTTGCAAATTAAAAACACCATCGACAGCAGTCTCGCCTTTCGTCGATCTTGTCGTGAAGGCGTTTGCGGTTCTTGCGCAATGAACGTCAACGGCAAAAACACCCTGGTTTGCACCAAAGCCATTGATAGCTATCCCGGCACCATTAAAATTTTCCCCTTGCCACACCTGCAAGTTGTAAAAGATCTGGTCCCGGATATGACGCATTTTTACGCGCAATATGCTGCCATTGAGCCATGGATAGAAACCCAAACCCCCGCGCCTGCCGATGCTGAACGCTTGCAAAGCAAAGAAGATCGCGCCAAATTGGATGGTTTATACGAATGCGTATTGTGCGCCTGTTGTTCAACCAGCTGCCCCAGCTATTGGTGGAACAGCGAACGTTATCTCGGCCCGGCCGTGTTATTACAAGCCTATCGCTGGATTGCCGACAGCCGCGATGAACATACTGGCGAGCGTCTTGATGAACTAGAAGATCCTTTCAAGCTTTACCGCTGCCACACCATCATGAATTGCACCGACACCTGCCCAAAAGGCTTAAATCCCGCCAAAGCAATCGCCGAAATAAAAAAATTATTGGTAGAGAGACAACAAGGCTGATGCCTTTATTAGCAAAACTGCAATGGCAATGTCGACGCGGGACCAAAGAATTGGATTTAGTCCTGCAACACTACCGACAAACCGAATATTCAGAAGCTTCAAAAGAAGAAAAAACCTTGTTTACGGAATTACTGAGCCTTGAAGATGACTTGCTGGCAAGTTATCTACTGGGAGAAGCTTTACCGGAATCGCCTCAGCTAGTTTTGTTTATCAGTAACCTTAAAAAACTTCATTATCAATCACTGACTATGAATTGCAGTTACCAGGAATAAATTTACACACGCACTGAAAATAATGGCCACAAGAAGTAAATGAGTACAGAAGATGGTTTTGATGTAAAAGCGTTTCTAAAAAATCTGACCACTCGGCCAGGTATTTACAAGATGTTTAATGATCAGGCTGAGATCATTTATATCGGGAAGGCCAAAAACCTTAAAAACCGGGTTTCCAGCTATTTCAAATCGAACAACGCGTCGACCAAACAACAGGCGATGGTGGCTAAAATTGCCAACATTGAAGTAACGGTCACGCATACCGAAAGTGAAGCGTTGCTGCTCGAATGTCAGCAGATTAAACAACATAAGCCTCGCTACAATATTCTGCTTAGGGATGACAAATCCTTTCCTTATGTATTTATATCCACCCATCAAGACTTTCCGCAAATTACCATCCATCGTGGTGCAAAAAATAAAAAAGGCCGCTATTTTGGGCCTTATCCCAGTGCCGGCGCAGTTAGGGAAAGTCTAAAACTGCTACAGAAGCTGTTTCCCGTCAGACAATGTGAAGATGCTGTCTACAACAACCGCTCCCGCCCCTGTTTGCAATATCAAATTAAGCGTTGCACCGGGCCTTGCGTAGGCTTAATCGACAAAGCCAGTTATGCCCAAGATGTAGAAAGCACCGTGATGTTTTTGGAAGGCAAAGGCGGTCTGTTGATTGAGCAATTGGTAGGCAAAATGGAGCAAGCGGCAGAGAGTCTTGATTACGAGCAGGCCGCCGCTTTTAGGGATCAAATCGGGAGATTGCGACCGGTCATGGAAAAGCATTTTATCTTAGGCGACCATGGCGATTTGGATATTATTGCCTGCGCCAGCAAAGCTAATCTGGCGTGCATTCAAGTGTTTTTTATCCGCAATGGTCAACACTTAGGAAATAAGGTTTTTTATCCAAAAATGGCCGACGAACATGATCCGGCCGCGGTGATTCAGGCGTTTATTACTCAGTATTATTTGGATAAACCGGTGCCGCAGGAGTTGATTGTCAGCCATCAGCTCGAAGAGACGGAATTATTGGCGAAGATGTTAACCGAGCTTTCAAAGCACGCGGTAGCTATTTCCCATAGTGTTAGAGGTGAGCGGGCAAAATGGTTGCAAATGGCCCAAACCAACGCTGAAAATTCCTTGTTAAGTAAGTTGTCTGACAAACAAAGTCTGCATGCCCGCTTCCTGAGCTTACAACAAGAACTAGGCTGCACAACATTACCGAGTCGCTTGGAATGCTTTGATATTAGCCATACACAAGGCCAGCAAACAGTGGCGTCCTGCGTAGTATTTGATAAAGAAGGCCCGGTAAAATCGGCTTACCGCCGCTTTAATATTGAAGGTATTACCGGCGGGGATGATTACGCGGCTATCCATCAAGCGGTATTTAGACGATTTAAACGCTTGCAACAGGATGAGATGATCAATGCGCCGGATATTTTGTTTATAGACGGCGGCAAAGGCCAGGTACATGAGGCAGAAAAGGCGTTGGCAGAGTTGGGTGTAAACAATGTTATGATAGTCGGAGTTTCTAAAGGACCGGACAGAAAAGCCGGCATGGAAAAGCTGATTTTAGTTGGACAACAGCAACCGATCGACGTCACACCAGGCGCAAGTGGTTTGCTATTAATTCAGCATATTCGCGATGAAGCACATCGATTTGCGATTACCGGACACAGGCAACGTCGAGCTAAGGTTACTAAACAATCAACTCTGGAGACCATTCCAGGCTTGGGAGCAAAGCGGCGGCAGCTGTTGTTAAAACAATTTGGGGGGTTGCAGGGTGTCGCTCGAGCCAGTATCGATGGGCTTTGCAGCATAGACGGCATCAATCGACAGTTGGCGCAACGAATTTACCAATTTTTTCATCATCAAGATGACACTTGAATTTAATTTACCGACCAATCTGACGCTGTTACGCATTGCGCTTATTCCATTGCTGGTAGTGATTTTTTACTTGCCATGGGTATATGCCAACGTGGTATGCACAGCGATTTTTATATTGGCTGGTTTTACCGATTGGCTGGATGGTTATCTGGCCAGGAAAATGCGTATGGAAACGCCTTTCGGTGCTTTTTTAGACCCGGTTGCAGATAAGTTAATGGTAGCAATCGTTTTAGTATTAATTGTTCAGCAACAACCAGATCCGTATTTGGCGATACCGGCCGCGATCATTATCGGTCGAGAAATAACTATCGCATCGTTACGAGAATGGATGGCAGAGCTGGGCAAACGGGCGAAAGTAAAAGTCTCGACTGTAGGCAAATGGAAAACCACTTTGCAAATGCTGGCAATGACCTTGTTGCTGTACCGTGAAGATTTACTGGGCTTGCCTATAAATGCCATGGGCTATGGTTTTTTGTATGTTGCCGCCCTGTTAACATTGTGGTCAATGGTCAATTATTTGATCGCGGCGCTGGCTGCGATCAAAGAACAATAATAACTACTGGGGGCAAGCCCTCGCTTTCTAACACCTGATAAACAGCACACTGATAAGCTGTAGAATAATTAAATGGATCAAGAAACAGAAACTACACAAACACCTTCTGGTGAGCAGGATATTATCTTACAAGCAGCTCTGAAGCTTTTCGCCAATAAAGGCTATTTCAATACTTCTTTGTTAGATATTAAAGAGGCTGCAAATTTGCAAAGCCTCCAAATCATCCATCATCATTTCAAAACCAAACAACTGCTTGCTTCAGCTTTATATGCCAATGTTTCAGATAGCTTAAGCATTTCAATTGATGATATTAGCCGTAGAAACCCAAAAGCCTCAGAACAATTACGGGGTATAGTCGATTTGCTATTTACCCTGACTGATGACGCGCCTGATGTAATGCGATTTATCTTAACCGTCAAAATAAATGATTTTTTGCATGAAGAAAAAATCGGCCTGGAAGCTCCGGCTCAAAACAAAATCATTAAGATAATTGACGCTGGCATCAAAGCGGGGGAAATACGCAATATTTGCCCACAGTTAGCCTACGCCTATTTTTTTGGTGTGATTGATAACACCTTAAAATTAGTATTGGCCGGCAGCCTCGATAAAAAAGCGGATTTTTACCAAGCACAAGCATGGTTGGCCGCTTGGAATACTATCGCCAAAAAATAACTTAATTCCCGCTTGTGCTACTTTTAGGGCAACACTTATTCTGCGGAGGCAGTTGTGCCCAAAAGTATGCCCGGCTATACCTCTCATCTGGATGAGGAATCGCCTAAAGCCCCAGTAGTAAAATTATTTTTAATCATCCTTATCGTCACATTTTGTGCCGAAATTTTGATTATGCAGCTGCTGCCATTATTAAGCGTTGCTAAGCTAGATACCCGCCAGATTGCCCTGATCGATGCCTTTTGTTTAAGTATCGTTGCCTGCATCGTCATTTTACCTTTGCTATTGCGCCACCAAAAGCGCATCAGCGCCGCACAGTCTCGTCTTGCTCAACAACTACAAGCGCTAAATCAACACGCCAGTGTCAGCATCACCGATGCCAAGGGCCGAATTATTTATGCAAACAATAAGTTTTGCGAAATAACCGGCTACAGCCCTCAAGAATTATATGGTCAATCTCATCGCATTATAAATTCCGGCTATCATCCCAAAGAATTTTTTGCACAGCTGTGGAGCACGCTTGGTCAAGGCAAAATTTGGCAGGGAGACTTATGTAATCGCACAAAAACCGGCGAACACTACTGGGTACGCACAACCATTGTGCCGATCGCTGATAACACTGGAAATACCACCAAATATATTTCCATGCGCACCGACATTACCTCCCAAAAATTACTGGAGCATGCCGCATTAAAGTCAGAAGAATGGCTGCATACCATTATGGACAATATGGGCGATGGCATTTATACCCTGGATAGCGAAGGTCATCTTACCTACTTTAATCCTGAAGCCGAGCGGCTGCTGGGATGGCGATTGGAAGAACTTAAAGGCAAATTGCTACACGATGCCATCCATCATCACAGACCTGATGGGCAAATACTGGCATTAGCCGAATGTCCAATCACTACGGCCATGAAGAATAAACAGATCTATCGATCTGAAAATGAAGTTTTCTTTAATAAAAATGGTCTAGCACTACCGGTCAGCGTGACCGGTGCCCCGTTACTTGACGAAGATCAAGTGACTGGTTTTGTAGTCACTTTTCGTGACGCACGTGTGCAACAGCAAATTCAAACCAAACTAATCGAAGCAAAAGAAGCTGCGGAAGAAACAGCCCGCATTAAGGCTGACTTTTTATCCACCATGAGCCATGAAATTCGCACTCCGCTGAATGGCGTTATCGGCATGACCGATTTGTTGTTGGATACCCCCATGAATGAAGAACAATTGGAATTTGCCAACACCATCAAAATTTC
>Ga0208114_1000473_pt1 | contig 10349 bp, 12 predicted proteins | sample LakWasMeta2_LOW4_2_FD_183854 | JGI IMG/M metagenome (GOLD analysis project Ga0208114, IMG submission 183854) | Freshwater sediment methanotrophic microbial communities from Lake Washington under simulated oxygen tension - Sediment Metagenome... | ecosystem: Environmental > Aquatic > Freshwater >... | reverse complement strand
AATTAATGACCGCTTGTGATTAATCACTGCGCAGTTTGATATTACATCTACAAGCTCTGTCTAGGATAGTTGTTTTTAAAAGTTTCAGTCTTTTGGATATAGATATAGAGGCAGAAACTTTATCTTTTCTCATTTTAATATCACCGCCGGTCATTACTCTCGGAGCATAGTAAGTTATGATGTGTTGCATTCAGGATTCAGCATCAGGGGGCATATGTTTTTTATAGAACTGATTAATAATGTTTCATTATTAGTTGTGCTTACGATGCTTTTCAAAATCACGGTGTCAAGATATAACGTTGATACCGTGTCGCAAAGATTAGTGTTCGGGTTGATCTTCGGCATTGTGGGTCTGGTCGGCATGATGACGCCGCTTCATTATGCAGATGGCATCATATTCGACGGGCGCTCGATCATATTGTTTGTCGCTGGCCTGTTTGGCGGGCCTATCGTCGCGTCCATCAGTGCCACAGTGATCGGGGCTTACCGCATATGGCTTGGCGGTGTCGGCGTCTATGTCGGTGTGACTGTCATCGTGGTTTCCGCCATGATGGGCTTATTCTGTTATTACTTTCGAAAAAAATCTAAAATCAATTTCAGCCTGCTGCAGCTGTTTGTAGCCGGATTTGCAGTACACACGATAGTCTTGCTGCTTTTTCTGCTGCTGCCAGGTGCCAATGGCATTAAAGTCGCAATATCGCTGGGCCCTACGGTATTGTTGGTTTATCCAATCGCCACCCTGCTGGTTTGCCTGCTGTTCCAGGATTATGATGAGAAAGAAAGTGCGCGACGTGCCCTTCATCGCCTGGCATATTACGATTCTGTCACGGCTCTGCCCAATCGATTGTTCCAGATTGAGAATATCAACAGTTTTCTAGGCATATGTAAAACGCCTGAGCATCATGGCGCATTGATACTGTTCAGTGTGGATCGCTTCAAAACAATTAATGATGCGCGCGGCCACGCTGCCGGCGATATGCTGCTTTGTGCACTGGCAGATCGTCTGATAACCGTGATCGATTCTGAATATACCTTAGCCAGAAATACAGCAGGTGAGTTTTCCGTGCTGCTGAAAGGTGTTTTTGAAGAATCTCAGGATATTGATGTGTTTGCGCTGAACATGGCCAACAAGATCCATACTGCATTAAAGTTTCCGGTTTATATCGGTAAAGATGAGGTTTTTATTTCTATCAGCATCGGGATTGCAACCTTTCCCAAAGTGACCGGAGACACGGCGGGAGATATATTGCGTCGTGCCGATACGGCAATGCATCGTGCCCGGCACGATGGCGGTAATCAGACGATGATTTTTGAACCGATGATGGCTAGCCATGTCGAGCATAAATTCCAGATTGAACGTGAATTGCGTAAGGCTATTACGGCTGGCGAGTTAAGGCTCTATCTGCAGTCGCAGGTGAATGCATCGGGCATTGTCATGGGTGCGGAGGCCCTGCTGCGCTGGCAGCATCCGACGCGGGGGCGCGTGCTGCCTTCTATGTTTATTCCTGTTGCAGAAGAAACTGACCTGATAGCGGATCTTGATGTCTGGGTACTCACAGAGGCATGTAAAGTCCTGGCCGGAAATGAAACTTACCATAGGCCTATCAGTATTTCGGTTAATATCAGCCCCCGGCATTTCCGGAAAATCGGGTTCGTTTCAAATGTTAAACAGATACTTTCCGATACCGGGGCCGACCCAACGCACTTGAAGCTGGAGATTACCGAGAGTTTACTGATTCATAACGTGAATGATGTGATCGCCAAAATGCTGGAGCTGACAGCGCTGGGTATCCACTTCTCATTGGATGATTTCGGTACCGGGTATTCTTCGCTCAGCCATTTAAAACGTCTGCCCATACATGAGTTGAAGATTGATAAAACATTTGTACAGGATGCGCCTACAGACCCTGATGATGCTGCGCTGGTTGAATCAGTGCTTGCTGTCGCCAAGCACATGAAGCTGAATGTTGTTGCTGAAGGCGTAGAAACAATTGAACAGGCAGCATTCCTGAATGCCAGGGCAGAGGTGCTGCACCAAGGCTATTTTTATAGCAGACCGGAACCCGCGGACGTTTGGGTAAGTAAACTAAGCTAAATGGACTAAGTTGATTGCGCCAGTCATGCGCGGCCTGTCAGGTCGCGTACCGCGATGCATGCAGGTTATTGGCGGCAAGCCGCTTCTAGTGCTAAACTTCAATGCAGGCGGGGACGACCCCGCCGGTATGCTTAACTTTAGGGACGACCCAATATTCTTGAGAGGTGTTTTATATGAGTTGGGCTATTCTTGTGGCAGCAGGCTTGCTGGAAGTGGTATGGGCGGTAGGTTTAAAGTACACCGATGGTTTTACGCGATTCTGGCCAACATTCGCTACCGTGCTCGCCATGGGGTTGAGTGTGGGTTTGCTGGGGATTGCAATGAAGTCATTGCCGGTTGGCACAGCCTATGCTGTTTGGGTTGGAATCGGCGCTATTGGAACCGCAATATGTGGGATATTTTTGTTTGCAGAGGCAGTCAATATAGGCAGGGTGCTTAGTTTGGCACTCATTTTTGCCGGTATTGTCGGCTTGAAATTGTCTACGCCACTATAAAACCTGAAAAGCCTGGATAAATCCAGGCTTTTTTGATTGGCAGTCGCTATTGCAATATAGCGGCTATATGGAGTGGTGCAGCATCAGCTGGTCTAGCCTGCCTGTCAGTGAAGGCGAAAGTGGCTCCGGGTTTTCACATAAACCGATAATCAAGGTGCAATTCTCAGATGTGGATACATTAATCTGATCAAGCACCTCATGTGCAGTATCACCCAATAAATCCAGATCCATAATGATGGACTCAGGCTGCTGTTTTTTTAGCCAGGCCATCGCATCTTTCCGGTGTGCGACATGCCATATTGTGTATTCGCCGCTCATTTTGTGAATGATATTGTCGCTTACCGCAGTGTCTGCGCATATTAATAATAAATTACTCATCAGTGATATCAATGCCTCATCAAATTGTTCGTGTATCAATTGCTCCATCAAGCAAAAACCAGTGGGTTTACCATTCAGGTTTTTAACAGTGTCGAGAGCGCTCTGGCCGGGTACGGCCCTGTTCATGCAGCCATGCCCCTAACCCGGCGTGGGCTGCATGCTGCTGGTTTTTAAATGGTGTTCATCGGGGCGTGGGAGCCCGTTCCGGATGCGGAGCCTGTTTCAAAAAGAATAATGTCTTCTATGGCGCGCTGCGCATTTTGTGGATGCATGGCGGCGTTAAATACTTTTTTGGCGTGTTTAACCCAATTGTCGAATATCGGTTCATATTCACCTTTGAATATCAGGTAGAGCGATGTGTTCCTGGTGAAGTTTTTGATGAAGGCATCCATTTCTTCGCTTAAGCCGCCAAACCAGATTAAATCCGTATCTACAACCAGTATCGTGCAGCATTTATCCAGCAGGAACTCACTGCCCCGTTTCAGCATCGCCAGCAGGCTGATGCCCTCTGTAGTCCATCCGAGGTTTCTGAAGCTGGTATTCAGTTGATTGGTCAAATTGAGCTCATCAGAAATAATCAGTGCTTTAGACATATAGATCCTTTTTTAAATAGAACATAAAACATTGCATCCTGTTAAAGGATGCATACCAATCCCCTTATATATACTATTGTACAAATGTATTTATATACTATTGTACAAATGTATCTGCCGCAATACAATCAGTAATTATCCGATGCCCTCTCAATCCGGGTTTTTACAAGCAGCCGACATGCAGCAAACCTTTATATAGCTGGGGTTGGCTGGTGTTTTAATTGAAGACATACATCAAGAAAATAATTTAATCATGAATGATACCCAGAGCAGAGATCACTCCAGGAATGCAGCACTTGATGCGCTGAAGCTGTTTAGAATTATCTTTAAGTCGGCAAATCGCCATTTTCACGAGATTGAAAAAGTTGCCGGTATTGGCGGAGCGTCACTATGGGCACTGACAGAGGTTGCCGAGTCCGAAAAATTAACAGTGACTGAGCTGGCAACCCATATGTCGATTCATCAATCTACGGCCAGCAACTTGCTGGATAAGCTGGAGGCAGATGGCTATATCGAAAAGGCCAGGAGCACCAGTGACCGCAGGGTGGTCTACATTATGCTGACCGGTCAAGGCCGGGATGTTTTGGCAAAAGCGCCATTGCCTCACCGCGGCATGCTGCCGGATGCGCTGATGCGCTTGAATCCGCAGACATTGGATGAACTTAACCATCATCTGACTGCATTGGTTAAAGGCATGGAAGGTGCGCATGCCAGTGCAGCGTTTGAACCTTTGGGCAAGACTTAAGGGCTGGGGCTAAATATCGGGGAAGCTCACTGACTTATGCAAAAACAGGCTAATACATTATCAGAGTAAGTCATTATAAAAATAATGGCTTAATATCCGGATTTGATCATAAATGGCTGTATATATCGACCAGCACAGGCAGCTGCTTCCACAATTTCTGTGGATAACGCTGTGGGGCGCATGGGGATAGGGGCGCTAAGCTACTGGAATGCTTAAGAAAGTCCGTATAGGGGAAACTTTAAGCACAGACGGCGCAGCATAAAACAAAAAAGCCTGGCAGAGGCCAGGCTTTATGTCGTACAGGAACAATGATTATTTGTTCATTACGTACATGGTTACTTCGAAACCGAAACGCATTTCAGTAGCTGCTGGTTTTGTCCACATAATATTCTCCTTGGTGTTGACCTGTTAAACCGACAGGTTGTCGTGTTTGTATGACTGTATTATGAACCGCATGTTCTCTACAGCACTATCGCTGTTCATGAATGCAGGCTAAGTAAAATCATTAAACAGATAGCATGCAGGTAAATATCTGCTATCAATGCAGACATGCCTGCATCAGGCCTTAAATATTTATTTTATTTGATCGCGGTGTATCATTGACTGTCTGGTTCAATTCCGGGAAATGCTGAAATGGCTGATTGCTGTGAGAATAAAGCCTGCGCACTGGAGGCTATGAAAGTGAAGCAATCCAGAACATTAAAGATAGTATTGCTGATTAATATCTTTTTGTTCTGTCTGACCGCTTTTTATGGCTGGGCAGCAAATTCTACAGGCCTGATGTCCGAGAGTATTGATGATTTTGGTGATGCTGTTACATACGCATTAAGTTTATACGTTGTATATAAAAGTAATCAGATGAAAGCAAAAGTGGCCTTTATTAAAGGCTGCCTGATCTTATTGGGCGCACTTTTTGTTTTAAGCCAGGTCATGCTGCACGTGGTGGACAATACGATCCCCGTTTTTGAAGCGATGGGTGCTGTTGCCTTCATTGCTTTAGTGCTGAATCTCACCTGTTATTTCCTGCTCACAAAATACCGGGAGCAAGACATCAATATGAGCTCGGTCTGGGAATGCTCCAGAAACGATATATTAAATAATGTCTCTATTATTGTTGCATCAATACTGGTGTGGATCACGAATCTGGGATGGGCTGATGCCGCAGTGGGGCTGGTGTTGTCAGTGCTGCTGCTCCGGTCATCTTTCAGAGTCTTGAAAGCCTCTTATTATCAAATGCGTGTTAAGCAAGCTTGAATTTCCGGCTCTGTATTTTAATAAGTGAGTGCTTGCTATCTTCAGCGTTCGCTCTTTAATGCGTTCGGCAGATCTGCGACTGAATCAATAGTGAGATCCGGCATCACGGCAGATAGCTCAGCGTAGCTCTTCCGGTACTTGCCGGTTCTGACCAGAACTCCTTTCAGGCCGGCTTTTTGAGCGCCACCTACGTCCGCGTCTATATCGTCACCTATCATTGCAACTTCATGAGCGTTTAGCCCCATATGGTCTAAAGCAATCTGGAAAAAGTCTGCAGAAGGTTTTCCGATAATCATGGCTTTCGTGCCGCTGGCGTATTCCAGGCCATCGATAAATCCGCCTATATCCATTTGCAGGCCATGCTCGGTCTGCCAGAAGCGGTTCTTATGGATGGCAATCAATTTTGCGCCCTGCATCAGGCAATTGAAAACTTCATTGAGCAGTTGGTAAGACCAGGCATTGCCAATATCACCCACGATGATGTGGTCTGCCTCAGTGTCAGATTGGCGGAATCCGTCGAAATCTTTTTTTACATCATCTGCGAGTAAAAGACGGCAGACCGGGTCTTTAAGCCCTTTGAGGTATAGCTGGGTAGCCTGCGGGGCGCTGATAATCTCATGTTCAGGAATTGAGAAGCCCAGTTGGCTGATTTTCTGGTGCAGGGAAGTGAGTGATAAGGTGCTGGTATTAGTCACAAAACGGCATGGAATGCCGCTGGTACGGATGTCTGCAATCGCTTTAATCGCACCTTCAATCGGGGTGGAGCTTACAAAGAGTACACCGTCTAGATCGAATAAAATGCCTTTGATAGAGGATAGCGTGTTCATTTTAACTTCTCCTGTGCGAGGATACAGTTCAAATTATAAAGCCGCCTGATTCAATTCAGACAGATTTAAGCAGCGCTTGTTGCAGAATATAACATGGCTTTAATTGGCTGCAATGTTTGTGTATGGATGCAATATATACATGCAGCAAACAAATGATTACTTTAGGTTGAAATAGCACACTTTGTAAATAATTTAGGTATAATGCGCACCCAGTTCAGTACATAATCAGCACCCCGCCGGATTAGCTCAGTTGGTAGAGCAGCGCACTTGTAATGCGAAGGTCGTCAGTTCGATTCCGACATCCGGCACCATCTTTTACCTCCTTAAATACCATCCGGAAATGCAGCCTCAACGTGTTGGATACAATCGCATTGCAGCGACTCCACACAGGAAATTGCCGCTCCCCGGTAAACATACGCTATGCCCTTATCGCTCCCCACAGGCATGACTAAAGCGCTTTCACTCAAGCAGCCTTATGCATGGCTGATTGCCAATGGCTATCTGCTCGTGGATGACCGCACCTGGGGAACCCAATACCGCGGGCCGATCCTGATTCATGCCAGCAAGGGTATTTACGAAGCGTATTACAACTATATCAAGACCAATACCGATGTTCCGATTCCCGACAGGGATAAGCTCGGCCTCGGCGGTGTGGTCGGCATTGCTAATCTGGTGCTTTGCTGCCGTCCGGGAGAGTTGCCGCAAGGCATCAGCCGCGAGCAGCGCGTTCATTTCGGCGGTGTGCATCAGGAGTACTTCGGTTTCCTGTTTGAGCAGGCAAGGCCGCTGGCACTGTTGCCATGCCCGGGGAAGCTGGGAATCTTCGAGATTGACCTGCCTGCGTTATTAGCCGCACCGCCTGCAGCGCAGGCTGACCTGTTCTAGCTTGGCGGCCGCGGCCCGATATATTGCCCTCGCTTGTAATGTATGTGCAAGTGGTTGATTATTTGCACATGTTCTCACATCACATGTGTGATCTATAGTACGTGTCAGACCGTACAGACTTGTGCAAATGATTGATTCATACTGGCGATGTTTACACATTGATATGGAGTAAATAGCAATGAACAATGTCAATTTACCTGATAAAGAGAATAGCCCTGTTACCGCCGGGCAGCGCCTGCTGGCCGACCTTAACGTGGTGCTGTCGGATGTGGATGCCTTGATCAGGGCTACCGCCAATCAGCGTGGAGCCGAGATAGTGAAAGTGCGGGATAAGGCGTCAGATACCGTTGCAGCGATGAAAGCCAGGATGGCAGATGCTGAAGCTGCATTTTTAAATAAAGGCAGGCAAGTATCAAGAATGGCTGATGATTATGTGCGGGAAAACCCGTGGCGGAATTTGGGCATTGTTGCCGGCGTTGGCTTGCTGATCGGGCTTTTGATAGGTCGCCGCTAATCCGGGTTTTCAGCATCCGTGCCAGGCCAGGCAAAAACTATTTGTTAAATAGGAGCAGAAAAATGCGCTATTTATTGATTGTACTATCTTTATTTTTAGGTGTGGCGACTACGTCGTGTGTCAGTACACACCGTCCTGATCATGTTTCGGTGAGCGTCGGCTTCAATGTGCCGGTGTTTCCGCGCCTGGTGCTGGTGCCGGGCTACCCTGTTTACTATGATCCGGATATTCGTCTCAACTATTTCTTTTATGACGGCCTGTACTGGGTGTTTTCAGGTGATCGCTGGTATGCAAGCAGCTGGTACAACGGGCCATGGGGTTATGTAGAGCATTACCGTGTACCTTTATATGTGCTGCGTGTTCCGGTGCGTTACTACCGCCAGCCTCCGCCATATTTCCGTGGCTGGCATAACGATGCCTCGCCACGCTGGGATGAGCGCTGGGGGCGTGACTGGGAGCGCAGGCATATTGCCCCTGATCAGTGGGGCCAGCGTGCTGCACCGGAGCCTGCGCCGATTCCTGGTTATCAGCGGCAATACTCCGGTGAACGCTATCCACGTGAGGATGAACGTCAGCACTCGATTCGCAATGAGAACTACCGTTATGAACCGCGTGAACCTATCACGCAGGAACGTTTCAGGCAGCCGGGCCGGGGCCGTGATAAGGGTGATGGCGGGCGTGGGCAAGACCGTTAGCTGTCATTTATTCAATGTTGCGGGGTGTCTTCAGGACATCCCCCGCAGCAGATTAAATTTACTTATGGGTCGATACTGCAAGCAATAAGCTTGTAGAATTGTTGGCCAACTTAATACTTTTCTCCATTAAAAAACCAACTAATAATTAGATTTACAATCCCCTATGAAGCCTGAAGACCTACAGCTTTTAGTCAGCTATGCAATGCCTTATGGTAAATATAAAGGCAGGCTGCTTGCCGACCTTCCCGGACAATACCTGAACTGGTTCGCGCGCGAAGGCTTTCCTGCGGGGGAGCTTGGTCGGCTGCTGGCGCTCATGCAGGAAATAGACCATAACGGGCTGTCACATCTGCTTGAACCGTTGCGCACCGGGGCTGTCATCTGAGTGTCACTAAACTTTATTATCGTTGAAATTGAATATCTGATACGGTAAATTTCTCGATAAGATATACTGTTTTTATTTTGAAGAATCAAATTTAATTTTTAAATTGCGAGGCCACTCATCATGATTACCTTAAATATCAATGGTAAAGAAGAACAACTCGATGCACCGGAAGACATGCCTATTTTATGGGCGCTGCGTGATATCGTACATCTGACAGGTACCAAGTTCGGTTGCGGAATGGCGCAGTGCGGTGCCTGTACTGTGCATCTGGATGGCCAGCCTATACGCTCATGCGTTACGCCGGTTGCAGCGGCAGCAGGTAAAAAAATCACTACGATAGAAGATATTCACAATGATAAGGTCGGCCAGGCCGTGCAGGAGGCGTGGGGCGAGGTCGACGTAGTGCAATGCGGTTATTGCCAGTCAGGCCAGATCATGGCTGCGACAGCGCTGCTGACTGCCAATAAGAAGCCGACAGATGCAGATATCGATGCCGCCATGAACGGCAATATCTGCCGTTGCGGTACCTACCCGCGTATTCGAGCTGCTATCCATGCAGCAGCAAACAAATTAGCTTAAGGAGCCAACCATGACTGCCCCTTTAAACATTTCAAGACGTACCTTTATTAAAGCGACCGCACTGGTTGTCGGCGGACTGGTGATTGCTTTTAACATTCCTAATGCCAAGCGCTTCCTGTTGCCTGGCGCAGCACCTGAAACTGCGGGTGCAGATGCCAGCAAGCTGCCGGCACCGAATGCTTTTCTGCGCATCGGTACCGATAACACGATTACCGTGATGCTTGCGCATAGTGAAATGGGTCAAAGTATCTGGACGACTTTGCCGATGCTCATCGCTGAAGAGCTGGATGCCGACTGGAGCAAAATCAAGGTGGAGCATGCCAAGGCAGCACCGGAATATGTCCATACCGCTTATGGTATCCAGATTACGGGTGGCTCTTCAACCACGTGGTCTGAGTTTGACCGCTATCGTCAGGCGGGTGCCCTGACGCGTGCGCTACTGGTTGCAGCTGCAGCTGAAGAGCTGGGTGTCGCGGCGGCTGGTTTAAAAACAGAAAATGGCTTTGTCATCAGCGGTGACAAGAAAATCAGTTACGGCGACCTGGCTGAAGCGGCTGCCAAGCTGGACACGCCAAAAGCAGTAACGCTTAAAGCGCCGGCAGACTGGAAAATTATCGGCAAGGCGACCAAGCGCCTTGATGGTCCCGAAAAAATAAACGGCACGGCAATATTTGGCCAGGACATTCATTTCGAGGGCTTGAAAACAGCGATGGTAGCGCGTTCTCCTGTGTTCGGCGGGTCAGTAAAATCGTTTGATGCAACTGCCGCCAAGCAGATTAAAGGCGTACAGAATGTAGTGCAGGTGCCTACCGGCGTGGCTGTAATTGCAGACAATTACTGGGCTGCAAAACAGGGCCGTGATGCACTCAAAGTGGAGTGGGACCTTGGCCCGAATGCCAGTCTTG
>Ga0208114_1000471_pt1 | contig 10356 bp, 10 predicted proteins | sample LakWasMeta2_LOW4_2_FD_183854 | JGI IMG/M metagenome (GOLD analysis project Ga0208114, IMG submission 183854) | Freshwater sediment methanotrophic microbial communities from Lake Washington under simulated oxygen tension - Sediment Metagenome... | ecosystem: Environmental > Aquatic > Freshwater >... | reverse complement strand
GTCGGCCAGGATAGCTTTAATAAGGTAACTTATTAATTTAATTCGTAATGAGCTTGCCAAATCACGAACAAATCAATTTCGCCATTAACGAAAAAATCATTCATGTAGTGCCAATTAGGCTCTGTTCGCTACCGTACTGACTAACTTCAGTTTTACCCGTATCGTTTTAATCGAGCGTGGGGGATTGTTATTCCGCGCTTTAGCCATTGCTATCTGGGTGATGGCTAAATAATTATCAGGAGGCACCATGAACAAAGATCAAATAAAAGGCCGCGTTGAAGAAGCCAAAGGTAAGGTCAAGGAAGTCACCGGCAACATATTGGACGACGAGGAGTTGGAGTTAGAAGGCAACATCCAAAAAAACATCGGTAAAGCCAAAGCTGGCTTTGGCGATCTCAAAGAAGATCTTAAAAAAGACAAATAAACGAGTGCAGCAAACGAGCATCAGTTTCGGTCTAGCCGGGACGCCGTTTCGTATCTTGAAAACAACACTCACCAGCCAGGAGATCACTATGTTTAAACGCTTATCGTTAGTTATGGTTACGCTAACGGCCGGTCTACTAATGATGACCAGCCCCAGTCGAGCCGAACAGGAACCTGCCATGCAATTGGCTGCCGATTCAGCGTTGGAAAATACCCAACGTAATGTGCGTGATAAAGATAACACTACGTTAACCCCGGAGGACCAAAAGGAAACTAAAAAGGACATCAAAATCACAGCTCATATCAGACAAAAGGTGGTTAGAGATAAGTCGCTATCAGTTAACGCCCAAAATGCCAAAATCATCAGTCGTAATGGCGTAGTGACTTTACGCGGACCTGTTGAAAGTGCCGCTGAAAGCACGAAACTACAAAAAATCGCCGAGAAAACGCGTGGTGTAGTGAAGGTAGATAATCAACTTGAAAATAAAGCGCCCTAAAGGCCCAGGAGAACGTCATGACTAAAGCAGTTTTTTGTATCGCCCAAAATCTCGAACAAACAGAAAGCATTGTTAATCATCTAACCACTGCAGGTTTTTCAACCAATGATATATCGGTGCTGTTTCCCGACAAATCCACTACCCAGGATTTTGCCCATGAAAAGCACACCAAAGCGCCGGAAGGGGCGGCTATTGGTGGCACAGTGGGCTTAGGCACGGGTGCTGTCGTTGGCTTGTTAGCGGGAATTGGCGCCCTGGCTATTCCAGGTGTCGGGCCGTTAATCGCCGCAGGCCCCATTATGGCGGCACTGAGCGGTGCAGCAGTCGGTGCGGCTACCGGCGGTTTGGCGGGCGGTTTAATCGGTCTGGGTATTCCTGAGTATGAAGCCAAGCGCTATGAAGGAAAAATCAAGGGGGGAAGTGCCTTGATTTCTGTCCATGCGAAAACCAGCGAAGAGATTGATAAGGCGAAAGACATTTTCGAGAAGGCGCATGCAGAGGATATTTCCTCGACAGCAGAAGCATCTGTCTAATTAGACAGGAGGCGCATCATTTAATAATGATGCGCTTCACTCTTCAGCTGATGCAAAGCTAAATACACTTAATCATTAAATAATTACTTAAGGAGTTTGTCATGCATAACATTGAAGCAATCAACAAATTATTGAAAAATGAATTAGCAGCAACGGAAACCTATCAACAGGCTTTGAATAAGCTTAAAGAAGATGTCAATCTGGGCGAAGCAGAACAGTTAAGGCCAATTTATGAGGATCATATAGCTGCGGTTGCCAGTCTACAGACACAAAGCCGTGATCTTGATGGTACTCCTGATGAGGACTCAGGCGCTTGGGGCACCTGGGCAAAATTAGTCCTGGGAGGCGCTAATATTCTTGGCAAAAAAACCGTGCTACAAGCGTTACACGAAGGTGAAAAAAGTGGCGCAGATGATTATGAAGAAGCTTTAAAGGATACCGAGCTAGCTGCCGATCTGCGCTCAATAATTGAAACAACGCTGCTACCTGCTCAACAAGCGCATATTCGCATTTTGGATCGACTATTGGACGCTGCTTAGCCTTTTAGACGATTGCTGCTTCCTAACTCATCAGGCAGCTAAATCCGTAAATTAGGCTTTTGGAGCCATTGTCGACTCTTCGCATACGTTTGATACCGTTGGGTTTCACCCCTTATTACTAACAATGGAGTTACGCTCATGATTAGTCGCATACGATATGGTTTATTGGCTGTCTTGGTTACCTGTTCGACAGCCTGGGCGAATGAACCAGTAAATTCATCCACAAAAAGTGAAAGCAAACAAAATTGTCCGGCATTCAGCACGCTTGATAACAATCACGATGACTTAATTAGTCGAGATGAAGGCTTAAGTAATGAGTATGTTGCTAGGTACTGGGACATACTAGACGCCGACCTAGACGGAAGCTTAACACCCGCAGAATTTGCCAAGCTGGAATCGGTTGTGCAAAGAGAAGAGTCTTTAAAAACTGACCATCCTCAAGATGTCGAACAGTATAAAAAGGGGAAATATATTTCTCCCAACGAACAGATCGAACGTAATAAACGCGAAGGTAAGTAGTCATTCTAATCTTACAAAATCAATAGGTTATTGTTAATTAGGGTGCGACGAACTCAACTTCTATAAGTTTTCCAGCACCCCTCTAAAATCAGCGGCTGCTGAGCAACGTGGTATTGCCCCCTCATCTTGCTTTTGAATCCCACTCATTGGACATAAAAATGAAGCCGATCAGTAAAATCTTTTTCAAAGGGTTAATTGCTATTATCCCTCTTATATTTACCTTTTATTTACTGTTCTGGCTTGCCGGTACTGTTGAGTTGGCGCTGGGAAATATTTTCAAGTTTATCTTTCCGGATAGCTGGTACATACGAGGCTTGGGGGTTGTGTTAGGTATTCCGCTAGTGTTTTTTTTCGGCGCCTTTCTGGAGTCTCTAACTTTCCGCAGCCTGTTTAATAATTTGGAAGAACTTGTTATCCAAATTCCCGTAGTTAAAAGCGTTTATACAACCATACGCGATTTCAGTTCTCTTTTTTCCAGCAAAAACAGAGGGAAATTTAAACAGGTCGTTCTGGTTAATGTACCCCCAGGCAATGGTCAACAAATAGGTTTTATTACCGTTTCTGATTTTGATGAGGTTTTACATACCTTTATTGCCGACGACCAGATTGCCGTATTTTTACCATTCAGTTATCAGATGGGTGGTAACACCGTCATTATGTCACGGGAAAATGTAACAGAAATAGATATGTCTGTTGAGGATGCGCTGCGCTTTATCGCCACAGCAGGCGTTGTTGGTAATGCTAATGATTAAAAAAAGGAATAGTTGAAGGGTTTTAATTTCACTAAAATGAAAAATACGCCGAGGTCAAATCCGGCCTTGGCGTAAAGCATTAATCGTTTCCGGGATTCAAATGGATACTTCAATACACACGATACAGACGTTATTTTGTCAATTAGGTTTAGCAAGCGACGAGGAACAAATGAGTGCTTTTATTGAAAAACACCGGTCGTTACCTCCTAACATTGCTTTGTCTGGGGCAGATTTCTGGAACGAAACACAGGCTGCGTTTCTGGCTGAGGCGGTACTAGAGGATTCGGATTGGTGCGAACTCGTGGATGAATTAGATTGTTTGTTGAGAGAAAATTAAGCGGGTAATTATTGTTCAAGTTAAAAATTTCGATGATTCTCAACTTTTGATAACGCTTCCCTATTTATTTTGTACTTATCTTGAGTAAATTTTATTCCAAACTAACTAAGTGAAAATCATCCATGTCATCTCCTAACCCAACAATCGCTATTCTCTATGCATTTGCTGCTAATTTAGGCATCGCAGCGGCGAAAACCGGCGCTGCTTACTGGACTGGTTCAGGTTCTTTATTAGCCGAAGCGATTCACTCGTATGCCGATTGTGGAAACCAGGTATTACTGTTTATCGGTATGAAAAGATCTGAAAAAGAAGCGACCCGCAAACATCCCATGGGGTTCGGGCGGGAATCTTATATCTGGTCCATGATGGTGTCTTTCATATTATTTTCCGTAGGTGGCGTGTTTTCCATTCATGAAGGATGGCAGCGATATACTCTCCCGCATACTGTTGAAAATGAGGGTATTGCATTGCTCATCTTGCTGATTGCGTTGGGTTTGGAATATTTTTCATTAAAAACGGCGCTGGCGGCAATCCAACAAGAGAAAGGCGCCCGCTCGCTGTGGCAATGGTTTAAAGAGACTCAGTCCAGCGAACTGATGGTGGTTACCGGTGAAGACGTGGCAGCCCTCGCAGGACTCGGGATTGCGCTGGTAATGCTAGGTCTGACATTGATTACCGGCAATACCGCCTATGATGCGGCGGGCTCAATTTTAATCGGATTTTTATTGATTGCCGTTGCCGTCGTGGTGGGTACAGAAGTCCATTCCTTGCTACTCGGCGAGGCCGCTGTTGATATCAGTGATAACGTACAGCACTATTTGGAGAGTCAGCACTGCGTACTTCAGGTACTGAATGTATGGGCGATCAATCACGGCAATAATGTCATGGTTACCATTAAAGCAGAACTCCAACCCGATATGACAGTGATGAGTGCTGTTGATGAAATTAATGCGATGGAACGGCAAATCAAGAAAACGCATGCGCGGGTTAAATGGATATTCTTTGAGATTGATAATGCTGATTAAGTTAATTACGTTTACTTGCCTGGCTTTCTTGTCCCATGATGTCCCAACAAGAAATGAATAAAGCCGCAATAATAGGGCCTAACACAAATCCTGTTAATGAAAACCAGGTTAATCCACCCAGAGTGGATACCAGTACCAGATAATCCGACATTTTACTGTCTTTACCTATAAGCCGTGGCCGCAGAAAATTATCAATCATACCAATGACTAAAATACCGACTGCCAAAACGATAATCGCATTTAACGTTTGACCTTGTAAAAATAGAATTACCGCAGCGGGGGCCCAAATTAGAGTGCTGCCAACAGGTAATAAAGATAACACTATCATTAACATACCCCATAAAAAAGCGGCGGGAATGCCGACAAACCAAAATAAGAATCCCCCAATACTGCCCTGAATAACAGCGACTATTAACCCGCCTTTAACCGTCGCTCTGGCTACGCTGGTGAAACGCTCAAATAATTCATTTTCAATTCCATCACCTATAGGGATTAGAGAGATAAGTTTCCTTATTAAATGATTTCCATCCCGCAATATAAAAAACAGAATGTAGAAGGCCAAGGCAAATTGAACGATCAGATTTAACAGGTTCTGGGTCAATGTGGGCAGTTGTTGTGCGATATATTTTACTGCTTGTGCAAAAGCATTCCCTGCTGAAGCGCTTATCTGGTCAACGCTTAATGCGTCCATATGTGAAAGATTATTGAATTTTGGCAAAACAAGCGCGAGAGTTTCTTGAAAATAAATTTGGGGATTAATTTCCCCGCCTTGAATTTTTTGATAAAGAATTGTACTTTCCTCGGTAATCATCAAGGTTATGGTCAGCAAAGGGATAACAAAAACAAGAATAATCATCATCATGGTTAAAAACAACGGCAGTATTTCCGAATTTTTAAAATATTGCCTAATTCGCTGATAAACAGGATCAAAAACTACTGCCAAAATGATGGCCCAAAAACAGGCTAATAAAAAATCTTTAATCAATAGGAAAAATGACACGGTTACTAACAATACAAAGGTCAAAAAAAGAATATAAGGGGTATTTTTTTGCATGAAAAACAAGCTTAAGAAAATGAATAGATTTGGCATCCTATCATAGCGATGATGAGTTTCCGAAACTGGTAAAATCCAGAGTGAATGCTATGAATCCACCTTCATCAACTCAGGCGTTGTAATGATATTACGCCTGGAATTAAAGGTGGACAGCACGCCCAAGAGCAATGGCATCCTTATCAAGCGAGAGTTCTAACACTCGCTTTCCGCTCTCACTGACGAGTATTGGCTGTGGCAATGAAGCTATCCAGGGTATCGAGGGCAATCGCGTCGAACATCACCGACGGAGTGCCAGCCAACTGGTCATCGATTTTCAAAAGTGAGTCGTCGGCGAGTTTCACGTCACCTATTCTCGCTGCAATAAGCTTCACTTTTGCGCCTGTCGAGGTAACTGCCTGTTTCACAGCATCAATGTGACGCAGGTCTCAGACCATGGCTGCACAGATATGCGGATGCTCGATAACCAGTTATTAGGTCAGATCACTTTCATATTTCGAGTAAGCCACCTGGCGACATTGTGTAAATCTTTTGCTCTGGAAAGCATTGCTTTTCAAAGCTGTTTGACAGCTCATGGAGCAGCACTATTTCAGCACTGAGAACAATGATTTTAAAACGCACCCCAAAGTTAATCCTTTGCCTGTCGTATTATTTTCTGGCAATCAATGTTTTGAATCTCGCCTATATCAACTGGAGGTAGCAGCATGAGAGTAGACAAAGGATTAATCGAAAATTTTGGTTTTAAGATAGTACCGGAAAAATTTAAGGTAGAACGAAGGGTAAGCGGACTAAAATCACGAGGATAAGGGGTCACAGCAAGTTCAAAGGTTTCGTTTTTAAATGACAAATAGCCATTTCCATGTACGACACTATCCTTGGTATTGAGCAATACAGTTTTTGACTGGGCAATCCCGTCTTTAATATCGACATCAACAACGGCGCAGAGTATAGGAATTTGAGTATCTCCCATGATGTAGTAGCCAAGAGCGTGGAAAATATCTAAACCTATCAGCTCTACTATCAAAGCGCTAATCTTGCCATCGTATTGCACTAAATACGCTTCGCCATTGGCGCTTGAAAGTATCTCTTTAAGCGTATTGCCAGACCCTTTTATTTTCAATTTACCGTTAATTTTCCCCAACGTTTTCTGAATATCTTTAACTTTCCTGATTAGCTTGCTCAAAGACAGGTCAATGACATGAATTTGAATATCAACATCTGCCGGGTTTTGAGATCCATAGGCTGACATCCAAAGGTTCACCCGTCCATCGTCAATTCCGAACGTGACGGGTTCAAATTTCAACACACCGTTATTGAGTGATAATTGACCGTCAAAGTTGGTTATGGGGATTTCCTTGTTAATAATATTCGTGGCACGAAGCCGAGCCTTGCCATTGGCTGCACGAATTTGTTTTAAGTCGAAATGATGATCAGGTATCAAAGCATCATCTTCCGTAACACTTTGATCTGTATGGTTAGGTTCGCCGCCAATAAATCCGCTTAAATCTGCAAGATCAAGCGTTTTGGCGAACAAATCCATATTGAAATACAAGGGCTCCAGTTTTGGATTGACCAGGACAGTTCCTTGCAAATCACTATGGCCAATTTCACCATTAAAATTGTCAAAACGCCAAGTGGTATCGTGACGGCTTAAATTCCCCGTTATTTTATAGGCTGAACTGGGCGGTAAAGGGATGCCGGTTAGTGGAAATAACTCTGCAATATCAGGCCCTTTGAGAGAAAGGTTAAGCTTGGGATCGGCAACTTGCAAAGGATGATTCACTGTGCCGCGAATAGCTATTTCAGTTTGGCCAAAAACCAGATTCAACTTGATCGGATATGGCTGCTTTTCTGAGCGCAATTCTGAATAGGACCCTGTAGAAGCATGCAGATTTAGCGTTCTGTGTTGATAACTTCCCTTACTCTCAATGGTAATCGGCAGTTGCCAGCCACCAGAGCCTTTTAAGGAATTTACACCCCCTTCAAAATTCATATCACGGATGCCATCATAATAATGAAATGTTCCAGAAGTAATATGCAAATTCTCGAAAATAACTGGCAACTCAAGAGCGTTTGAATCAGCTTTCTGTTCAGAAAAATTCCAGTTAGTATCTCCTTTCTTATTCTTGAACAAGAATAATTCTGGCTTGTTAATGCTTAAATCATTAATGAAGATATCGCCATGAAATAACTTAGGTATTGAAATTTGTAATGACAATTGGTCAATTTGTGCAACATTTTCCGGCCTCGGCCAAGCCGTATTTTTGATTGAAATATTATAAAGAGTCAGTTCAGGTTGCCAGCCAATTTCCAGAAGAGTTTTGCCTTTTATATCGAGTTTTAGCTTTTCGGTATTAACGATAGTCTCAATAAACCAAGTTCTAAAGTTATTGGAAGAGGCAAAACCCAGTAGAAGACTCACGACTGCAAAGAACCCAATCAGTAGAATAACTAAAAATATACGGACTAGGGTTATTAGTTTGAAGTTCATTGGCTCTATGTAAATCCTATTGGGAACTGCTTATAACTCATTGGAATACGCCTTAACATAGACACTAACGTAAGTTTTCGTAATGTTAATTTACGAAGCTAGAGTAGAGTTTGGCAACTGGATTAGAGCAAATGAATAAATTTCAATAATGCCACCTTTAACGTAATTAATGCTTTACACCCAAGCCAAAGGTGGGGCACATCCTGTGAAAACTGCATTGATCAAGCCAGTGTTCTGATACTCGCTTCTCTGTCCCACTGGCGTGTCCTGGCTGCGGCAATGAAACGATCCAAGCAATCGATGGTAATAATACCGGCATCTGGTTTGATAGCCGCTGTTTTCAGCAAGGCTTCACCGCCTTTGTCAACGCCGATTGCTTTCAAATGTCCGAAAGCGTCGCGCACGAAATCAATAGCGGCCGCTTCCTTGCCCAATAACTCGGCGGCTTGTTCAGAAAGGATGATGGCGACCGCGTCGAACAACACCGACGGCGTACCGGCCAATTGACCATCGATTTTCAAAAGTGAGCCGTCGGCGAGTTTCACGTCGCCGATTCTCGCTGCAATAAGTTTCACTGTTGCGCCTGCCGAGGTGACTGCCTGCTTCACAGCATCAATACTTGCCGCATTCGATCCGTCCGCGACCAGCACACCGACAACACGACCCTCGAGCGTGTCCTTCATTTTGCCGATCAGTTGCAGCGCTGGCGATAAGTCTAAGTCCTGTACTTCAATCGACAAAGTCGGTGCCTGCGGCAATTCCCTCATACCGATGCCAAAGGCTACTCGTTGTGCAAGGTCCTCTTCAATGTGACGCAGGTGACCGACCATGGCTGCACGGATATGCGGATGCTCGACCTTCGAGAGTTCAAAGACCAACGCGGAGGCCAGATGCGCCTGTTCATAGATACTCTGGCTGCGATAAAACTGCCTGGCCTGGCTGTAATGGTCGGCAAAGCTCTCGGCTCGAATCCGCCCCTTGACACCACTCTCATCGACCGCCGCACTGCGAAAGCCAGTTTCCGGTTGTTCTCTAGGGGAGTCGGCTGCCAGCGTATTCGGTTCATAGGACACGCGTCCGCTCGGTTGTACCATTTGCATATGGCCGTCACGCTGGTGATTGGCGAATGGGCACTGCGGCGCATTAACGGGTATCTGATTGAAATTTGCCGATCCCAGCCGAGATAACTGCGTATCCAGATAGGAGAACAGACGCCCTTGCAACAAAGGATCGTTCGAGAAATCGATGCCGGGCACGACATGTGAAGGGCAGAACGCTACTTGTTCAGTCTCCGCGAAAAAATTATCCGGCCAGCGGTTCAGCACCATGCGTCCAATTACTTGCAACGGCACCAATTCTTCCGGGATCAGTTTGGTCGGATCAAGATGATCGAATGGAAAGCTATCCGCATCTGTTTGAGAGAACAGCTGTACTGCCAAATCCCATTCCGGAAAATCGCCGTTACTGATTGCTTCGAACAAATCACGACGATGAAAGTCAGAATCGGCACCGGCTATCTTCACCGCCTCATCCCAGAGAGTGGATTGCAAACCAAGTTTTGGCCGCCAGTGAAATTTCACAAAGGTCGATTCGCCTGAGGCATTCACCAACCGAAACGAATGGGTACCGAAGCCTTCAATCATTCGCAGCGAGCGCGGCAAGGTGCGGTCTGACATCACCCACATCACCATATGCATGGCTTCCGGTGTCAGTGAAATATAATCCCAGAAGGTATCATGCGCTGAGGCCGCCTGAGGGAAGCCCCGATCAGGCTCCATTTTAACGGCATGAATCAAGTCTGGAAATTTGATGGCATCCTGGATGAAGAACACCGGGATATTATTGCCGACCAAATCCCAATTGCCTTCCTTAGTGTAAAACTTGACGGCAAAGCCGCGCACATCGCGCGGCGTATCGGCAGAACCCGCCCCCCCTGCTACGGTTGAAATGCGGGTGAACAGCGGTGTTTGTTCACCCACTTCGGTCAAGACTTTGGCGGTTGTATATTTTTCCAGGGATTGGGTGAGTTCGAAAAAGCCGTGAGCGCCGGTACCGCGGGCATGAACGATACGTTCTGGAATTCGCTCGTGGTCGAAATGAGTGATTTTTTCACGTAGAATGAAATCTTCCAATAACGTCGGACCGGTTGGATTGGCTCTTAGGGAGTTCTGATTATCTGAAATAGGCAA
>Ga0208114_1000468_pt1 | contig 10389 bp, 9 predicted proteins | sample LakWasMeta2_LOW4_2_FD_183854 | JGI IMG/M metagenome (GOLD analysis project Ga0208114, IMG submission 183854) | Freshwater sediment methanotrophic microbial communities from Lake Washington under simulated oxygen tension - Sediment Metagenome... | ecosystem: Environmental > Aquatic > Freshwater >... | reverse complement strand
TACTGGCAGCGCTTGAATCGATAGACGCTGTGATCCTGTTTGATGAAGACACGCCGTTAAATCTGATCAACATACTGAAACCTGACGTGATCGCCAAAGGTAGCGATTACACGGCTGACCAGGTTGTAGGCGGCCGTGAGGTAGAATCCTGGGGTGGTGAGGTTGCTTTGATTGACCTCGTGGCAGGACGCAGCACCAGCAATATCATCAAAAAAATGAACAGTTAAGTTAGCGTCAGCCCATGCCTGCTAAAAAAATCCTGATTATCGGCCCTTCCTGGGTAGGCGACATGGTACTGGCACACAGCCTGTTTCAATCGCTGAAAACACAAAATCCAGGCACCATCATTGATGTTGCAGCACCGGCATGGACGCTGCCTTTGTTAGCACGCATGCCAGAAGTTAACCATGCGATTGCGTTGCCATTCAAACACGGTCAACTGGCATTGCTTGAACGCATCAGGTTTGGCCGCAGCCTGAAAACCAGCGGCTACTCACAGGCTATTCTGCTCGTTAACTCATTAAAATCCGCCATTCTGCCGCTTGCCGCAGGCATACCGCAGCGCACCGGGTTTCTGGGTGAGTGTCGCCATGGCTTGCTGAATGATATTCGACCGCTGGATAAGACCAGACTGCCGCGCACGATTGATAGATTCATCGCTTTAGGCATGGATCATCATACACAGGCATTGCCGCAGATTGCCAACCCGAAATTGATTGCCGACCAGAATAATGCACTGCGCGTTTTAGAAAAAAACGGCATGAGCAAACCTGTGCAGAAAGTACTTGGCTTATGCCCAGGTGCAGAATATGGCGAAGCCAAGCGCTGGCCTGCCGAGTACTACGCAGAGGTGGCCAATAAAGCGCTGAACAAAGGCTGGCAGGTCTGGTTATTTGGTTCGGACAAAGATATTCCGGTCACGGCAACTATCAATGATTTAGTGCGGGGCCGCTGCCAGGACTGGGGTGGAAAAACCAAGCTCGGCGAGGCCATCGATTTAATGTCGCTGTGCGATACGGTAATCAGTAACGACTCAGGTCTGATGCATGTTGCTGCAGCGCTTGATAAGAAACTGATTGCGATTTATGGCTCTAGCGACCCTCATCACACGCCGCCGATGCATCCGGACGCAGTAGTGGAATACCTCGGCCTGGATTGCAGCCCATGCTTTAAGCGAGAGTGTCCCTTAGGGCACTTGAACTGCCTGAAGCAGATTACACCAGTCAAAGTATCATCCCACCTGAATATTGGATAGGCAGGACACGGCCTAAGATATATGCAATTTTTTCTCAATAAGATCGAAAGCAGCCCGCTCAATAAACTCCACAGCATAATCGTTTTGCTGGCAATGCTGCTGGCCGCACAGATGCAATATATCCAGCACGGCTGGATCAACCCGGATAGCGTATTGTATTTCGAGTCCGCACGGCTTTTTGCAGGCGGGCAATGGAGAGAAGCGATTCAGGTATGGAACTGGCCACTGTACCCGGTACTGATTGCCGCTGTTCATAAAGCCACGGGTTTAGGCATACATATTTCGGCACAAGTGTTGAATGTGCTGTTTTTTGGGATAACCGCGTTCAGTTTTACCCAGATCATTCGCCTTGCCGGTGGCAGGCAACTCACAATGGCGGCAGGCGCGCTCATATTATTCAGTTCGCAATATATCGTGGGGGATGTACTGGAAATGCTGATGCGCGATGAAGGCTTCTGGGCTTTCTATCTAAGCGGGCTTGTATTCTTTATACGTTTTTACCAGCAGCTGCGCTTCCGCGACGCCGTACTATGGCAGTTATGTGCGATTACCGCCACGCTTTTCAGAATAGAGGCGATCACCTATCTGGTTCTGCTGCCATCACTATTCCTGTTTAGCTTTAGTTTCACCATTAAAGAGCGTATCCGCTACTTTTTTATCGGCCATGCACTCAATATCTTTCTTGCACTAATCTTGGTTGTTGCCGTTGTTCTGCATGGCGATGTGTCAATAAAGAGCTTTGGTCGCTTGCAGGAAGTGTTTACGCTGAATCTGTATGATGAGCTGACTCGTAAGCTTTTATCAAAAGCCGCCATCATGTCAGATGAGGTACTTGGTAAGTATCTGGAAGAATTTGCCGTGCAGGGCTTGTTGCTCACATTTCTGTATGTGATATTTGTAAAATCCATATCTACCGCAGGCTTCGCTAACTTGCTCATGGCTGCATTCTCTGTTAAAAACAGAAACGCTCTGGTCGATTCAAAGGCTTATTCAGCGCTAAGCTATGCAGCACTCATCAGCCTGACTAATATGGCACTGATTATCACCAAGGTGTTTGTTTTATCAAGCCGGTATGTTGTAGGGCTTGCATTCGTCCTGATGATATTCGCTTCATTCCAGTTCGCCAGCATACTAAAACACCACCTTCCAGTTAAAAGCTCAAGGTTCAAATGGCTGGCCATGGCACTGGTTGTGTTTATGCTGCTGGGCTTGATTAAAAATGTTCTCCCCAAGTCAGAAGGCTATAACTACATGCAGGATGCCGCCGCCTGGGTTAAAGCCAACAACACAGAGAATAAACCGGTATTTTCCGATGAATCACGCATTCGATACTATATGGGGAGTGCCTTTGTTCGCAGTTACGGTGAAAACTGGAAAATGGTCACTAATGAGATGGACAGTAGCGCCATCCAGAATTACGAGTTTCTGCTGATAAGCCACTCGGCAAAACATCCGGAGCGTGAAAAAGTCATTGCTGGCAAACTGCCGCAGTTTAAAGAAGTAAAACGCTTCGATGGAATAAAGTCTAAAAAATCAATCGTGATATATCAGAAAACTTCTGACTGAATACGCAGCTGAAACTTAGCAAACCCGGCCATCATCTAGGCTGGACTGACAGCCCTACTTGGGAAGCAAAGTCTTTAGCGCGTTGTTCCCAGGTATAAAGCGCATAGAATTTCTTTTTACCTGCTGCTGCAATTTTATTTCTTTCTTCTTCATGGCTCAGGTAGTACTCTACTTTTTCCTTCAATTCGCGGGCCGATGCATACGTCTCGATTTCTTTGCCAATTTCAAACAGTTCTGAAATCTCTTCGTAGTAGTCAGTCAACAAAAAACCGCCTGCAGCAAGTACTTCGAATACCCTCAGGTTTAATCCGGTTTCTACACAGTAAAAATTGCTATTCGTGATATTCAAAACAATTTTGGATTGAAACATCAAGTCCGTCAGATCATCGTCCCATACTGTTTTACTCACAATCCGGTTCTTCAGCTCCGGGGAAACCACAGGGTAACTTTTATTCCAGCGATTACCATATACAGTAACTTTATCTTTTATATACTCAAGTAAGAAAATGCGCCTGAAACTGGCTTTGCCTACAAACAGGACATCTATAGACTGGGCTTGAGTACGCTCCCTTGTAATCGGGTTGCTACCGTAAGGAAAGTAAGTCGCAGGCAGGTCTCTTGTTTTTGTAAAAAAATCAGCGGCCACTTTTGAAAACGAAAATATCTCGTCATAAATGACCAGTTCATTTTCGATGAAATAGATAAACTCTTTCTGGTCCGGAAAAAGGTTGCAACTATCGGTGTCGTAGAGATATATCCTGCAATTTAAAGCGCGTGCATACCTTTGCAGCACTTCCGGATTGATGAATTTATACGCATACCGAAATACCAGAATATGTGTAGCCGAACTGGCAGCAATCACTTCTTCAAGTCTAGCAGGATCAGTCTTGGGTAGTTTTGCGAAATGTCGGGTGCGGGAACTGGCAAATATACCTTTAAGTTTATTGGTGAACTTAAATAAGTAATAAAACCGCTTCTTGGGGAGTAAGTCCAGGTCGCAATACTCCGTATCAATATGTGCCTGCAAACAGCCCCGGTAAAAATCTTTTGCCAGGGCGAGTTCGGACAATCCATCCAAAATCAAGAGTTTCTTATTATTCATATCATTCAAAAAGTAAGTATTCCTAACATGCCCTCAGCAACTCCCCGTAAACAGGCTGTAAAAAACCAACCCTAAATATTTTATGTCAATCACGCCCCGTTTATGCCCTTATTTTTTCAATCCCGCGCTCAGATAGGAAAAACGAGTTAACGCTGTCACGCTCTGCTGTATTGTCGCCAGTGGCATCAGGCCTATTCGCCCAGGCACTCTTCCATACCATGAAATGAAAGTATGGAAAAACCCTGCCGGCATCAATATCGTTAGTCAAAACTCCCTTGCGCCAGATCCATCTTGCAGGGAAGTTTTTCGTGCCATCGATCCATCTGAGTTTTGCGTTTGGTGTCGTATAGGCCTCTGCGAACTCGGCTTTTCGCAGCCACGGATCCATCAAGCCGGCCAGGAAACGGACGATGCCAGGCGAGTTTTTATGGCGCAGGAATAGTTTGCTGAATGCTTTTTCATCAAAAGCAACATGCTCAGGCTTTGAAATCAAAAATCTCCAGTTCCTCACGCGCTGGAATGCAGTGCGCATTTGGTCTGTGTTCCTGATCAGACAGAGATGGCCGGAAACACGACGTGCATGGGTGGAAAACAGATCCTTGCGGCCAAGTCGCCCCTGATTAAAATACGCCCTTAGATCGCCATATATTAAATCAATATCCCCGAACCCCCAGAAATCAAATCCCTGAAGTGCATCAGCATGTATATAGCCAAGCAGTGGCTTTATATCACAGAGTTTATATGGATTTTCAGGATAGAACTTTATTCCCAGCCGCTGCGAAACTAAATCGCAGTAATCGCGATAAGAACTATCAATGACCTTTACATTCGACGGCAAATTTTCCGGCGTTCCGCAGTCCGTATAAAAAAGCCAATTCACGGTGTTATTGAAACGGCAGGTTTCCAGATAGTAAGGCATCCAGGTGGGCCATTTACCGAAATACGGAATCACGATACAGATACTATTCAATGCAGAGTTCTCTTTAACATTCATCATGTCTATTAACCATTTAACAGCCCGCGAACAAATGGCAAGCCCCAGAATCGTTCCCGAACCGCTTCATCTGAAAAGCGGTCTTGCAGTTTCTGCAATATCTGCGCAACATCAGTACTTTCCCTGCTGTTATATGCAACGAGCATGCAGGCAGCCAGCGCATCATCATCACCAAGTGGAAACAGTGTGCCTACATCGCGCACGACTTCTGCCCCGCCCCCGCAGTCGCTACAAATCAACGGCAATCCAGCCGCCATCGCCTCCAGTAATACCATGCCAAATGGCTCATGATCCGATGTCAGCGCAAACACATCAAAGGCCTTAAAATATTTTCTGCCATCCGGAACGTTTCCGGTGAACACGACAGATGCGGCAATACCCAGATCATGTGCCAACTGCTTCAGATATTTTTCCAGCGGGCCTTTACCCATAATGACCAGCAAACTATTGGCCGGCAAGTTGGGTAAAGCTTTCTTGAAACCGCGTAATAACGTTGCTTGGTCTTTATCGTGATGCAATCTGCCTACATTGCCGACAACCCAGCTATCAGACGGTAATCCAAGAAATGCTCTTGCCGCTTGTTTTGGCTGGAATTGCGCCTGCACTGCCGACACATTGATTCGATTATATAAAGTTTCAATCTGGCTATGAGGCCATTTAGGCAGGCTTGTGCGCATCTCATCACGCACGGAATCCGATACGCCTAGTAGTAATAGCCTGCTACGGAACAGATTGACCAGTAAACGCCGGGTGATTCTGCCAAAATCATCATAATTATGATGAATGCTGATGACAGGCAACTGGCTGGCAAGTAGTGCGACATAAGTCGGTTTGGAGCGATGCGCGATACAGAATTTGAACGTGCCGCGTGCCAGTATTTTTCTGACTTCAGCAATGGCATTTAACTTTAAGCCACGTACCTGGCTGCTTTTGTAGCCAAGGAAGATCACTTCATCAGAACATGTAGCCTGAGCGACCTCTTCGTTGGGCTCGCCGGTCAGGTAGACCGTAACCACTTTAAATCCTGTACCTGAAAAAAGCGTTGAATATTGCCGTGCGCAATCAAGAAAAGGCGGATAGTAGCAATGGCAGATCTGTAATACTTGCAAAAATTCTCTCCTTTAACTCACAGCTATTTTAATCATCAAAACTAACAGCTGCTGTTAATGCACGCCTGATTTTAGATTCACATGTGGCACCAAGCTGGCTCGCTGAAAAATAACCTTCCTGCAGGCTTTGCCAGCTTAACTTGCCTAAACGGCTTATATCATCCGGGTAACGGCATAAATGCCTGAAATTACGTACTCTGGTGTTACAAAACAATCGCCACGGATAAATACTCATATCAGAAATATCTATCAAGCCATACTGCCCGTCAGGCATCACAAGAATATTGCCCATATGCAAAGAGCGGAAGTGAATACCCGATTGGTGCAGCCGGGCAATAAACGCACCCAGTGCCGATGCCATTTCCTGGTTCAGCAGATTGCCATCAAGCAGTTTTCTGACGGTATACCCGGCCAGGGGCGAGTACAGCACTGCGGTTTCAGTGGGGTTTAATAAATGATACAGGCGCTTGCATACAACGGTATTCACGCCGAGCTGATGCAGCCTTTCCGCATTTCTGAAAAAGCGGCGTGCGTGCGTATAAATTCGCGCACCGCTTACTTTGTGCCGAACCCTGAAAATCTTAAACATATCCCCGGTTTGCAGCCTGACCACTTTATAGCCGCGTTCATCCTGTTCCAGCACTTCACCGCCGGCCAGCATGTTACCTAGTGCTTCATTGCTTAATAACTCCGTTGGACGTATCCATTTACTCAGGCAATCAGTCATAATAATTCCAGTAAACTTTTAGCTACCGTAATTTTATTGGTCTGGCAGAAATTCTGCCAGTCTGCCACTTCAGTCCAATCACTCAAAAAAACAAAATCCAGGCCAGCACGTGTCGCTGCTTCGAAATCATATTTGCTGTCGCCGATAAACAAAGCCGGGGATTGCAAATTACCATTCGCTTTCTCACGTGCCAGCACTACGTCTTTAGTATCCGGTCCGCCAAAAATACCGGCATCAAATAAATGCGCCAAATTGCGTCTGGCAAAAATTGTGCGCAATTCCCGCTGATCGCCACCTGAGAGCAGCATCCATTTACTGTGCTGACTTGCCTCTCTCAAAGCCTGCAAGCCGGGTGAAACTTCGCAATCCATCAGCGTCTTATCCAGAATTTCGTCAAAGGTATGCATATACTGCTGCATCACCTCATCCGTTACTTCCTGTTTGAGTATTTCTTTAAGGTAATACTCAATTTTACCGTTGCGAGGAAAACTGCCTTTTTGTATATGATGATCAACCAAAGCCTGCGCCTGAGCGTCAGTTGAACCATTACGCTTGGCAACTTCAAAATAGGCATTAACTTTGGTTTTATTGCTGTTTAATACAACGCCATCACAATCAAGCACCAATGTTTTATATTGTGTCAGATCAATATGCACAATCATCCTTATAACAAAAAAGGCTTTGCCTCTAGATAAACTCTAGCAAGCAAAGCCTTATTATAACGTGTACCTTAAATGCGCTTGTAATTAAGCAGCCTTAATCGCACTCGCCTCTTTAGCTAATTTAGTAATATGCGCCCAGTCTTTACGTGCCACTGCATCAGCCGGAGTTAACCAGGTACCGCCGCAAACTACTACGTTTGGCAGTGCCAGGAACTGTGGCGCGCTTTCAACCGTAACACCGCCGGTAGGACAGAATTTAACATCCGCAAATGGGCCGGCAAAACCTTTTAATAAATTAATGCCGCCAACAGCCACTGCCGGGAACAATTTCAGGAAATAGTAATCATCAGCATTCGCCATCATGATTTCAGAACCAGTTGAAACGCCCGGTAATAATGGCAAGCCGATCTGACGCGCAAACTGGCCCAACTCGCTGGTATAGCCCGGGCTAACCGCGAACTGGCAGCCTACATCTTTAGAAGCTTGTGCATCTTTCAGGTTACGCACAGTACCTGAGCCTAAAATCGCATCTGGAACACGCTTGGCGATTTCTTCCATACCGGCCAATGCACATGAAGTACGCAATGTTACTTCCAATACCCGGATACCGCCCTCGAGCAATGCTTCAGCCATAGGCACGGCATCTTCTACTCTGTTGATTACGATTACTGGAATTACCGGGCCATGATTGGCTAAATCTAATGTACTCATTTTTTCTACCTATTGATGTTAATTTGTTTCGGTTGGATTCCCGCTTGCACGAGAACCCTGTGTTTTAAAATTCATAACAATTGAGCGTTGGTTCAAACCAGACTCAAGCAAACTAGTAAACTTTGATAATCAAACGAGAACAAGGCGCGTGAGTGCAGACAGTACAATTAGTACGGCAAGCGAGCGCAACGCGGTTATCGTTTGATTTGCAAAGTTTACAACCATGTAACGGCGCCTTCTTCGGCTGATAATACATTTTTACGCATACCACCAAACAACTCGCGGCCAAAACCATGTGCGTTGCTGTTACGTTTACTGTCGGGCAACTCGGCTATCGCACGCTCAGCCCATTCATCTTCATCCACCAGCACGTTCACCATGCCGACTGTAGCATTCAGGCGAATAATATCGCCATCGCGTACTTTGGCAATCGGGCCACCCGCTGAAGCTTCCGGTGTTAAGTGAATCGCAGCCGGAATCTTGCCGGATGCTCCGCTCATACGGCCATCAGTCACAATAGCCACCTTGAAACCTTTATTCTGCAACACAGCCAGCGGCGGTGTTAATTTATGCAGTTCAGGCATACCATTGGCCTTCGGGCCCTGGAAACGTACCACTGCAATAAAGTCTTTTTCCAGCTCACCGCGGTCAAATGCAGCCAGCAGCTCTTCCTGTGCATCGAATATGATTGCAGGGGCTTCAATGATGTGACGGTCTTCCGGCACCGCGGAAATCTTGATCACGCTGCGGCCAAGGTTGCCCTTGAGCAGGCGTAAACCACCGGATTCATTGAATGGGAACTGTGCTGTACGCACGATAGTTTCATCGCTGCTTTCTTTCGGCAGGTCTTTCCACACCAGTTTGTTATCTTCTTTTACCGGCAATTTACCGTACTCGCGTAAGCCGCCGTGCGCAACAGTCAGCACATCCGGGAACATATAACCGGCTTCAATCAACTCACGAATCACGAAAGCAGGACCGCCCGCAGACTGGAACTCGTTCACATCGGCCTTGCCGTTAGGATAAACGCTCGCCAGTAATGGCGTGGTTTTAGCCAGGTGATAGAAATCAGTCCAGTCAATGATAATGCCCGCTGCGCGTGCAATTGCAACCCAGTGGATCAGATGGTTGGTTGAGCCGCCGGTAGCCAGCAATGCCACCATCGCATTCACAATCACATATTCATCCACCATGCGGCCGATAGGCGTGAAGTTCTTGCTTTTAACATTTGCCAGCACCATTTTTACCGCTTCACGCGTGAGCAACTCACGCAGGCCATCATGCGGATGTACGAAGGCAGCGCCCGGTACATGCAAGCCCATGGCTTCCATCAGCATCTGGTTACTGTTGGCAGTACCGTAGAAAGTACAGGTGCCGGCGCCATGATAAGCAGCTGACTCTGACTCCAACAGCTCCTGACGGCCTACCTTACCCTGCGCATATTGTTCACGCACTTTTGATTTTGTTGTATTGTCGATACCAGTGCTCATCGGCCCTGCAGGCACAAAAACAACTGGCAGATGGCCGAATTTCAAAGCACCTATCAAAAGACCAGGCACGATCTTGTCGCACACGCCCAATAACAGCGCAGCATCAAACACATCATGAGACAAACCGATGGCAGTACCCATCGCAATGGTATCGCGGCTGAACAATGACAGCTCCATGCCAGGCTCACCTTGTGTGATGCCATCGCACATTGCCGGCACACCGCCGGCCACTTGCACAGTAGCGCCATATTTGTGCGCTTCATCACGGATAATGTCCGGATAATTGACATAAGGCTGATGGGCTGAAAGCATATCGTTGTATGCAGTAATGATCCCGATATTAGGCGCCTTTTCCACCACGACACGCAGTTTATCGTTAGCAGGCATTGCCGCAAACGCATGGGCTACATTGGCACAGCCGAGGCGATCCGCACCCCTGGGTCGATTCACGATGTCGTCTATGCGCTGCAGATAAGCCGTACGCGTCGGGCGACTTTTCTCAATGATACGTTCAGTAACTTCAATATGGGATTGTTTCATAATTAGATACTCTACTCAGATAACTGACTCAATTGCGGAACCAAGCCATATGACATCAGACAATGTTTTATCACATGATGTTTCTTACTTGGCTAAGAAAAAACACTAACCCCGATTATCGCTAAAGTCGGCCTTATCGTCAAACAAAAGCCGCTTTTAAAGCGGCTTTTGTTTGGTAAGAACGGGTAGAAAATCAATCCAAATCAACGAATTGTTTGATTTATTTTTTTGTC
>Ga0208114_1000466_pt1 | contig 10395 bp, 10 predicted proteins | sample LakWasMeta2_LOW4_2_FD_183854 | JGI IMG/M metagenome (GOLD analysis project Ga0208114, IMG submission 183854) | Freshwater sediment methanotrophic microbial communities from Lake Washington under simulated oxygen tension - Sediment Metagenome... | ecosystem: Environmental > Aquatic > Freshwater >... | reverse complement strand
GTTGCCTAGCTTTGCGCGCATGGCTTTGGCATATTCGGTAAATTCTGGTGGGGTTTCATCGCTATAGCAGATGCCGATGCCGCCGCCAAGATCAATGTGTTGAATATGAATCTTATTCTTTTCCAGCGCATCCACCAGTGCCAGTACGCGGTCAAATGCATCCAGAAATGGTGATAATTCTGTAATTTGTGAGCCGATATGGCAATCTACGCCGTGGATTGCAATGTTAGGCATGGCAGCCGCCTGCAGGTAGATATCCAGTGCGTCTTCATAAGCCACGCCGAATTTATTGTTTTTTAAACCGGTAGAAATGTAAGGGTGTGTTTTCGCATCTACATTCGGGTTCACACGCAATGAAACCGGAGCCACTTTGCCCATGTAGCCTGCAATGTCATTCAAACGCACCAGCTCGCTGGCTGATTCAACGTTAAAGCAGAAAATCCCTGCTTCAAGCGCAGCACGCATTTCATCAGCTGTTTTGCCTACGCCCGAGAACACGACTTTTGATGGATCTCCGCCAGCGGCAATCACTCTTGCCAGTTCGCCGCCTGATACGATATCAAAACCTGCACCCAGTTTTGCAAACAAATTCAGAATAGCCAGGCTGGGGTTAGATTTAACCGCAAAACATACCAGATGGTTTGAGCCTTTAAATCCGGCATCAAAGCGCTCAAATGCCTGAGTCAATGCTGATTTGGAATACACATAACAAGGCGTACCAAAGTTTTCAGCAATTTTGTTAAGGGCTACATGTTCAGCATGCAGTGTGTTGTCTTTGAAGTTAAATGCGTTCACGGTAATGGCTTATCGATATATTTAATAGAGTGATGCTAATTTATTTGGTAGCTTTGGCTGGCTGCGGGTACTGCTGTTCAGGGATATACAGCGGCCCTTTGGTGCCGCATGCATTCAGGAAGAGGCAGGTAGCCAGTAATAACATCATTTTTTTAGTAAGTTTTTGCATAAGTGATAATGATGGTGAGTTTTTAATAAAACAAATTAGCTATAGTTAAATCAACCATTCATTCTATCATTTTTTGTGGATGCGCACTTTCCATAAAATTCTCATGTATATTTCAGGTGTAATATTTGATACGCAAATGAGGCTGCACAACCGCTTATTTGTTAAAACTTACCGATTGTCAGCTGCCGGTAGACGCACAAAAAATCAAAGTGCATTATGTATTTTGCTTAAAAGGTAAAAATAAAATGATCAGTTTATTAAAATCTCCATACAAATATAGCGCCAGCAAAACTTGGCAGGCCAAGCATCGTGGATTTACCTTGATTGAGTTGGTGGTGGCAATCGCTATTATCGGCATAATAGCCTCAATTGCACTTCCAAGTTATCTGGAGTATGTAAAAAAAGGTAGACGAGCGGCAGCACAGTCGCATCTTATGGATGTGGCGCAGCGTCAGCAGCAATATCTGCTTGATACCCGCAGCTATGCAGCGAGCCTCTCAGCGCTTGATTTGACAACGCCTTCTGACGTTTCTGGTTTTTACACTATTACAATTGCGGTCGGAGAAGGTGGGCCACCTTCATTTACAGCTACGGCAACTCCAATATCAGGGTCGGCACAGGCCTCTGATCCCACATTAACTTTAAGCAGCTCAGGTGCCAAAACGCCTGCAGATAAATGGTAAGTTGTGCCGTATTAAGCAAGTTTTACGTAAAGTCTGTAAGGACTGAAACTGCTGCTCGTCTTAGCTCAGGATTTACATTGATTGAATTGGTCGTGACGATTGCTGTGGTTGGTATATTTGCAGCAATAGCAATGCCTTCGTTTTCTGGAATGATCGCTAATAACAAATCCAGTGGGATTGCCACCGACCTGTATTTTAGTTTAGCCAAAGCACGCAGTGAAGCGGTCAAGCGCAATACGGATGTTACTTTGTCACCAAGTAGTGGTGGGTGGAAACAGGGATGGAGTATTTATCCGACAAATGAAGCGGATAATATTTTGGAAGACCATAGTATTAGTGGTACTAATGTGAGTGTGAGTGGGCCTGGCAGTGTTAAATACAACAGTTCAGGTCGTATCGGTGGCTCGGCATCTTTCGATATTGAAGCTACAGTAGGTTCTGCCTCAGCTAAGACGTGCGTTACAGTGAGTCTGAGCGGGCTGCCAAATGTGAAAAAAAGCGCATGTTAAATCAGCAACAACTAAATCGGGAATATCAGTCCGGAACCACTTTGTTAGAAGTGATGGTCACTATTGTGATTCTGGCATTTGGCTTGTTAGGACTTGCCGGATTGCAGATGAAAACCCGTTCTGTTGAGCTTGAGTCTTATCAGAGAAGCCAGGCAATGATTATTCTTAATGATATGGTCAATCGATTTCACATGAATCGCGTCAATGCAGCCGGTTATATTAACGGAGACGTCTCCGGTGAGGGCGATGTAGAGCAGTGCACTGGCAAAACTGGCGCTGCATTTGATTTGTGTGAATGGGGTAATGCGCTGCGTGGTGCCGGGGAGTCTCTGGGGGGCACAAATGTTGGTGCAATGATAGGAGCCAGGGGATGTATTACCCAGATACAGGCACCTAATACAGCTGCCGGCACATGCGCACCGGGAATTTACGAAATTACAGTGACATGGCAGGGTATGTTCAAGACTGCGGCGCCTAATAATACTTGTGCCCAGGATTTGGATATTTACGGCGGCGATAACTTGCGTCGTGCAATTTCACTTCGAGTGTCATCCGGAACGGGGAGTTGTATATGATGAGCGCATCTCGTTCCCATTCGCGTAGTATTCAAAGGGGTCTTTCTCTTGTTGAATTAATGGTCGCAGTGACTGTAAGCTTGCTGGTGCTGACAGCGCTATCAGCAATCTTTATCAGCAGTACTCGTTCCCGCAACGAAATGCAGAAATCAACCCAGCAGCAGGAGAGCGGTCGCTATGCTGCAGAATTACTTGCTGATAATTTGAAAATGGCGGGTTATTTGGCAGAGTTTGATTCTTCGCCGCTTACAACACCTGCTACGCTTCCAGATCCGTGTTCAACAACAATCGCAAATTTATTGACGGCATTGCCTCTTCATGTGCAAGGTGTGAATGATGCAGCCGCAATTCCATCATGTATATCAGATGTTAAGGAAGGGACAGACATCATAGTGGTGCGGCGCGTATCCACTTGTGCCGCTGGTGCGGCAGGCTGTGCTGCATTTGTAGAAGGTGAACCATATTTTCAGGCCTCTTTATGCACCCCAAACGATGGCAGTGGTACTGAGCTTGCGCATGCAGTCGTGAGTGATGCTGATTATGCTGCTTATTATTTTGCCCTGAGTACTTCAGCAGCCGATTTCACGCGACGCAAAACCAGTTGCGTAGCTACTGACTTTGCGGCTATACAACGTTATTTAGTGCATATTTATTTTATTGCCAATAATAATGTATCTGGTGATGGTATCCCTACGCTGAAGCGGGCGGAATTAGGTGCTGGAGTGTTCAGTATCGTTCCCCTTGTCGATGGTATCGAGAATATGCAGATTGAATATGGTGTTGATACCAATAGTGACGGTGTGCCGAATAGTTATACATCAGCACCGACTAGTACTACTGATTGGCGCAATGTGATGGCGGCGCGCGTTCATCTGCTGGCAAGAAATACAACAAGCTCACAGGGCTATACCGACAGCCGCGTTTATACTTTGGGCGATAAGGAAGTATCCGCGCCAAATGACGGATACAAACGTCACGTATACAGTACCACTGCACAGTTTGTAAATCCGTCTTGGAGGCTGCAATGAGACAGTTCTCCATACATAGTAAGCAGCGTGGTGTAGTACTGCCGGTAGCCTTGATTATGCTGGTTATGATGTTGCTGATTGCTATCGTCAGCTTCAATATGGGACGTCAAAACACCATTATTGCGGGCAATATGCAGCATAAAGCTGAAGTAGTGACTGCTGCAAATCAGGCGGTTGAGGAAGTGATTTCTAAAACCGCTTTTATTACCAATCCGAGTGCGGCGTTGCCTGGCAATAAAACCAGTTATGATGTAAATGCAGATGGTAAAAATGATATAACCGTGACCCTTAATCCTCCACCTTGTATTAAAAAAGCGCAGGTAATCAAGAACGCAGAGTTAAGTATTAGCAATACCAATGATGCAGCATGCATCGTCGGTGCAGCCCAGAACCTCGGTGTGGAGGGTGCTGTGACCGGTGACTCCCTCTGTGCAAATACGATCTGGGAAATTAATGCGGTGGCTGAAGATGACGTCACTGGCGCAGAGGCCACGGTAACTACCGGTGTCGGTGTGCGAGTAGCAGCCGACGATGCAAAAAATCCTACAAGTACATGTCCTTAAAGAGAACTTAGCCATGAATAACATCTATAAAAAAGTCTTATCTGCGCTGATGGTGTTAAGTTTTGTTCTTAACCCTTTGGCGACAGTGGCGGAAGACATTGATATTTTTACTGGCGACTCAGGCGGCACTGCAGAGCGCCCCAATGTACTGATTGTGCTCGACAATACTTCAAACTGGGCAAGGCAGAGCCAGCAATGGCCAGGAGGCATAACGCAGGGGCAGGCCGAAGTGCGTTCGATCAAGAATGTACTGGATAAGGTAGGTAGCGACATTAATGTCGGCGTGATGGAATTTGTGACCAATGGTAATGCCAATAATATAGGCGGTTTTATGCGCTTTCCGATTCTGCCTATGAATGCTACCAACAAGGCAGCCCTGAAGGCCGAGATGGATGAGATCTTTGGTGATATCAACGGCACGAACGAAAAGCGTAACTCAGGTACCCCATACGGAAACATGGCTTATGACATGTATAACTATTTTGCCGGCGCTAATGTGGGCATCAACAGCAGTAGTTTGAATCCGCCCAGCCCCAGGGTTGATGACCGTGCTTATGACACCCTGTTCAGCAATTTTAAAACGCCGCTTTCCAGTGCCGGGAGCTGTGCCAAGAATTATGTGGTTTTTATCGGCAACCCTAATGCAAGCGGCCCTTCTGCTGACAGTGCATCCAACAAGGCAGAGTTAGCCGCACTTGGTTGTAATACCGATAATATCTCTTTGCCAAACTTTACTTTGGTAACCACGCCAACAGCGACCAATCTCGGCAACACCTCGACCTGTTATGCTAGCAAGGATGCGTGTAGCACTGCGGTTCAAACCGAATATGCGGCTTCTGGTGATACGACCTATGAAAGTAAAGCTTGCGGTGATCCTTATGTTCCAACCGGAGGCTGTGCAGCAGGCAGCCTGCTATATTCGGTACTGGCTACTGACAATCAGGGGTCAAAAAAGCTGGGTCAGCTGTCGTCATGTGTGCAGAATTCAGCCAAGTGCACCGACGCCATTGCCAGCCAATATGCGGCGCAATGTACGGGTACGGGCGTTTCTTGCTCCTGTACCAATCAGGTCACGACCGGGTGTGCAGGCGGTAATGAGAAATATAATTACGATGTAGTCCGCACTAAAACTCTGACTGAAGTCAAGTCTCTGGGTTATTCCTCTGCCTGCTATGCAAGCGCACCTGCTTACACTGCAGCTTCTACGGATTTCACTACGCAATGTACGGTATATGCAAATTATGCTGCCGGCAGCGGCTGTACTTACGGTACCCCTACAAGTACCGGCACCTCATCATGCGGGGCAGGCACATCGCTATTTACAATGATTGGCAATACAAATATTACTTCTGCAAAGGCTACCGGTACCTATGATACTACCGGCAAGGGTAGCAACTGGCATCTGGATGAATGGGCAAGGTGTATTTTTCAGAAAGGGGTGCCGGTTACCGGCGGTGAAAATCAGACAGCCGTTATGTATACCATTGACGTTTACAATGCGCAGCAGAACAATGACCATACCGCGTTACTCATGAGTGCAGCAAAAGCAGGGGGCGGTAATTATTATTCCGCGACTAATGAAAATGCTTTGTTCGAGGCCATGGGTGCGATTTTTGCTGAGATTCAGTCAGTTAACTCTACTTTTGCTTCGGCATCCCTGCCTGTGAATGCGACCAATCGTGCACAGAATGAAAACCAGGTGTTTATTGGTATGTTCAGGCCAGACCCGATGACTAAGCCACGCTGGTATGGCAACCTTAAACGTTACCAGCTGGTTTTTGAAGCTGATGACATTACGGTAAACCTGGGCGATAAAAACGGCACCGTTGCCGTGAATAACCAGACCGGTTTTATCAGTGATTGTGCGGTTAGCTACTGGACTACAGATTCACTGCTTGATGCCGCTGATCCATCCAAAGGTTATTACTGGGCTACTGTGCCGGTGAGCCCAAGCGCTGCAAGCAAGTGTGAAGGGCTGGATCCAAGCAAGGTCTACTCAGATTTGCCAGATGGGCCTACTGTGGAAAAAGGCGCGATTGCTGAAGTGATTCGCAAGGGCAACAACCCGCCAAACACAGATGATACGCCGACCTGGGTGCCAACAGGCCGTACTCTTAAAACTACAGATAGTGCGTTTAGTACCACATTCAGCTCACTAGCAAGCGCTACGGCATTGGATGCAACACAGCGCTCATGGGTGACCGGTGCCGATACGCAGAACGAAGACAGCGATACATTGACTACTGAAACCCGTGCCTCTATACATGGCGATGTAGTGCATTCACGGCCATTGCCTATTACATATGGTAATGGCGACGGCGTTGTTTACTATGGTTCTAATGATGGTATGTTCCGTGCCATTAATTCAGAGACCGGTAAAGAGCTATGGGCGTTTATGCCGTTCGAGTTCGCACAGCCAGCCTTTGTAGACAGGCTGCGTACCAATTCGCCGATTATCAAGTACCCAACTACCGATATGACTACTTTGCCAACGCCGCTTGCCAAGACCTATGGCTGGGATGGTTCTATCGGCATTGCACAAAATAAAGAAAATACCAAAGTGTGGATCTACCCGACCATGCGCCGCGGCGGCCAGATGGTTTATGGGCTGAATGTAACCGACAAGAATGCACCATCAATTATGTGGAAACATGGTTGTTACAATGGTGATTGCAGCGCCGGTTTTGAGAACATGGGGCAAAGTTGGTCTGCACCGGTAGTTGTGCCTGTAGCTGGCTATACTACCGAGAAAGTTGCTCTGTTTGGTGGTGGCTATGCTGCTTGTGAAGATATCGATACCGCATCACCATGCAGCACCGGGCAGAAAGGTTCTAATGTCTATGTGGTCGACGCCGGGAATGGCACCTTGCTCAAAACATTCACTACCAGCTACAGCGTGGTTTCAGAAGTTTCAGTGGTTGATTTGAATAGTGATGGCAAGGCAGATTACGGCTATGTCGGTGACACTGGCGGTAATCTGTATCGAATTGACATGGTGACCAGAACGGTGAGTGGCGGTGTATCAACTTACACTGCTGCTGCACCAGGTGATTGGACAATACGTAAAATCGCCTCAGCTGGGGGCGGCCGTAAGTTCCTGTTCCAGCCTGCACTGCTGCCTATTGTTAAGGATGGTCGTGTTTATGTGGCTATCGGCTCAGGTGACCGTGAGCATCCGCTATTATCTAATTATGCCTACAACGTGACTAACCGCTTTTATGTGTATCTGGATAATTTGGCAGTAACATCTGGTACTGTCGACTTGAATGGTCTGGAAGACAAAACGACTGATGCAGGATGTGATTCTGCCAGTATATTGCCTACTTCAACACAGGTAGGCTGGTATATGGATCTTAATCAGAACGGACAGGGCGAGCAGGCTGTATCGTCGGCTTTAATTCTGGGTGGCCAAGTGGTATTCAGTACCAATATGCCTATACCGCCTGCCGAGGGCACTTGCTCGACGATACTTGGCAAAGCCAGGGGGTATTGGGTTAACCTGTTCAACGCATCCGGTACGATAGGAGTAACGAATGCCACATGTGGCGGTACACGTTCTTCTGTCTTTGCCGGTGGCGGTTTACCGCCATCTCCGGTAACAGGTAATGTTTACATTGATGGTAAGCCAGTGACGGTGGTAATTGGTGCGGTGGATCACGATGGCGGCGCCAGTACCCCGATCTCACCGGGCAAGGTAACGCCTGCTGTGAACCCGATACGTAAACGCATATATCATAAGGTTAAAGGCGTTGATTAAACGTCGCTAGCTAGCAGTAATCTAAAATAAAAAACGGCTCTTGAGCCGTTTTTTATTTTTCGTAAACCATATTTTTCATAGGGATGCGACCTGTGATAAGTAACAATGGAGTAACTGAGGATGGATGCTATCTGCATCAATCTGCACAATACAATACCGCTAGTTTAGTTCCTTGGTGAGAATATTGGTGGCTACTTGTTCAATCACCGTACCATCTTTCTCCGTTTTACGGATTTTAACTGGTAAGTATTGATAGTCAGTAGCAAGCCAGATTTCAGTTTTATCTTCATCACTGCTGCCTTTTAGCAGGTGAATGGTTTTCAGTTCGCCCAGTTTGGTGGTAATGGTTTCTTCACCTTCAAAACTATAGGTATAGGTACGCAGTCGTTTGCCGTTGGTCATGGTGATTTGCATGGTTTCCAGCGCTGGTGTGAACATGAACTGGTACATAAAACTTAGAAAATCCTGTGTACCGGCAACAAGATTGGCAGTGCTGTCGCCTTTGTGTGTGTGCATGTGCAGAACACCATCGCTCCAGCTGAAATTTGCGGTTTGCGATCTCTTTGCGTCATTACCGTATTGATAAGCGTAAAAGTCAGGTTTTAAACCGTTTTCTGTGACGGTCCCTTCACTCTTTTGGATGAGTTTGTCAAAGAATAGAGAGACCAGGCCTTTGGCTTCTGTAGTGCTGATAATCGAATAGTGTCTATTTTCATCAATATTAAACACAATTTTTGTGACGCCAGCCGCTGAAGTGTTATTACCGCGCATGACTTCAAACTCTGTTTCTACATGCTGATAGACAGCTTTTTCAGGTTCTGTTTTCGTTAAGCTGTTTTCTACAGTTCCACTATTGTCATCTGCGGCATTTGTTAATTCGGTTTCGGATTGGTTGATATTGCTGGATTGATCGATATTTGCTGGCTGGTTAACCGGCACATTCTCCGCTGGGTCTATAACTTCTGTCGCTTCCGCCGTTACCTCATGTGGCGGTGCTGGTGCATTTTGCGGTTCAGGTATTTTTTGATCGGGCGCTGTTTCATTATTGTGATCCAGAGTTTGGATATTATCTTGTCTGGCTTGTTTTTGAACCAGATGCATATCCAGTCTCTGCTGGTCTTCAATAATCTGCGGCAGGGAAATAGAAAACTCACTAAAAAGTGCAGCATGCAGAAGTGTAGAGCCTGCTAGAGTAAGCAATAGCAGCTTGTGTTGCACAAGTTTCAATTTCAGGCGGCTAAGCGCTTTACGAATTGGGTGCTGAGGCTGCATATTTAAGTTGAGCCGGGCTCTGTTTTATCGGGGTCTGATAGCTGGGCTTTATTGTAGAGGAGTTTTGCGGTAACCAGACCGTTAATAAGACCAAAGAAAAGCGCAGCCGTAGCAAAAATCGGGATCAGGTAGGAAACGCTGGCATGCGGAATAAGCCATAACCGCACCACAATCAGCTGCCCTGCAATATGTGCGAATGCAGCAAGGATACTTAAGGTGATAGCGCTGAAATATTGCCTGGGTAAGTGCTGAGCTACCCATAATGTGCCAAGGCTGAGTAAGGCACCGCTTAAGCTGAGTGCAAATGCGGGCGACATAAACTGCCCTAACAGCAGGCTGCTGGCAAATACACGCAAAATGCTGACCCAGGCTGCGGTTGCAAAGTCGTACTGTAGCAGTACATAGAGCGTGACAATATTGGCGATGCCGGGTTTGACCCCGGGTAGCGGTGATGGAACCACTGCTTCTAGCATGTGCAGGGCAATGGCAAAGGCCGCCAGTTTTGCAATGCGGTGGTCGTCAATAGTGGTTTGAATTTGCATCTGTGATTACATCAGCTTAATAATTAAGTGAATCATAAGGTTTCTGCTCGCCAATCAGTTCCAGGCTGATCTGGTTGGGCAGGCAGATTGCAGCTTGTCCGTTGCGCGTCAGCCAGCCCTGATGTACGCAATACTGATTATGACACGGCGATTTGGAAAATCTTACTTTGCCTTGGCTGATATGGATGACTGCGTCGCCCATAGCGCCGTGAACCTTGATGTAACGCTGTTGATTAATATTGTAGACAGCATGCACTTTGTCACCTATGCGGACCTGCACTTTAGATGCATGCTCATGTGACCATAAAACCTGAAACAGGTAAACGGTAATTATCGTGCTGAAAATAATGGTGAGCCAGTCACCGATCAGTAGATGCCTGAGAGTTGGTTTAGGGGAGCGTAACAAGCTTAACATGGCTGTTCTTTTTCACTTCTGGATCTAACCATTCTAGCTTACGCGCTAATGCGCTGCTCACGATAATATTGGATTTCTGGTCTATGA
>Ga0208114_1000463_pt1 | contig 10428 bp, 10 predicted proteins | sample LakWasMeta2_LOW4_2_FD_183854 | JGI IMG/M metagenome (GOLD analysis project Ga0208114, IMG submission 183854) | Freshwater sediment methanotrophic microbial communities from Lake Washington under simulated oxygen tension - Sediment Metagenome... | ecosystem: Environmental > Aquatic > Freshwater >... | reverse complement strand
GGTTTACGGCTTGCTTAAGAAATTTGTCGGCATTCGCCTTGGTGCTGAAGAAGAATTCGATGGCGCCGATTTGAGTATCCATAAAATCAATTCCACAGCTGATGATTAATTGAATATGAATTGACAGGCATTGGTTTGATTCTGTTATCAGTCAAAGCTTGCCACTCGCAATAAAATAAAAAGCCCTGTGTAATTACAGGGCTTTTTATTGATATTGCGGCTTACGGAAATGATTACGTCAAGATTGTAAAATTTAACCGGCTTGTCTGAATTAGCAATGTGCAAATTTTGCACATTGCTTTTTTCGCCCAACACCCCTTCAGCCAACACATTGTTGATATGTTTAGTAACTAGCTGCTAAATGCATTCCCCGCGATCATTTCTTACAAATTTACCGCTGGCATCTGAGGGGCATTGCGTGCGTATACAGCGGCCGGCATCCCAGGCATATGCGCCACCGGCACACTCACTGGTTGAATTCGGGTGGACGATACATAAGCCGGTGACATAGTCGCAGCCGTTTGGGGTGCAGTCTTGATTTACCCCTGCTTTGGTGGAGCTGGTGAAGCCATTAGAGCAGTAACGTTTGTTGTTTTTAAATTCAGCAATGCGCTGGTTAAGGTTATTCACCAGGCCTTTAAGGCGTTTGTTGTCTGAGCGCAGCATGGTTGCTTCGTCGTAAGACTGCATCGCACTTTGCTTCTGCACCAATGGTGCGATTGTGGTTGTCTGTTTTAAAACGGCTTTTTCTACCGCTAGTGCCGGCTGGATGAAAGCTGCCTGCATTAACAGACACAGGATAAATAGAATTTTTGACTGTTTAATCATGATGCCGCTCCAGGAGATTGGGTCAATTAATTGATAGACTGATGGCTGATGGTTCGCCACAAGGCGCTGACATTACAAACCACCATCTGGAGCAGGTGGGGGCGGGTGGTCGCAGTGGTTGGTGGTGCTATCCCAGGCGTAGCCGGGAGCGCAGTCATCTGTTGAGTGCGCTACAGCGATGCATGCGCCGCTTTCACTATCGCAGGCCATCGGGCTGCAGTCTCGTGTCATGTTTTTTTCTTTGTTACTGCTGGTGTAAGTATCTGAACAAAACGGTTTGTCATATTTTAAATCTGATAGCTGCTGGCTGAGCGTTTTGACTTGAGCCCGGAGTTTCTGGTTTTCGGCGCGTAGCAGGCCCAATGTATCAATTGCGCCACTGGCCTGGTTTTTTATCGCATCCGCTGACGCCGGCGCAGCTGCAGGCTTGACTCTCAGATCTGCGGCAGATGCCGGGCCGGCAAGCAGGGCTAACAAAACAGGCATTGCCACAATAGGCATTACAAGGTATCTCAACATATTTACTCTCCAAATAACTTTTTGAGTCAAGGTTAATAATATTAATGCGCTATAGGCAAGTTGCAATGCAGGCTTGCTGTATACCCACTACCGAAACATGGTTAGCTTGGGTTTCATTATCACCCCGTGTTGCAGAATGTCAATTTTTTAAATTTTTGGCCACAAAACCGTTACATGCCTGAGTAGCTTGGCCCGCTGCCGCCTTCGGGTGGAACCCATTTGATATTCTGCCCGGGGTCTTTGATATCGCAGGTTTTGCAGTGTATGCAGTTTTGCGCATTAATCTGCAAATAGACATTATCCTGGCTGCGCACTATCTCATACACACCGGCAGGGCAATAGCGCTGTTCAGGCGCGTCATATTTCGCCAGGTTGATATTGATAGGCACGGCTTTATCCAGCAATTGCAAATGGCAGGGCTGGTTGGCGTCATGCGCCAGGTTGCTTGCGCTGATGGAGGTGAGCTTGTCAAAACTGTAGATGCCATCAGGTTTCGGGTAGGTAATTTTCGGCATGTCGGTTGCGGGTCTGGTGCAGTCGTGGTCGGCCTTTTTATGCTGCAAAGTCCATGGCAGGTGAAGGTTCAGTGCGGCAAGCCACATTTCAACCCCGCCCAGCAGGGTTCCGGCCCAGCTGCCAAACCTTGATAGCAATGGTTTTACGTTGCGGACGGCATACAGATCGCGCCAAACCCATGATGCACGCAATGCTTTGGGGTAAGCATGCAACAGCCGCGATTCATCTGCGCCTTGGTCATGCACTGCATCAAACACTGCTTCGGCTGCCAGCATGCCTGATTTCATGGCGTTGTGGCTGCCTTTGATGCGCGGTACATTGACCATGCCGGCAGAGCATCCAATCAATGCGCCCCCCGGAAAGATGAGCTCCGGCCAGGATTGTATTCCGCCTTCACTGATGGCCCTTGCGCCATAGCTCAAGCGCTTGCCGTCTTGCAGCAGCGGCTTGATAGCCGGATGCATTTTAAAGCGCTGGAATTCATCAAACGGAGACAGGTGCGGGTTGGCGTAATCCAGATGCACTACAAAGCCGATAGAAACCAGCTGCTCGCCATAGTGGTAAATGAAAGAGCCGCCACCGGTGTCTGCATTCAGCGGCCAGCCAAGGCTGTGCTGTACCAGGCCCGGCCGGTGCTGTTGTGCAGAAACCCGCCAAACTTCTTTAAACCCTAAACCGTATTTCTGCGGTGATGATTCTTTGCGTAAACCAAAACGGCTTTCCAGCTCGCGCGTTAGTGACCCACGCGTTCCTTCTGCCACCAATGTATATTGCGCCCTGATTTCAATGCCCTGGGTAAACTGCGCGGTAGGCTCGCCATTCGCATCGCGGCCCATGTCACCGGTAATGATGCCCGCTACCTGCCCGTGTTCGTCATAGAGCATCTCCTGTGCGGCAAAGCCGGCATAAATCTCTACCCCCAAACCCTCAGCCTGTGTGCCCAGCCAGCGGCACACATCACCCAGGCTCACAATGTAATTGCCTTGATTGCCCATCAGCGGCGGTATCAGGCTATGCGGAATCTTCCACGATCTGGTTTGCCCCAGTATCAAAAAGTCATCATGCGTGACAGCTGTATTGAGCGGTGCGCCATGTTCGCGCCAATCCGGCAGTAGTTCATTGAGCGCTACAGGGTCTATCACTGCGCCGGAAAGAATATGCGCGCCAAGCTCTGCGCCTTTTTCAAGCAGGCATACACTTAATTCGCTGCCGGCTTTCAGGGCAAGCTGTTTGAGCCTGATGGCGGCAGCAAGGCCGGCGGGGCCTGCCCCTACAATCAGTACATCGTAATTCATTACATCACGCGCTATATCTGTCATTTAATACTATCCTTTGAAAACTCGTCCCTTAAGCGATTTCCGGCAGGTTCACCTGGTCACTGCGTTCCATACCTGCGGTCATGGCCCGGCATAGGGTAATGAACTCGCGCATGCCTGTGGTTTGATATTTCTGCTTATGCCACAGGAAATAAAAATACCGCCCGAGGTTAATGTCGGGCGTAGCCAGCGGCACCAGGCTGCCGCGGCGGAATGCATCCTTGAGCGCCAATCTTGATATGCAGCCTATGCCTAGCCCTGATTCAACCGCGCGCTTGATGGCTTCAGTGTGCTCGAGTTCGAGCCGGATATGCAGTCTGGCATGGCTGTTATGAAAGGCCCGGTCGAAAGTCGCTCTTGTGCCGGAGCCTTTCTCGCGAAGAATCCATTGCTCCTGCAGCAGCTGTTCTAGCGTGATTTTGTTTGATTTTGCCAAGGGGTGGTCGGGCGCGGCAAACACCACCAGTTCATCTGCCACCCACGGCTGAACTTCTATGTCGGGGTGGTTGCAGTCGCCCTCAATCAGCCCCAGGTCGAGTTCATGGTTGGCAATCTGCTGCACAATCGTGCTGGTATTGTGCACTTGCAGCTGGATGCGGCTTTCAGGATGCTCCTGCAAAAACCTTGCAACAAGTATCGTGGCAAGGTAGTTGCCTACCGTGAGCGTGGCGCCTATCTTCATCTGCCCAAAACCGGCGTGGCCGTGCAGCATGTTTTCTATTTCCCTGGCGCGGTCCAAGAGCTCCACTGCACGTGGCAACAGCTGCTGGCCGGTTTCGTTGATACGCAGCGATTTGCCAACGCGGTCAAACAGCTGCAAATCAAATTGCTTTTCAAGCTCACTCAGTGCGGTGCTGGTTGCCGATTGCGAAAGCGACAATGCCTCGGCGGCACGCGAAACGCTTTCGGTGCGGCTGATGGCAACAAAAATCTCAAGCTGTCTCAAGGTATATTTCATAGGTTTTTATATCTACTTAATAGATATATATTATCTTTATAATCCATTTAGTAAATATTATACGCCACTGTAAAATGCACAGCAATTGCAAAGGAAGCGGTCATGAAAATATTAGTCTCTGTAAAACGGGTGGTGGATTACAACATCAAGGTGCGCATCAAAGCGGACGGTTCCGACGTAGATATCGATGGCGTGAAAATGGGCGTTAACCCATTTGATGAAAATGCCATTGAGGAAGCAATACGCCTTAAAGAAAAAGGCATTGCAACTGAGGTTATTGCGGTTTCATTAGGCACGGCTGCAAATCAGGATGTATTGCGCCATGCGCTGGCTATGGGGGCTGACCGGGCAATCCTCGTTGAAAGCGAGCCCAGCCTGCAGCCGCTGCAAGTGGCAAAGATTCTCAAGTCTATCGTGCTGCGCGAGCAGCCGGAGCTAATCTTGCTTGGCAAGCAGGCGATTGACGATGATGCCGGGCAGACCGGCCAGATGCTGGCAGCATTGCTGGATTACCCGCAGGCTACGTTTGTATCTGCATTGGAAATAAATGGCAATGAGATTGTCGCGACCCGTGAAGTGGATGGCGGCACTGAGACCCTGGCATTGAGTCTGCCAGCTGTGGTCACTGCCGACTTGCGCCTGAATGAACCACGCTTTGTAAAGCTGCCTAATCTGATGATGGCAAGAAAAAAAGCCATAGAAACCATTAGCCCGGCCGCACTTGGCATTGATAGGGCAGCCAGCATCAAGCTCATCAAAGTAGCGGAACCACCTGCCAGGAAGGCCGGCATCAAGGTTGGAAGCATTGCAGATCTGCTCGATAAACTGCGTACCCATGAAGGAATCACGCTATGAAAACCCTGATATTAGCCGAACATGACGGCATAGAAATCAACCCGTCAGTACATAGAGCCGTAACGGCGGCACAAGTGTGGAACTTTCCGATTGAGGTCTTGGTGGCTGGCAGTAACATCAGCTCCATTGCGCAGCAGGCGGCATCAATTGCAGGCGTGAGCCGTGTGATTCAAGCCGATGCTGAGCATCTGACCCACCAGCTGGCAGAGGATGTGGCAAAACTGCTTGCAGGCATCGGCCAGGAATATAAGGTGATTCTTGCGGCGCATTCATCATTCAGCCGCAACATATTGCCGCGGGCTTCAGCGCTGCTGGATGTGGCGATGATTTCAGATGTGCTGGAAATACAGCCTGGCAACACTTATGTGCGGTCAATTTATGCCGGCAACGTTTACACCACAGTGCAAAGTACAGATTCAATTCAGGTGCTTACAATACACAGCAGTCATTACCCGGCTGCTGCCAGAACAGAAAACAGCGCCGCGATACATAAGGCAGAGGCTGCTGCCGCACACAATAAAACGCGCTGGCTATCTCAGACGCGCAGCCAGTCAGACCGTCCGGCGCTGGGTTCAGCAAAGGTTGTGGTCTCCGGCGGCCGCTCGCTTGGCAGTGCTGAAAATTTCGATAATGTGTTGTCACCGCTTGCTACCAAGTTAGGTGCCGCATTGGGCGCCACACGCGCCGCGGTAGACGCAGGTTTTGCGCCGAATGACATACAGGTTGGGCAGACCGGGGTTGTGGTGGCGCCTGAGCTGTATATCGCTGTTGGTGTATCGGGTGCGGTACAGCATACCTACGGCATCAAAGACAGCAGAATCGTAGTCGCTATCAACCAGGATCCGGATGCGCCTATCTTTCAGGTGGCAGATTACGGACTTGTTGCTGATTTGTTCGAGGCCGTGCCCGCACTCACGGCAGCTGTTAGATAACCATAAAAAAAGAAAATTGAAATCATGAGTAAATATTCGACCGAACGCGTACTGAGCGTACATCACTGGAATGACAGCCTGTTCAGCTTCAAAACTACGCGCGACCCTGGTCTGCGCTTTGAAAATGGGCAGTTTGTCATGATAGGGCTTGAAGTGGACGGCCGCCCGCTGACACGTGCCTACAGCATTGCCAGTGCTAACTATGAAGAGCACCTGGAATTCTTCAGCATTAAAGTGCCCAATGGCCCTTTAACTTCGCGCCTGCAGCACTTGCAGGAAGGCGATGAGATATTGGTGAGCAAGAAGCCAACCGGCACACTGGTTATTCACGATTTGAAACCGGCCAAGAATCTTTATTTGCTATCTACCGGCACCGGCCTTGCCCCTTTTATGAGCCTGATTCGTGACATAGAAGTGTACGACCGTTTTGAAAAAGTGGTATTGATACACGGCGTACGCTACCTGAGCGAGCTTGCATATGCAGATTTCATTGAAAAAGAGCTGCCCAATAATGAGTTTTTTGGCGAGGAAGTACGGCGTAAATTAATCTACTACCCGACAGTCACCAGGGAGCCGTTTCGTAACCAGGGGCGCCTGACCGACCTTATCAATTCCGGAAAGCTGTTTGAGGATATAGGGCTGCCGCCGCTAGACCCGCAGCATGATAAAGCAATGATCTGCGGCAGCCCGCAGATGCTGGCGGATACAGAAGCCTTGCTTGATGCGCGCGGTTTCAAGGTATCGCTGCGCATCGGCGACCCCGGTGATTATGTGATTGAACGCGCTTTTGTTGAAAAATAATGGCTGCAGGCCAGCATCTGCGATGCTGGTCAGGCGAGTGCATGGATAGCCGCTAAACCCGCCGCCGTGCCGAAATCACATTCGGTACCTGCTGGATAAGCGCCAGCAGGCGGCTCAGCTGCTCCTGGTTTGAAATCTCGATGGCAAACTGCATTAGGGCCAGGTTATTTCGGCTCATGGTGTTGGCCTTGATGGCGTTGACCTTTTCACGCACGAACAGATCGCTGATGTCACGCAGCAGGCCTTGCCGGTCATGCGCTTCAACTTCGATATCGACCTCGGTACCAGTGTTCTGGTAATTACCCCATTGGGCGCTCAGCACGCGGCTGTGCCGTTCTTCGGGCAGGCGTACGATGAAAGTACAGGCCTTGCGGTGGATGGTGACCCCGTGGTCGCGTGTGAGGTAGCCTGCAATCGCATCCGGCGGCATGGGTTTACAGCATTTGGCAATGCTGGTCTGCAGGTTGCCTACGCCTTCAACCACTACTCCAGACTGCGGTTTCAGGGCAGCGCTGCGTACCGCGATAGCTGGCCGCCCGGCATCTTCCGGCTTGGGTGCCGTTTCTTCCTGAATGGCGAGGGCAATCTGGTGTTCGCTGACATCCCCGCGCCCGATGGCGGCCAGAAAATCTTCAAGTTTCTGGAAATGCAGTCTCTGCGCGATTTTTTCCTGGTTGATATTGCCGATGCCGGCGCGGTGCAGTTCGCGGTCGAGCTTTGCACGGCCTTGCGTTACGTTTTCATCAAAGTGCTGGTATTTGAACCAGTGCCTGACTTTGGCGCGCGAGCTTGGGCTTTGCAGGAAACCAAGCCCGGCATTCAGCCAGTCGCGGCTGGGCGAGCCAAGTTTTGATGTGAGTATTTCCACGCGCTGGCCATTCTGCAGCTTGGTGTTGAGCGGCACGATGCTGCCGTTTATCTTGGCGCCGCGTGTGCGGTGACCCAGATCGGTATGCAGGGTGTATGCAAAATCAATCGGGGTAGAGCCCCTGGGTAAATCAATCACCTTGCCTTGCGGCGTAAGCACGTAGACCCGGTCCTGAAACAGTTCGCTCTTGAATTGTTCCAGCATGTCACCGTTGTCGGAGACTTCATCTTTCCATGCCAGTATCTGGCGCAGCCAGGCGATTTTTTCGTCGAACTTCGCGTCGGATTTGCCGCCTTCTTTGTAGCGCCAGTGGGCCGCAACGCCCAGTTCAGAATGCTGGTGCATTTCAAAGGTGCGGATCTGCACCTCCAGCGCCAAACCACGTGGCCCGCTGACGGCGGTATGCAGTGAGCGGTAGTTGTTGCTCTTGGGGCGCGCGATGTAGTCGTCGAACTCGCCGGGGATAGGCTGCCATAAGTTATGGATGAGGCCCAGCGCCGTGTAGCAGTCTTTGATGTCATCCACCAGAATGCGCACCGCACGTACGTCATAGAGCTCGCTGAAATCCAGATGCTTGCTCTTCATCTTTTTGATGATGCTGTAGATGTGTTTGGGCCTGCCAGTCACTTCACCCTTGATGCCGGCCTGGCCCAGCTCGTGTTTCAGTTGGGCTACAACGTCGACGATGTACTGCTCCCGATCGACGCGGCGCTCATCCAGCATTTTGGCGACTTCCTTGTAGAGCTGGGGTTCCAGGTAACGCAGCGAAAGGTCTTCCAGCTCCCATTTGATCTGCCATACGCCCAGGCGGTTGGCCAGCGGTGCAAATATGCCGCGGCTTTCCTGTGCAATCTGCTTCTGCTGCGCCGGGCTGGCACCCGACAGGCGGCGCAGGGTTTGCGTACGCTCCGCGAGTTTTATCAGCACCACACGGATGTCTTGCACCATGGCCAGCAGCATCTTGCGCAGGCTTTCTATCTGCTGGGCGCTGTTGCCATTTTTGCGGCCTGCGTCGTGCAGGCCTTCAATTTCGCTGAACTCCTGAATTTGTTCCATGCGTGAAATGCCTTCGACCAGGCCTGCAATGTTGGCGCCGAAACGTGCTTCCAGCGCTGCCTGCCAGTCGTCCAGGTATTCCGGCACTGCATGCAGGATAGTGGCAGCGATTGTTTCCACATCCATGTTCATATCGATAAGGATAGTTGCCGCGCCCAGCGCATGCTCCAGCAGCGGCGCACCTGTGAATTCAGCGTGGCCGGCGTAGAGCGGGGCAGCCAGGTCGCAGGCATGGCGAATCAGTGCCGCCTCGGCAGGCGCGAAGCGATTCGCTGAAGATTCAATCCATGCAGAAACGTCGCGCTCGATAGCGGCGATTAAAGCAGAAGTTGGGGTGCTGATGGAAACCATGCCATATTATCGCATCAAAATACATCGCTTATGTACGGCACAGGCCATGTACGGCAATATTCAGATGCATGGCGCATCTGATTTTATGAGGCTATCTGGATTTTTAAGTTATCTAGGTGCTGGTGGCGGCATATATCCAGGCGGTGGCGGGGGTGGCGGGTAATAGCCGGGCCGTGGCTGGGTCTGGCGGTTTATTGGCGGCTGTTGCTCGATATGGCCTGATACAGGAACCCGATGGCCTTTGGCGTACATGCACTGTATATATGCATTGTCATAACGGCGCTGGGTGCCATAAGCCGATGCATTGGCGGCATCCGCCCCCATGAGGCTACCTACAAACAGGCCTGTGGCAGCACCGGCGCCAGTATCGTGGCCATTGCTTACTGCCGCACCTACAGCTGCGCCCAGCACGGTACCTACAATCGCGCTGCCGGCAAAACTTTCTTTAGCCGCCTGATTTGCTGAGCTGCCGCCTATCTGCTCATGGGCAAACTGCCTGCATGAGCCGTCGTCATACCTGAATTGGTCAAAGCTTCTGCCCGTGCCGGGCAGCGCCATCCTGCTTGGCCCATTGGGGATTGATACGCAGGCGGTGATGAGCAGTGTCGAAATCAGGCCGGCAATGACTTTTGTAGTTACATGCATAATATGCTGCCCCTGTTATGGTTGAGGAGGAGGTGTCGGTGTGACTTTCTGCCAGCCGCCCGGGCAATCCTTGATGTAAGGATAGTAACCTTCCGGTTTGTCGCAGTGGTACCAGTAGTAGTTATCGGGTACGTTCTGGTCTGCTGTTTCCGGTGAATTCGGTGATGATATCTGCCCCTGCTGCTCAATATACACAGGCGGCTGTTCAGGCGCCGGTGTGATGATAGCAGGTGGGTAATAGTAGTAAGGGTACGGGTAGTAATATGGTGGGTAGAATGGGTAAACATAAGGCCCGCCAAAATACAGGCCTATGCCTACATGCCCATGCCCGGAGTAACCGCGCCCGGAATACCCATGTCCAGCGTAGCCGTGCCCGCCATGGCCGCCGCGCCCGGAATCAGCCAGTGCAGCTCCACTTGCGAAAACCCCGGCTATTAACAGAATGCTGCAAAATGATTTCATATGTTTCATTATCGACTCCAGAGTAACTTTATGCTTGGATTCAGCTAAAAATTCGACCTGAGTTTGAAGCAGGAGTTCTTGTAATAGCAATATTATTTGTATGGTTAATTTGCCGGCTGTTAATGAATTAAAATTCAAACACTTAATAAATTTGATTTGCACAGGCCTTGCAGTTTGCAATCATCGGGCGTTTCAAGATGGCGCGCTATGTTAGAATTTGAACATGATTTCAATATTATTCCCGATTTAATATGGCGCGTTTTCACATCATCATTCCGGCGGCTGGCGCCGGAAACCGCATGGCAACCGCCATTCCGAAAC
>Ga0208114_1000462_pt1 | contig 10457 bp, 12 predicted proteins | sample LakWasMeta2_LOW4_2_FD_183854 | JGI IMG/M metagenome (GOLD analysis project Ga0208114, IMG submission 183854) | Freshwater sediment methanotrophic microbial communities from Lake Washington under simulated oxygen tension - Sediment Metagenome... | ecosystem: Environmental > Aquatic > Freshwater >... | reverse complement strand
TACCAGGGGGCATGTTTACTGGAGGTTGCTTTGATGGCCTGCTCGTAAGCCTCGGTGTAATCTGACCATAACTCACGTTCTTTCAGGTCACCCGGATTGAATTTCCAGGTTTTTTCCGGGTCGTCCAGGCGTTCTTGCAAGCGTTTCTTTTGCTCGTCTTTGGAGATATGTAGAAAGCATTTAATGATGGTGGTGCCGGTTTCTGCCAGCATGCGCTCAAAATCATTGATCTGCGCATAGCGCCGTTTACATTCCTCATGGTCGATCCAGCTGTGTACTTTTACAATAACGACATCTTCATAATGACTGCGGTTGAAAATGACCAGTTCGCCGGTTTTAGGCACTTGCTGGTGCACGCGCCACAGGTAATCATGCGCCAGTTCTTCGCTGCTTGGTGCTTTGAAGTTGGCAAGGCGTATACCTAAAGGGTCGCATTCACTGAATACATGGCGAATCGTGCCGTCCTTGCCGCTGGTATCCATGCCCTGCAGTACCAGCAGCACTTTGTGCTTACCTTCGGCATGCAATATATCCTGGTAACGGTTGATTTCCGATACCAGTGCTGCGAATTCAATCGCATCTTCTTCCTTGGTGACGCTGCGCTCAGACTTATCCCTGGGATTAAAGTCCTTGAGTGAAAAGGTTTTTGGGTTAACGCGGTATTGATCAAGATTTGCCATGTGTGCTTATCCGAAAGTTGACTGTTATTGTGATTAAACGTATTTAACAACCGATGTCTGGCTCAGTGCATATCGCAGCCAGAGCGATTAATCCATATTACTTGCTAATCTTGCGCCCAATGAAATTTATGCATAATCCGATGTACTAGCGGTGCGAGAATCAGGCCGGCAACCACGATAAACACCAGGCCTGCGTAAAGTGCATAAATCCCTGCAAACAGTTTGCCGCCATCGGTATGCGGCGCATCGACTGGCCCCATTCCGCCCAAAAGCATCGCAGAATTTAAAAATGCACTGCGCCATGAAAGCTGCTCGAAATATTCATAACCGGTCATGCCAATAATGATTGATATCAAAAGCAGCATGATTGCCGCTGCGGCATGGCGCAGCATTCTGATTACGAATCTATCAGGTGTTATCGGGGGGTGTTTTATCGGCTCGTACATAAGTTAAGTTCGACCAATGAGTTCAAAAGTAAACTTAGTCTAACATGAAATATATTCAGACTTAAGCTGGGCCAGTGCCCCGGAGGCCAGGACTTGAAGTTGTTTGGCAAAGTGGCGCCAATGCCAGCAAGTGTTTTTAATGTACAGACAGCTGTTGCAATGAACCAACCCCTTGATGACCGCAAAGCTGCTGAAGCAATGGCTGATCATTTCGCCTCATCAACCATCTGTATGGTTTTTTCCTCAACTTCTTTCGCTACTTGCAGCAGGGCAGCCTCTTGCGAAAGTGCTGCCAGCATTTGTATCGGCCTGATCAGGCCTATTTTAGTTTTTCCTTGCTCGGTGAATACAGAGATACGGCATGGTAACGCCATGTTAAGACGCATGTCTGCAGATAAAACCTTGGCGGCCTGTGTCGGATTGCATACCTCAAACACTTTGCACTCTTCATTAAATGCAATGCCTTTGCTGCGGAGTGTTGCTCCCAGATCATGGATATGCATGACCCCGAAGCCATGGTGTTTAACAGCTGACTCAAGGTCTGCCGATGCCTGGCTGAATGGTTTGCTGGTTTCAATGATGTAATACATGCGATGGCCTCTTATTTATTGGATGATTGCCGGATACCTGTACTAATGTATCAATTGCTGACGCTGATATTCACTGCGTTTCATTATCAGATAGTCATTAAACTCAAGCTCATGCAATTGACGCGGATATTGCTCGGTGAGTTGATGCCAATCCAGCAGCCTTTGCTCGAATTGCTGGCTGACTGGTGTGTTCAATTCTGAGAGATAAGCGTCAATCGCCAGGTAATAGCGCATGGTGTTTCGCTCGACGATTCCTCTAACACCTTGAATATACACGGGATTGCCGTCAGGAAGTTTGTCTGTGGCAGTAAAGCCTACTTTGTCCCTGCCTATGGATGCCAGATAACCTTGCATGGCAAGGCGGCCCGCTAAGCCAAAGGCATAAGCATAGGTGAAGTGCAGAAATGTGCGGCCTTCTTTGATAGAAGTGGCTTCAACCCAGATGTGATAATCACGGGTATTCAGGGGGCCGTTTTCGGCATTCAGTTCCAGTGCGAAATAATCAGGTGTTGTGATGATCTCGCTATAGTTGAATTCAAGCAGGTAGGTATCTGCCAGTGGCTGCGGATATTTCTTGCCAAGATTAATAGCGAGTACAGTGCCGGCAGGTTTCCTGTCAGCGTGGCAGTATTTGATATTAATATTCAGTATGAGTACATCGCACCAGTGAGCCGGGTCGTTGAGGGCAGTATTAACCGTGGCAAACGGATAATCGACTACCGCATAGATTTCACCTTTAAGGTCATGTGACGACTCCATGGAGTTTAGATAAAGTGCCCGTTTAAACTGATTATTATAGAGTTGCCCGGATAGTTCTTTGTATTTGGTCCGTAATGCTATATTCGGTATGGCTGATTCAACTGCATAAGCACTAGGGTTGATGGATGACAGGCTACAGATCAGAATGAAAAACGCTATCCAGCGCATATACTTTCTCCCGATTCCGCAATTTAAAACAACATTGCAGGTATCCGCGGTTATAGCCAGCGAGCCCATAAGCGTGCAGCCCTTTCTTTGATACGAATAGTGATGGAGCGGCTTCTCCATGCTTCAAGTGTAATGGCTTTGGACGACTGCAGGTCTTTTTCGAACAATGCCTGCATTTGCGCACCAAACTCCTGCCCCAGCATCACGGCGTTAATTTCCTGATTGTTAACAAAGCTGCGCCAGTCCAGGTTGGTTGAACCTATAGTTGACCATACACCGTCTATCAGTGCCGTTTTTGCATGCAGTAAAGCGTCCTGACGTTCATATATTTTTACGCCGGCACTCAGTAGCTCATCATAGTAAGAACGTGATGCATAGAACACCATTACCGAGTCTGTTTTTCCGGGTAACAGCAGCCTGACGTCAACACCGCGCTGTACTGCTTCTTTAAGGGCAGTTAACAATTGCGGGTCAGGCACAAAATAGGCATTGGTCAGGAAAACCTGAGTTTCTGCACTGTTGATGGCAGAAAGTAAAGTCGCATATATCTGGCTATAAGGTTCTTCCGGCGAGCTGCCGATTGCACGCACGACTTCATTGCCTTTACTGCTGATTTCGGGTGAGTAGTTTTTAGCAGCCAATGGCGCGCCTTTTTGCTGTGTCCATGTTGCAATAAATAACTTCTGGAATTCACTGACGACTGGCCCTGTCATACGCAAGTGGGTATCCCGCCATGGCTGTTTACCTTCGCCAGACTTGGATTTGCCGAATGTGCCGCTGCTACGTGAGCCACTGGAGTAAACGCTGCTGATATTGATGCCGCCCACAAAGGCGACTTCACCGTCGATAATGAGTAATTTTCGGTGATCACGTTGGCTTACTTGCCAGCTTTTACGTGCATTAAGGGGGTTAATCGGGTTAAATTCGAGCACATTGCCACCACTTTCTATGAGTGGCGTGAAAAGCTCCTTGGGTGTATACATGGAACCTACACTGTCGTATATCAGGTTGACCTGCACACCGCTGCGCTGCCTGCTTGTGAGCAGATTGACAAAGTGCTGCCCGATTTCATCATTTTCAATGATGAAAGTTTCCATATTGATATGGTCTTTTGCAGCTTCTATGGCCGCAGACATTGCGTTATAAGTAGTCGGGCCGTCTACCAGCAGGTCTACTTTGTTACCGACTACTAACGGACTGCCGACAATCTCAGCCTCCAGCGCCAGATGTTTATCGAAGATATTGGTATCGTCACTATTTTTTTTAAGCTTGGCAAGAACAGCTTTGCTCTGCTGAGGGGAGAGCGGGCCATGAGCACCATCCAGCTGCACCGGGTGTGTCGGGTGCATTGCCATATCTGGCACCATGATCGGTATTGAGCTACAGCCTGCAAGCAATGACAGTGTAAGCGAGACTGCTAATTGAGGAATGCTGAAGTACCTAATTCTGTTTGTCACCATAAGTATCTCCGGCAGATAACTACCTATCCGCCGACAGCGTGAATGAAGGCAAATCAGCAGTATGTAAGAATCCATGACTTCGCTGGCGTACGTCAGCATTGTATATCGTGAATGCTTGCAACTGTATTAAGCCAGATTGTAAAGGTAACACAGGATGCTATCTGGCGTATGTACGCTATAGCACGTATAGCATATTAATGTAGTGCATGCGGTTTGTATTGCAGGGATTATTCTACATAGGTATTTAATTTACTCTAATGTGCGCTACCGAACTGACATCACAGCGTTGAATAAAATAGCATGGCTTAAGTTAGGGGCCGGCATATTCAATGGCTGGCCATTATTTATAAACGGATTTCCTGACTGGAGATTCAAAACACAGGAAATTCGTTGGTCTGACTCATGTCAGCATAGGTTCTGAAACAAAGGTGTCCAAAGGTTAAGTGCCGGCACTGGCTACAAGGAAAAACATCACACATGCACGTGATGCCAGTCAGGAACAAGAGAGGAATAGAGGTTGTTGTGACTAATGATTTGTATGTGATTGGCTTTATGTAGCAACTTTCATTTGATCAATTCAGATCATTTTGAATATCAAGCATTAACTATTAGGAGATTCAGCATGAAACTTTATTTAATCGCACTTACAGCTGCGGCAATGAGTGCCTCGGCACTGGCTGCTGATGTAGGCGTCTCGGTCAGTGTAGGCCAACCTGGTTTTTATGGCCGCATTGACATCGGAGACTATCCTTACCCTCAGCCGCAGGTGATTTACGCGCAGCCTAGAATCATTCAGCGCAGTTACCAGGTGCATGAACCTGTTTATCTGCGTGTACCGCCAGGGCATCGCAAAAACTGGAGCAAGCATTGCCGTCATTACAATGCCTGTGGAGAGCGCGTCTATTTTGTGCAGGATACCTGGTACCAGCGCGAGTATGTACCACATTACCAGCAGCATCATCGTGACCGGAATGATAGATATGATGACCGGAATGATCGCGGTGGCAGAGGCGATGACCGCAGGGATGACGATCGTGGCAGCCAGGGTAATGACCGTGGTAATGGGCATCGATAAGTAATCATCATCTCAATACAACGGTTTTTCTGAACATGGAAAGGTATTATTTTTAATAATGATGAACACTCTGTTCGTTAACGAACAGAGTGTTTTTTCTGAAAGGTACATCATATGTATACAGAGATAGTCAGCTATTCAATCGCAGTACCGGAGTTTGCTGTCACTGAAAATTTTAATTGATATGGAGATATTGCTATGAGATACATTAAACACATTCCTGAATTAATCCTTGCTGGAGTCCTTGTGGCGACATTGGGTTGCGCTACTAGCAGCCAGAAAGAGGGGAGCGCGGCACCTAAACGCGAAAGCGCAGGCGCTTATATTGATGATGCTGTGATTACCACAAAAGTGAAGACTGCAATCCTGAATGAATCAACTCTAAAGTCTTATGAAATTAATGTTGAAACCTATAAAGGTGTAGTGCAATTGAGCGGGTTTGTCGGCACACAGGCGGAAATAATCAAAGCGGCTAGTCTTGCAAGTAGCGTTAACGGAGTGACTTCTGTTAAAAATGATTTGCGCCTCAAGGCCAAGTAGCCGGCAGCATGATTGCATAAGGAGAGTCGCATGTTGGAAACTATTGTAGTCATATTGCTTATCCTTTGGCTTGCAGGCCTGGTTTCGGCATATACCATGGGTGGATTAATTCATATTCTTCTGGTGGTGGCAATTGTAGTGATATTGGTGCGTTTGATTCAGGGGCGCCGCCTGTAAATGGCCGCAGTTAAGTCAGAATTATTCCCTGACTTTAAGTTCCTGAATTGCCCGTTATGCTCACTGCAGGGTTAAGTATATTTTAGAGGAGAAATCACGATGAATACACTCAAGATGTTTGCTATCGTGCTCATTGCAGCCGGTGCTTTGGGTTTGGCATACGGTAGTTTTACTTATACCAAGGCAACGCATCAGGCCAAGATAGGTCCGATAGCGATTTCGGTCGAGGATAAGGAAACCGTGAATGTTCCGGTCTGGGTTGGAGTTGCAGCGATGGTAGCAGGAGCCATCCTGTTATTGGCACGCAAGTAGTATCAGTTGTGTGTTTTATGTGATAGCACGCATTTCTTCTAGCTAACAGAGCGGTACGGATTAAAATACTGCATATGTTATTCAAGTATTAAAAATACGCGTATAGGTTTCATTATCTTTCTGGTAACAGCTGCAGGATATTGCTTCCAGACCAGGGTTGTTATGAATCCTTAGATTCCCCCGGCTATAACTGATCAGTTTTTTGTCCTGCAACGCCCCGGCAGCCATGGTCACACCGACACGGCGCACCCCCATCATCTGGGCAAGAGATTCCTGGGTAACATGAAAACTTTGTGATTGTTCCCTGTCCCTGATCATCAGAAGCAGGCGGGCCAAGCGTTCTTCTACAACATGGAATCTAATGCAGGCAGCATTCTGAACCAGTTGACTGAGTGATATATACAGATAGCGTTTTAGCTGCTGCCTGAACAGAACCTGCTGCTCCAGCTCATGGATAAATGCTGCTGCGGACATGCGTAATGTGGCTCCGGATTTTTGTACTACGGCTCGGAATGGAGCTTCATCAATATCTAGTAAAAGCGTACTTCCCAGCATGCCTTCTTTCCCGATCATGCCTACTTCCAGCGTTTTCTCAGTGTCAATGTGCTTCATCAGTGAAATAATGCTCTGGCTTGGAAAATATACGTATCTAATTTTATCGCCGGCGTTACACAGTACTTCGTTATGTACAAGATCAACTCTCTCGAACTTCATCATTAAATGCTGATATTCAACTTCAGGCAGTCCATTTAACAGGTGATTAACAGGTGTGTTACATAGGTTAAGATGCACTTGATCTATCCTTAATTTTTTGGATGCCAATCAGGGCTGATGCGATCACCCGTCATGATGTGTGCTTATATCGAGGTATTTCGGAATAATTTACTTAACAGATTAAGCTGACATGCTATCGCTGAAATTTTCTGCCATCTGTGCGTTATCACACATAAATCCGTATTTCAGGAATATATACCGACTGATGCTAGAAAGATTAATCCAGGCGGGTTCTGTCCGGCAGAGCTGTGAAACGATGGCAACGGGAGTTTAATGATGAACGCCACGCAAAACCGGTAACAGGCGATCGAATTCATTTTTTACTACCTGGTAGCATTCGCAGCTCTTTGCTTCCAGTCCCTTCCGGTCCAGTACTTTGATATGGCCGCGGCTGTAAATAATCAATCCCAGGTGCTGTAATGCGCCTGCGGCTTCTGTCACTCCCTCGCGCCGCACACCAAGCATGTTGGCAATTAACTCTTGAGTCATATGTAATTCATTTCCGGATAAGCGATCAATGCTCAGCAATAGCCAGCGGCACAGCTGTTGCTCTACTGAATGGTGGCGGTTGCATACAGCGGTCTGCGCCATTTGCGTGATGAGCGCCTGCGTATAGCGCAGTAAAAGAATCTGTAATTGTCCAGCCTTGTTGAATTCATTCTTCAGGAGCTGTGCTTTCATTCGGTAGCCAAGGCCTGCACTTTGCACCACTGCACGGCTTGGTGTGCTGTCGCCACCCAATAAGATTGGAACCCCGAGTATTCCTTCATTGCCAACCACGGCAATTTCTGCCGAAGCACCATTTTCCATGACATAAAGTAATGACACGATAGACGTTGTAGGGAAATAAACATGTTTTAACTTATCGCCAGATTCACATAAAACCTGGCCTAGCGGCATTTCGATTAATTCCAGATTAGGAAACAGACGGTCGTAATCTGCTTTAAGCAATGCGTCAAGCAGGAGATTCAGATGAGGGTTGTGCGTAGTTTCCATAGGTGTACAGTCAATCTATATGAGGGTATTCAGGACAGATCACCTTAAGCTGTACGGTCAATATTACACATTATTTTCATTTGGCGGTTAATAAATTTTTACTATGCACGCTAGCGCACAGACTTGGCTTCCGTAATTCATGACAATACGTTCATAGATCAGTTGGCTGACTGTAAGAACTGAATTTTAGTGAATTAATAAAGAGGTCATATCATGAAAAGAATGCATAGTTTTAGCCTGATCACAGTAATCACATTATTGTTAATCAGTTTGAGTGGTTGCAGTGGCATGTCAACGCGCGATAAGAATACCGCAATTGGTGCTGGCATAGGTGCTGCTGCGGGCGCCGTATTAACGGGTGGCAGTGCGGTTGGCACCGTAGGTGGAGCAGCAGTGGGCGGCGTTATTGGCAACCAGGTAGGTAAATAAGCTGCTGATTGCTGCATGAAAGCTGGCTGTATTACCCCGCAGTCAGCCTTAATCCCGTAAACAACAAAAAAGCCCAAAGGTGTTATCCATTGGGCTTTCGCGTTTTACTCTGTACGTACTTGGTGTATTTTACACATCAATCTTGAGTGATTTGGTGTAATTGATTAGACCGTTAGTGGAACTGTCGTAGTTGGTCACGACTTCGTCGCTAATCAGTTGCGGCAAGATTTGCTGTGCAATCTGCTTGCCGTATTCAACACCCCATTGGTCGTAACTGTTGATATCCCAGATAATGCCTTGTACGAATATCTTGTGTTCGTATAGTGCAATCAGTTTACCCAGGGTGTTAGGGGTCAGTTTGTCGAACATGATAGAGGTTGTAGGGCGGTTGCCTTCAAATTCTTTATGCGGCAGCAGATCTTCCAGTGTTTCTCCGCTTAACCCTTGCTGTTCAAGTTCAGCGCGTGCCTGCTCTTTGGTTTTACCCAGCATCAGTGATTGTGTCTGTGCAAGGAAGTTGGCAAGCAGGATCTTGTGGTGAGTGTTGCCGTTTTCACCGACTTTGTACTGGCTGTGTACCGGCATCAGAAAATCAGCGGGTACGATCTGCGTGCCCTGATGAATCAGCTGGTAAAACGCATGCTGGCCGTTAGTGCCAGCTTCACCCCAGACAACCGGGCCGGTTTTGTATGGCACACGCGTGCCATCACGGCAGATGAATTTGCCGTTGCTTTCCATGTCTGCCTGTTGCAAGTAAGCAGGGAATCGGGCCAGGCCCTGATCGTACGGCAGGATGGCCTGTGTGTCGATATGGAAGAAATTGTTATACCAGACGCCGATCAGCGCCATGATTACCGGCATATTCTGCTCAAGCGGCGCGGTTCTGAAGTGCTGATCCATTTCAAAAGCACCGGTAAGCAATTCCTCAAACTTGTCCATGCCTACATACAGCGCGATTGATAAGCCAATCGCTGACCATAGTGAGTAACGGCCGCCTACCCAGTCCCAGAATGCGAACATGTTGGCGGTGTCGATACCGAAATCCTGAACTGCTTTGGCATTGGTAGAAAGCGCAACAAAGTGCTTGGCAACGTGGGCATTGTCTTGTGCTGATTTCAGGAACCAGGTGCGCGCAGAGCGTGCATTGGTCATGGTTTCCTGTGTCGTGAAAGTTTTCGAAGCCACAATGAACAGCGTGGTTTCCGGATTGCATACATTGAGCGCACGCATTAAATGCGCGCCATCAATATTTGATACGAAATGCACGTTCAGGTCAGGGCTGGCATAGGGTTTCAGTGCATCACACACCATCACCGGGCCCAAGTCAGAGCCGCCGATGCCGATATTGACGATGTCGGTAATGCGTTTGCCGGTATAGCCAGTCCAGCTACCGTTACGTACTTTATCTGAAAACTCACGCATTTGCGCTAATACTGCATTGACGTCCGGCATGACATCACGGCCATCTACCAATACCGGAGTATTGGCACGGTTACGCAACGCAGTGTGCAGTACAGCGCGATCCTCTGTAATGTTGATTTTTTCACCGGCAAACATTTTGTCGCGCCAGTTTTCTATTTTGGCTTCACGTGCCAGTTGAAACATCATCGGCAATGTTTCATCGGTGATGCGATGTTTGGAGTAATCGAGCAGAATGTCAGCGAATTTGAGGCTGAATTTATCAAAACGTTGAGCATCTTGAGCGAATAAATCACGCATGTGCAGTGATGCGATGTTTTGCTGATGCTGATTAAGTTTTTGCCATACCGGGAGTTTGTGAAGTGTAGCCATTTATGTCTTTAAAGTTTTTTTATTCAATGAGTTATTTAATTTGCAGTACGATTCCAGCCAGTGGAGGCAAGGTGATTACAAGCGATTGGTTATGGTGCATCCATGCCACATTCTCAGTACTTAATCCGCCACCGTTGCCTTGGTTGCTACCGCCATAACAGCCAGCGTCGCTGTTGAAAATTTCCTGGTAATTCCCAGCTTGCGGAACACCGATGCGGTAGTCATTTCTTAAAACAGGTGTAAAGTTAAGTACTATTATA
>Ga0208114_1000459_pt1 | contig 10524 bp, 5 predicted proteins | sample LakWasMeta2_LOW4_2_FD_183854 | JGI IMG/M metagenome (GOLD analysis project Ga0208114, IMG submission 183854) | Freshwater sediment methanotrophic microbial communities from Lake Washington under simulated oxygen tension - Sediment Metagenome... | ecosystem: Environmental > Aquatic > Freshwater >... | reverse complement strand
ATTGGGGGGGGATCGGGTGTAGATCGTTTGAAAGTTATTGGCAATAGCTTTGTTACAGGAAATATGGGCATAGGGACATTGAATCCCACGGAGAAATTACATATTAAAGGAGGAGGTATTAATATTGAAAGTGATGATATGTGGGGTGGATATATTAGACTGTTAAATGGTACTAAAGATAAAGGTAAAATGTGGACAATACTTAATACAACGGGTATTTATAAAAATGGACTTAATTTTTGGTCAAATGACAATGGAGGGTCAAAAATGTTGCTTACTGATGCCGGCAGGTTAATGATTGGTAATGTTGCAGAAATGCCGGAGGCTCCTGCTGGATATAAATTATGTGTGCAAAACGGCATTCTTACCGAAAAGGTAAAAGTGGCGGTATTGGGCACTGAGAACTGGTCAGATTATGTGTTTCATGATGATTATAAGCTAATGCCACTTGCCGACGTAGAACAATATATTAAAGTCAATAATCACTTGCCTAATGTGCTTAGTGCCACCGAGATGGTAGAAGAGGGCAACGACCTTGGTAAAACTGATGCCAAGTTATTGGAAAAAATTGAAGAACTGACGTTGTATATAATTGAGATGAAGAAAATAATTGAAACTCAAAATATAAAAATTAGGTTATTGGAAAGAAAACTAAATTAAACACATTTATATACTTGTCCTTACAGACATACATAAAAAAACTTAACATATGAAAAAGATATTTTTTACACTGTTAATAGCAATACTGTTTACTCAAGCAATGATTTCTCAAAACCGCTTGGAAAGAGATAAATACCATCCAGCTGGTTCTCGGTGGGTATCATTAAACAAAAAATATGAATTAGTGATGCAGCCTGATGGCTATTTAGTGGAAAATAAGTTAACACCCTATGGTAAATTGAAGATTTGGCAATTTCCAGTGGATGGAAAAGGAACGCCAGGAGACTATGTTGGTTTTATTACCTGTTATGAGTGTAATAATGGTAATGATATGTTCCATTTTTTTGTAGGACACACTGGGGATGAAGGCCGTTGGTATTATCCTGATATGGTGGGTCATAACTTTCTTTTGTCAAACTGGTCCTCTGATTTTGGAAGAGCGGGTTTTTTAGAATTAGAAAATAGTGGTAATATGCGAATAACGGTTGAAAGTAACACGAACGGTTCTATTTGGAATTCTAGTAAAGATGGGCCAGGATATAGGATAAAACCTGTTCCTTATTTAACCGAAAATAAAAACATTGTTTTTCCCTATAAAATCAAAGATGATAATCATACCGTATATTTTGCAATGGATAAAATTTCATTATTGGATAATTGCAGAGTGTCACAAAGTGAAGCTCCACTTACTGTTACCGCAAAAAATTGTATAGAGATGTTGCCTGGTTTTGAAACAGCTATTACAAGGAATGGTGCCTTTATTGCCAAACCGTTACTTGTAAAAACTACTGCTACTGCAAAAAACAAGCAAGCCAAGCAAGTAGCCAATGCCCAAAAACAAATTGTTGATGACTCAAGATTTGCCTTGTATCCTAATCCTACTACAGGAACAGTGAATATAATGTTAGACTCTGGGGACTCCATAAAAACCATATTATTATTTGATGTTACGGGGAAACTGATTTCCCAATATCCAAAAGCACTTACGTTTGCTATGGATGAAATGCCTGTGGGTATATATATTTACAAGGTAGAAACTGAGAAAGCTACTTATTCAGGTAAAATTATAAAACAATGATAAAAATGAAAAAGATAATACTATTATTTAAAAAGCAACAACCTATTAAGATTATAATTATAGTAATGGTACTATGTTTGTTTCAATCATATAAATGTATGGCTCAACCTAAAGCAAGTCCATTTAAAATATCAGAAGTAAACATAGCGGAAATTGTAAAGACCACCTTAAAAGCTAATGAAAGTGTATTTGAAATGGAAGCCCTCACTGAAAAGGAAGTAAAAGATAAAGAATCAAATAATCCTGATATTAGTTCCGATTCTGGTTTTACTGTGGGTGGAAAGTTAAAAGTTGCTACTGATCCTATTACAGGAAACAAAAGGCTATTAGAAACTGGATATTACAAAGGGTATGGTGCTGAAGTTTCTCTAGATTCCGAGGGTAATACTAATGCCTCTTTTGAAAAGGAAGTTGATGGTACTAAGATCAAGATAACAATAAAGGGAAATGTTACTGGTGAGTTCAGTAATGCAGAAGTGTTCTACAATGAGGGTGACAATGCAGGCGATACTTCCATTAAAATTATAGGAGACGCACAGGGTAAAATAAGTGTTGAAGCGGGTTATACTTATGATGGAAATTCTGTTGATGGTGCTTGGACAGGTAAAATTAGCTTTACGACAAATAATGGAGATGCACCAATCATAAAACTTTCAGACAACTTTAAATATGAAACTGATTCAGCTGATAGCATAACTGGAGGTAAGCTTACATTTAGCTCTTCAGTATCCGCTGAATTAAATTTTAGTAACATAGAAGATTCAACGTTCTATTGGAATTTTTTTAATCTTAGTTATTAATTTCTTTGGATTCAGCTAAAAAGTGTAAATGAGTTCAATTATTGAAGTTAGTTGTTAAAGAGATTAGCTATTAATTTACAAAATTGCATCGATGGAACACATTGCAGGTTAGGTTGTGTTGCAATAAAAACTACTTTATAAATCTAAAGGATTGTAAAGGCTCATTTTCGTATCTATGAAGAAAAAAACAAAATTTAAAACACCGAATGTATTCAGGAAATTAAAGATTTGCTGACTTATTTGAGAACATTACAAACAAAACATATTTATGCCTGCAACCATTGTAAATAAAATTTAAAAATGAAATGCATTTTATTAATCTATGTTATTTTTGGGTTTCAAATTACTTTTGCCAGCACTTATTATATCAGCCCTACTGGGGATGATGCAAATTTAGGAACGATTTCTAGTCCATTTAAGACAATAAATTATGGAGTGGGACAACTGGTGGCCGGAGACAAGCTCTATGTTCGAGGAGGAGTGTATAATGAATCCGTCACTGTTTCTGCTTTAGGAACGGCAGTTAATCCCATAACGATTAGTGCTTATGCAGGGGAATTCCCTGTTATTGACGGTGGAGCCACGCTGCCTACCACTTGGGGAGCTTTGATGAATGTGACAGGAGCCTATATTTATATTTCCGGATTTGAAATAAAAAACAGTAATTACCCAAAACGAACGGGTATAGATGGGGGAGAGGGTTTACGTTTTGATGGAGGACATCACAATAGTGCCCGTTTTATGAAAATCTCTTATTGTGGGGAACACGGTATTATTGCCCAGGCAGACGACATTACCATAGAAGATTGTGATGTGTCGTTATGTGCAATGAGTAATAGCGTTCCCGGTGCTTCAAGCGGCTGGGCTAATGGAATTGCATTTGCCCGTGAAGCGACAAACGGCATTACTGACAATGGAATTATACGTAGGTGTAAAGTATATAATAATTATGGTGAAGGTATTGTAGCATTTGAAGCCATCCACATCACGATTGAAGATTGTGAGATATTCAACAATTGGACACAAAATTTATACATTAGCGATGCTTCTTATGTTTTAGCTTAACGTAATATTATATACAACACTACTAATGCCTTTATCCCTCCTCGCAATGGAGAACAAACAGGGATTTCCATTTTTGAAGAAAGGGCAGGACTGCCGTGTTTTGCCAATTCAAATTTTATTACGCCATATTCATCCAACAATACTATAATCAATAATTTTCTATACAATGCTAAATTTTCTATTCTAAGTTGGTCAGAACCGCAAGTCATAAATCCAGGGTTTAACAATTCTATATTGGCTAATAACACAATGGTAGATGGGGCGTTGATGATAGGTAATTTAATGCATGTAAATTCTCAAATACAAAATAATATTTTTATTGGAACGTTCGATGTTCCAACTAATGTGGGGCTTACTTTTTCGAATAATTGTTGGTCGACCGCTCCACCTACAAATGCCATTGGTACTGGAGATGTGATAGGTAATCCTGAGTTAGCACAAACCGGTTCTACAGAAGCGGGTTTGTTATCCGCTGACTTCTTTAAATTGTTGGCTAATTCTCCAGCAATCGATAAAGGAATAGTTTTGGCTTCGGTTACAGAAGACTTTTTTAGAGTTGGTCGCGGAACTATGCCTGATATTGGTGGGTATGAATATTTTAATCTTGACATTTATTCCGTAAGCCCTAATTTGTTTAAATTGTATCCTAACCCGGCTAAAGATAATTTTACAATAAATTTATCTGATTTCAGAGAAGAGGAACAAATACAGGTATTCAATCTACTTGGGAAATTAATAATAGAATTGAATTTAACATCATCAAAGCAACAAATTAACGTTGAAAATTTTCCAAGTGGATTATATTTTATTAGCTTAAAACAGTTTCCGCAATCCACAATAAAATTTCTAAAACTATAATACGTCTCATAAATTTAGAGTCATAATTATGCCTATTCGTTTTTGTATTCAACATTTACTTCTTTTAACTGCTATGCTGCTACTGAGCTTGTTGGTTTAATAATAGCCGCTTATACTATAAAACACTACACTTATTAATCAATAATTGTTTTTGGTTTGTCATTTTTTGTTCTTGTATCTTATCTATCCAAATATACAAGAATTTATTATGAAGAGAATTTTATCTTTTTTAGTTTTACTTACAATTTCTTTCTTTTCGAACGCACAGCCATCTTGTAGTTCTAGTGGGAATATGTTGCTTTTTGCAAATTATGAAGGAGGTACTTTAAATATTAACGTTGATGTTAATATTCCTGACATAAAAATTGGAATTGTTTCCTTTTCTTCAGCTACTATTAACATAATGGGTGCTTATGCAGGAAATGTTTCACAAGTGATTTGGGCTGGATATGGTAGAGACTACAATAATTGTGGAGATATTATCCCAGTTACAACTATTAATGGAGTTCCTGCTATTATAACGTCGACGTTAATCGGTCCTTCGGTTCCTTCATTAACACAAAATGATCCAAATGGAGCTGTTCAAATTTATTGTATCAACGATTGTACTGATACTTATCAGGGTGGTTGTAATACAGTTAGTCAGATTGTTGATTTCTTTAATAATCAATTTATTGGCAGTACTTTATATTCTTTAAAGACCACCTATAACTGTTGGTCAAATTCAAAAACGTTTAAAGTGTCTGATTTAGGTGGAAGTTGTTGTAGTTATACAAGTGCCACTATTAGTTATCCATCCAATTGTGTAAATGCCACTTCGGTCAATCCTAATTTAACGGGTGTTAGTGATGGAACTTTTTCTTCTGATCCTGGATTAATAATTGATTCTATTACGGGAGTGATTTCACCTAGTAGTAGTACACCTGGAACATATAATGTTGTTTATTCATATATTGATGATGATGGTTTTCAAACAAGTACAAATACGGTTTTTGTAGTTAATGATGTTCTACCAACTATCCCAACATTTGATGCCATAGCCCCAATCTGTATAGGAGAAACTGCACCAGTATTGCCTTTGTTTTCAACAAATGCTACCCCTATTACCGGAACGTGGTCTCCAGCAATAGTAAGTAATATTACTTCTGCAACCTATACTTTTATACCAGATGCGGGACAATGTGCTACAACATCAACTTTAATTATTACGGTAAATTCCGTAACGCCAACTTTTAATGCTGTTGCTTCAATCTGTTATGGAGATAGTTTGAATGCCTTGCCATCGTCATCTATTGATACCAGTGCGATTACGGGAACTTGGGCTCCGGCATTGAATAATTTGGCAACTACTACCTATACCTTTACCCCAGATGTGGGTCAATGCGCTACAATAACTACTATGGATATTGCAGTAATTCCTCCTTTAACTACTACAATAGTAGGAGCGACTACGATTTGTTCAGGTACAGGAAGTGATATTGTTTTTACAGGTACATCTAATGCCACGGTTACTTATACCATAGATGGAGGAGCTAATCAAACAATAGTTTTAGATGCAACAGGTAATGCCATCTTACCAACGGGTAATTTGACAACTACAACTATTTATGATCTAGTAAGTGTTTCTAATGGGATTTGTTCTCAAAGTATAACTGGTTCGGTTGTCGTAACTGTTAATCCATTACCAGCAGTCGCAATAGTAGGGACAACCACTATTTGTTCAGGTTCAGGGAGCAATATTACTTTTTCAGGAACACCTAATGCTACAGTTACTTATACCGTAAACGGAGGAGCTAATCAAACTATCGATCTAGATGTCACAGGGAACGCTGTTTTACCAACAGGCAACCTTACAGTTATGACCACTTATGATTTAGTTAGTATTGTAGTTGCTAGTTGCTCTCAAAATATAACTGGAACAGTTACTATAATGGTTACTCCAATACCAGTCGCTACAATTACAGGAGATGTGACTATTTGTTCAGGGATGGGTAGTAATATTAGTTTTTTTGGAACACCTAATACTTCAGTGACCTATAAGGTAAATGGAGGGGCAAATCAAATTATTAGTTTAGATGCTACAGGAAATGCCATTTTGCCAACTGGGAATCTCACGGCTACGACTATTTACGATTTAGTTAGTATCACTGACGGTCTTTGTTCTTCAAATATAACTGGATTGGTAACAGTTACCATTATCTCATTACCTCCAACCGTTACAATATCAGGGACAACTTCAATATGTTCAGGTTCAGTAAGCAATATTACTTTTACAGGTACAGCTAATGCTACGGTTACTTATACCATAGATGGAGGTGCTAATCAAACAATAGTTTTAGATGCTTCAGGGAATGCTATTTTACCAACGGGTAATTTGACTTCTACAACCATTTATACTTTGTTAAACGTTGCGGTAGGGAGCTGTGTTCAGAGTGTAACTGGGGCAATTACTATAACGGTTAATTCTATTCCAATTGCTACGATTACTGGAGATGCAATTATTTGTTCAGGAACGGGAAGCAATATTATTTTTTCAGGGACACCTAATGCTACAGTTACTTATACCGTAAACGGAGGAGCTAATCAAACTATTGATTTAGGTGTCACAGGAAACGCTATTTTACTGACAGGAAACCTTACAACTACGACTATTTATGACCTTGTTAGTGTTGCAGATGCTAATTGTTCCCAAAATATAACTAAATCAATTACAGTATCAGTTATCCCATTGCCAACTGCCACAATGGCAGGTATAACTACGATTTGTTCAGGTACAGGAACTTATATTGCTTTTACAGGTACATCTAATGCCACGGTAACTTATATCAAAGATGGAGGTGCAAATCAAACAATAGTTTTAGATGCAACAGGTAATGCCATCTTACCAACGGGTAATTTGACAACTACAACCATTTATGATCTAGTAAGTGTTTCTAATGGGATTTGTTCTCAAAGTATAACTGGTTCGGTTGTCGTAACTGTTAATCCATTACCAACAGTCACAATAGTAGGGACAACCACTATTTGTTCAGATTCAGGGAGCAATATTACTTTTTCAGGAACACCTAATGCTACAGTTACTTATACCGTAAACGGAGGAGCTAATCAAACTATAGATTTAGATGTCACAGGAAACGCTATTTTAGCAACTGGAAACCTTACAACTACAACTACATATAATTTGGGTAGTATTACAGTTGCCGGTTGTTCTCAAAATATTACTGGATCGGCACTAGTTACAATTGCAACAGTTTCTATAACAGGATCAAGAAATATTTGTTCAGGTACAGGAACGGATATTTCTTTCTCTGGAACACCTAATGCAATAATAACTTATAATATAGACGGTGGTGCAAATCAAGTTATTGGTTTAGATGCTACGGGAAATGCTAGATTGACTACAGCTAACCTGACTGCTACAACCGTTTATAATTTAGTAACTATTGGTTTGGGAACTTGTACCCAAAGTGTTATAGGATTAGCTACTGTAACTATTAATAATGTTGCTCCAATTAATTTAACAACTTCTGAGGTGTCTTCAACCTCTGTTAGATTGAACTGGACTGCTTTGGGTTCAGAAACAGAATGGCAAGTTATTGCACTGCCTTGTGGTTCTTTAGCTCCAACTTCAGGGACTTTAGGCTTAACTTCCAATATTAATTCATTTGTAATTACGGGGTTAATTCCTAGTTTATGTTATGATTTTTATGTTAGGGGAGTTTGCTCAGCAGTAAATTTAAGTGATTGGTCAGCACCCAAAACTCAGTCTATGATTCCGTCTTGTGGAGGTATTTTTACAGATTCAGGTGGGTCAACTTCCAATTATTCAGATAATGAAAATGAAACTACGATTATTTGCCCTTCAAATCCAGAAGATAAGGTTACAGTTACTTTTGCCTCATTTGCATTAGGTTGGGGGTCTGATTATATTAATATTTATGATGGTGATAGTGCAATTGCACCTCTTTTAGGAAGTTTTACGGGAACCACATTGCCTCCTTCCTTTACTTCTTCTGCAACTAATGGTTGTTTGACATTCGTATTTATTTCAGATTCTAGTATTACTTATAACGGATGGGAAGCCAATGTTACTTGTGCCCCGTCATCTTGTCCTAGCCCAACAGCTTTAAGAGTACAATCAGTAACGCCTACATCGGAAACATTGGATTGGACAGAAATGGGCACTGCAACGGAATGGCAAGTTATTGCATTGCCTTGCGGGTCGCAACATCCAACAGCTACAGCAACTGGTTGGAAGGTTGCTTCTAATCATCCATTTGAATTTGATGGTTTAGAAGCAGGAACTTGTTATAATTTTTATGTTAGAAGTAGTTGTTCAGTAAATTCTAGTATTTGGTCATTACCTGTAGATGAAAGAACATCGCCTACTTGTGGTGGAATTTTTCGTACAACAGATACTAAAAGTTATCCATCTAATGATGAAAATTTGATAAGCACTTTTTTCCCGACAAATTCTACAGTTAAAGTCAAAGCGGTTTTTAGTTATTTTGACTTTAACTATTCAAATGATTATCTAGAGATTTATAATGGAAACAGTACTTCAGCTCCTCTTCTAGGAACCTTTTCTAAAACAATACTGCCTCCTCCTACTTTTAGTTCCTCTGCAACTGATGGATCTTTGACATTTGCGTTTCATAGAGGAGATGTCTTAGGTAAAAAGGCCTTTTTGCAAGCGAGTATAATTTGTTCTTGTCCAAATCCTACTAATGTAACAGCAAAGGTATTAACAACATTTTCTGGAGGGTCTCACTCTTCTTCATCTCTTGTGGTTGACTGGGCTTGGTCTCAGGGAACAGCTGGAACAGAATGGCAAGTTTTAGTACAACCTTGTAATTTTCCCCCCCCAGGTACCACAACTACAGGATGGAAAACAGCTTCTAGTCATCCATTTGTTTTTTCGGGGTTAGATCCAAATACATGTTATAATTATTATGTAAGAAGTGTATGCTCTTCGACATCCATAGGTAGTTGGATAGGAGCTATCCCCCCTCCCCCAGATTATCTCGACCCCTGGGTCACAGGTTCTCCCGTTCTTGACCTTTTGATCACACCAGAAGTTCTACATTGTGGAGATAGATTTGTTCCCAATATGCCTACAGGAGTAGGGACAAATGAAAGATTGAAGAAAAGGACTATAATTTTTCCATCTAATCCAGGAGAGAAAGTGACTGTTAATTTTACATCATTTGCATTTCTAAGAGATACATACTTAAGAGTTTATAATGGGATTAATGCTTTATCTCCGGATAATGTTTATACAAAAACAAACATTCCTACAAGTATTACTTCTTCAGCAATTGATGGTGCTTTAGTATTTGAATTTGATGGATCATCAAGTCATTATCTTTCGACATGGGAAGCTAATATAATTTGCCCAACACCACTGTATTTTTGTTATAAACCAAAATCTTTAGTAGTGAAGGCTTCAACAAGTTCTTCAGTTACATTGAGTTGGGCAGCAGGAGGAACAGAAACTAAATGGAGTATTGCTGCATTACCCTGCGGGTCTGTACCAACAAGTACCACGCTTTGGACAACTGCCACTACTAATTCAAATTTTGAGTTGTCTGGTTTAAACCCGGAAACCTGCTATGATTTTTATGTCAAAGCCGTGTGTTCTCCAACAAACTGGAGTTCTTCAATAGGTCCCCAAACCTTTACAACTCCGGCAACAACTTGTCCCAAAACAACGGCAGTAAACGTAATAAGATCAACGGGTTCTTCAGTCACATTGGATTGGGCTGCGGGGGGAACAGAAACCCAATGGCGTGTTGCTGCCTTACCCTGCGGGTCTGTACCAACAGGCACCACACTTTGGACAATTGCCACCACCAATTCAAATTTTGTGTTGTCTGGTTTAAACCCAGAAACTTGTTATGAATTTTATGTAAAAGCCGTGTGTTCTCCAACTGACTGGAGCTCTCAGGTTGGTCCTTCTTCTTATACAACTCCGGTAACCACTTGTCCAAAACCGACGGCTTTAAACGTTACAGGATCAACGGGTTCATCAGTTAGTTTGAGTTGGACGGCAGGCGGAACGGA
>Ga0208114_1000452_pt1 | contig 10614 bp, 13 predicted proteins | sample LakWasMeta2_LOW4_2_FD_183854 | JGI IMG/M metagenome (GOLD analysis project Ga0208114, IMG submission 183854) | Freshwater sediment methanotrophic microbial communities from Lake Washington under simulated oxygen tension - Sediment Metagenome... | ecosystem: Environmental > Aquatic > Freshwater >... | reverse complement strand
CCTCGTCACCTCGTCTCGACCCAACAAGGGGTCGAGACATAGGCTCCAAATGACTTGACGCCGTGTCGCGATGCCTTGCAGTTTTACTCCGCAAGCTACGTAAAACCGCCCGGTGCTACGGCTATCGGGGACTAAAAATCTTCACTTCGCTATCGCTCCGTTTCCAAGATTTTCAGCGAAAGCAACTTTTTAAAAAATTAACCTTAACAGGATCAGCCAACATGAAAAAAATAGCCATATTAATCGTCATCTCTTTAACTGCCTGCACAGGTACAACAAAACAGGGAAACCTTACTGTTGATTATGTGCAAGGTTCATTTGAACCAACGGTCGCATTAGCAACTATCCGTGATGACAGCGGCGTAATATCCTTGCAACAGGTATTCACAGAAGCAGGCGTTGCGACAATCTTAACCAAGGAAGCCGCACAAGTTGGAGCGGCAGCAACATTCGGCGTAGCAGCCGCACCGTTATATAAACCAAGCCAAAGCAAAACGACAACCAACGTAAAAAATGGCGGTTCCAATAACAACAGCAATGCCGCTAGTAACGTAAACAAAGCCGTATCAACCGGATCAACCGCTAGTGCATTAGGCAATGGCGGTACTGCACTCAGCAATTCAGCAGCCAATCCCATTGTGAATTCAAGCTCTGGAGCCAGTGCCGCTTCATCGCCTGTTAATAACGCCACAGCCGCTGTTGAATCAGTCACTAACAACTCAGCAAACACAGGCGATATTTCTTTTTCAGCCACCAATACCGCTATCAATAGCCCAGTAACTTCTGTTGATAATTCAGCCACGCAATCACAACAACAATCATTACCTGATAACAATCCAGGCGAAGGAAATGGAAATAATAGTAATGGCAATAATGGCGATGGTAATAACGGTAATAACGGTAATGACGGCAATAACGGTAGCAATGGTGATGGCAATAACGGAATTGGGTTAGGCAATGGCGGTGGCAATGGCACAGGTAATGAAGGCAATGGCCGCAATAACCGTGACGATTAAATAACCATCGTTTCCTTTTAAAAATAACTAAAAATAATAACCGCATGAACAACCTTCATGCGGTTTAATGGCAAACTTTTATGATTCCTATTACTGAAGAAAATGTGCGTTCCGCACTAACCTATTTATCGCCAGATGTTGAACATAAGCAATGGTTTGAAATAGGTGCAGCAGTCAAAGATGCTTTGAATGAAGAAGGATTTAAACTATTTGATAAATGGAGTCAAGGTGGAGCAAGCTATGATAAAAACGCAGTGGGTGCTACATGGAGAGCTATCAATCCTAATGGGGGCGTTACCGTTGGGACACTGTTTGGTTTGGCAGGTCAAAACGGCTGGAAACCGGAAGATGATGGCTATGAAGAAACCGAAGAAGACCGCCAAAAAAGAGCCGAAGAACGCAAAGCAGCCGAAGCTAAAGCTGAAAAAGAACGTCTTAAAAAAGCGCGTAATGCCGCAAAAAAAACAGAAGCATTATTAAGTGTCGCAAAACCAGCTAATGCAGATCATCCTTATCTGGTAAGAAAAGGCATTAAAGCTTTGGGCTTGACTGAGATACTCGCTAACGATGCTGAAAAATTATTAGGCTATGCGCCTAAATCAAGTAGCGAACTATTAACAGGACGGCTATTAATAGCCCCTGTTTATGTGGGTGGAAAATTATCAATGGCTGAACTCATTGATGAAAATGGTAAAAAGACCGCTATAGCAGGCGGTATAAAAAAAGCAGGATATTGGAAATGTCAGTCATTTAAAGAAGAAGATAGCGAAGATTTAGTTATCGCTATAGCCGAAGGCGTAGCCACAACACTATCAATCATTGAATCCACTGATTATTTAACCATAGCCGCATTATCAGCCAGCAACATTCCCAACGTCGCCAAAGCATTGCGCAAACATTACCAAAAAGCGCAAATCATTATCTGTTCAGACGTGGGTAATGGGCAAAAATACGCAGAACAGGCAGCAGAACAAAACAAAGCCATGCTGGTATTACCAGAATTCACCACTGAACAGGTTGAACAATTCAAAGCTAAAAACGGCAAAGAACCCACTGACTTTAATGACCTGCATTTAATCGCAGGCTTAAATTCAGTCTCGCAACAATTAGCCATTAACAAGCAACTAGAACAAGAACCTGTTAGCGTAAAAATGCTGGCAGACAACATAACCAATGCTTTCAAACAGCAACTAAATCAGCGTTTGATTGCTGATTACAATCTGATTGAAAGCGGCAAATACTTGCGCGGTCAATGCCCAGACTGTCATCAAAAAACACTGTGGACATGGAAAGACGACGCCGCATCATTGCGTTGCGAATGCGGCGTTAAGCTCAACACAAATGAGCTGTATCCAGAGATTTTCGAAAATCTTAATGCCAGTTATCCAGTCGTAGAATCGGATCATAAAAGAACAGCCAACGCGTACATGATTATTAATCGTGGTCTGCCATTGGTAGATATTTATGATTGGTATGATCAAGGTACCTATTGGCATTCAAAAGCTAACAAAGGTACGGCAACCGTATTGTTTTGGTTGAACCAAGAAAAAAATATTGCCTTTGAACAGCTTGTTGAGCCGGTAATCATCACCGAAGAAGACGGCTCACAAACCAGTATCGCTGTTAATTATAAAGGTGCAAACGCCGGCTTATATTGGCAGCCACCCACACAGGAAATTAAAAAAGGCGATAAGGTCTATCTATGTGATGGCGTATTTAATGCTATAGCCTTGGCAGTCAAAGGTCATAAAGTCATCGGGCTGTTAAATGCAAAAGCCTTACCAGATACCTTGTTGACTGCTTATGGCGAATTAGCTATTAGATGGGTTATTGCCCTTGGCAATGATAGCCAATCACGCACCGCAACCCATAAGCACCTTTTAAAACTGAAAAAAAATAATCAGCATTCAAGCTGTATTTTTTCATCAGACACCCATGAAAAATTAGAATGGTCTGAGCTATACAAAAGCGGAAAGCTGGAAGTAAAAGATTTAGATACCTACCGCTACTACGGAAAACTGGAAACCGCGCATGGGTCACTGGAAAAAGCCTTTACCCTATGGAACCACGACAACCGCAATTATTTTTGCTTCAGCTACCGTAAAAAAACCTATGCCGTCAAAGTAGACAGCAAGGAATTTCTAAAAGCCAAAAAAGATGCCGAAGAAATAGGAACTGATGAAGAATGGTGCAAAGAACAGGCATTCAATCAATCGGCAGAAATTAACCAGATCGCTACTTTTGAGCTGGATTTTCTATATTTTCAACAGCCGCAAACAGGTGATACTGGGCAGAATTTCTTCAAAGTTAGTTTTTCAAACAACTCACCAACGATTAATGCACCATTCCCTGGCTGCGTATTATCTGCGGCAACTGACTTTAAAAAAGCCATTCGTAAAATATCGCCATCGGCAATCTTCACCGGTTCGACACTTGATCTGGATTACCTGTCAGAGCAATGGCAAAAACAAGCACCATCGGTGGTGTCAACTATTGACTACCTTGGTTATGACCGCTTAAGCAAAGCCTACGTTTTTGAAGATTTTGCGGTTGAAGATGGCGTAATTCATAAAGTCAACGACCAAAATTTTTTCAAGCTGAAAAAACACACCATAAAAACCACTCACAGTTTACCACCGTCAATCGCCCATCAATTGACAACGGCAAAGCCTGTCGATTGGTTAGACGATTACCGTACCGCGTATGGCACAAAAGGCATAGTTACGCTGGCGTGGCATTTTGGTACTTTGTTTGTTCAGCAGATCAGAGCAAAGCATAGAAGCTATCCATTCTTTGAGCTGTTCGGCGAAGCGGGTTCAGGTAAATCCGATATGGTGGACTTCCTGTTTAAACTCATTGGCCTGCACAACATGGGCTTTAATCCTAGCCGTGGCTTTACTTCGGCAGCCGGCTTAACGCGCAAAACATCAGAACTGGCAAATATGCCTATCTGTTTCAATGAAACAGAAAATGACAATCATGCCAAAGACAAGCATGTCGAAACATTCGATTGGGCAAAGTTTCTGGATTTTTATGAGGGTAGGAACGGCGTGGCTAAAGGTGTTTCCACCAATGACAACAAAACCAGAATGCCAGAATTCAAAGCCGCCTTGATGGCGGTACAAAATCCACAGATAACAGGTTCAGAAGCCATCATTACCCGTTTTATTACCGTGAATTTTGACCGCTCACACCATAGACCAGAAGGGCGTTCTGCTTCAGACCGTTTGAAAAACTTGGAAATAAAAGCCGTATCAGGTTTCCTGCTATCAAGCATTACCAAAGAAAAACTTATTTTAAAACAGTACGAAACCAGTTTTGAAAAGTACCGCGCTCAACTGAGCGCGATGCCAGATATAAAAATGCAGCGTATCAGCCATAACCACGCCCAGTTGATGGCAATGATTGATTGTTTGAAACTGGTATTTCCGCTCACCGATGCTGATGTGACAACATCACACGCCATGCTTAAAACAATGGCTGTTGTAAAACAGCAACAAATTAATCAGGACAACCCCATTGTGCAGCAGTTCTGGGCAAACTTTGAATACCTGAACACCCATGCAGTCGATGACGGTTTTGGAGACTACAGAATTGATGATCATCTTCTTAATCATAGTAATGCCACTGACGTTGAAATAGCCGTGAACTTGGAACACTTCAATGCTAAATGTTACGACAGACATCTCCCGATGATAAGCATCTCTGATCTGCGTAAATACCTGCCAACCAGCAAAAGCAAAAAATTCATTGAGTCTAAGTTAGTCTTTTCAAGAATAGAAAAAAAACCATTGCGTTGCTGGATATTTAAACCGAGGTAGATATGACCAAGACAATTAATTCCTGTTGTGCAAGATGTATGTTTTTTACCAAAGACATAATCGGTTCTGGAGCTGGTATTGGAAACTGCCAGAAATATGATGATTACAAAGTGACAGGAGTAAATCAAAAGCAACTGGATATTGCCTTTAGATTATTAGGAAATGAGTTATTTTGGGGTGGTCAATTGCCGCGTCTATGTACTAAATATGAGGAAAAATAATTATGGTTATCAATTATTCAAAAGAAGTACCAAATTTGTTACTTGAACAAATAATCGCTTATGCAACCAAGCACAAAATAAACGTTATTTTTAGCAAATGGGACAGCGTTCAAATGGCATTCGATAGGTTAGCTTATTCTGTAAACCATTTAACAGAATCAGAGCTTTATAACGAGATTATAAATATTGAGGAAATAAAATGATTTCACAATTAGTATCAGAAAGACCAGGTATTGGTGTTATTTATTCAGGAACCGTTGAACATCAACTGGGACTTATTCAAAAAACAGGCTTTAAAAACTGGTGGTTTGAACCATATAAACCAATTGAAAAAGAACAAAAAACACACAGATATTTTTCAGATGACTTAATGGAAAAGGTAACCGAATTCTTTGATGACATAATTGAAGACCCAAGCGAGTTTATTAGACTTTATGGACAACAAGGCAGAGAGATTTATTCAGCAATAGAATTTAATGAATATTTTTGTAAAATTTATGGGCTTAACGGCACTTATAACCGCATTTTATTTTCACTGTGCAACAAAGATTATTTATGTATGAATGGAGCAAGAATAATAATCACTAAATATAAAGTGCAATGCAAATTCTTAGCTGTAAAAAATGTATTTATGTGGAACAACGCAACCCGTCAAGAATGTGTAGACCACCTTAATAAATATCTTGGTTTAAATGAGGATAAATAAATGACTGAAGAAACGCTATTGATGAGCATCCTGATTGAACTAAAAAAAATCAATGCAGATAACAAACTATGGGTAATCGAAGACATCGCCAGTTATTTTCAAATGGGACGTACCACTATAACCAGAAAGATACTCAGCAACAAAGATTTCCCTAAACCAATTTCAATACACAACACATTGCCACGCTGGAAACCAGATGAGGTTAAAAAGTGGGCAGAAAAACAACGGAGTTAATATGAGTGATTTAACCTGTCCATATTGCGGACACGAACAAGAAGTTTGTCATGATGATGGATTCGGCTTTGAAGAAGATAAACGCCATGAAGTTAAATGCCATGAATGTGAAAAACTCTATCATTTCACTACATATATTAGTTTTAGCTACGAATCAATCGCCGCCGATTGCCTGAATACTGAAAAGCATGATTACAAGCAATCACGTTGGTATCCGAATAAAGTGGAATGCTCTATTTGTGGTGATGTAAAAGCAAAAACAGATGATTGTCAGACAACAGTAAATTTCTGGGACTGTGAATGTGAAGATGATTATCAGCATAAAACAAGTGACGAGATTCACTGTAGCAGGTGCAATTCAGATAGAGACGAATGCCCTGACTCAAGAATCAACGAATTGTAATTAGCTAAAACCTCACCACCAAAACCGCCGCGATAACATCAAAGCGGTTTTTTTATGTCTACATCAAAATTACATCAAAAAGTCATTAACCAATTGATATATATAAAAATTTGAGTACCGAGAAAAGGCACGTTTTTCAAGTCACGAACACGTCAACAACGCGTAACTATTAATAATGGTAACGCCGATACCGTCATGTTTGCGTATAATTGCGCAACTTCATTGCATCAAAATTACATCACATGGCATCTATCATAAAGCGCGGTGATTCTTGGTTTGCCCAGGTGCGTAAAAAAGGCGTGTCTAAGTCCAAGAGTTTCAAAACCAAGGGACAGGCGGTTAATTGGGCGGCTCAGACTGAGACGGCTATTATTAACGGCACGCTGGATGCGCCCAGTGAGAAAACCTTTGCTGATGCGTTGAATCGGTATATGCAGGAAGTGAGTATTACCAAACGTGGGCAACGCTGGGAAGTTATCCGCGTCAACGTCTGGTTAAAGTTGCCGTTTGCGCATTATAAAATCGGTTCGGTGACTACGCCTGTTTTGGCTAACTGGCGTGATGACCGGTTGAAAGCAGTAAAAGCCAGCACTGTAAACCGTGAAATGAATTTTATGGCGGCAATATTTGAACAGGCACGGCGTGAATGGCAGTGGATAAGTGTGAATCCGATGCGTGATGTAAAACGACCCGCTAATCCAGCACATCGTGAACGCATTTTTTCCGATCATGATCGTGATGCAATTATTCTGTCATTGGGCTATATGGAAGGCGAACCGATAACAACCAAGCAACAGATTATTGCCGTAGCGTTTTTATTCGCACTGGAAACGGCGATGCGGCGTGAAGAAATCACGGGGCTTGAATGGGGACGGATTGATATGGATAGGCGGTTTTTATCACTTACTATGACCAAGAATGGCGATGCCCGAGATGTGCCGTTATCAAAACGGGCAATTAGCTTGCTGTTATCGCTAAAAGGGTTTTATAAACCATTCCCCGTTGGCAAGGATGTATTATCGACATTGTTCAGGCGTGCGTGCTTGGATTCTGGCGTAAAAAATGCCCATTTTCACGATGCACGAGCCACAGCATTGACCCGCTTAGCCAAGAAGTTGACCGTGCTGGAATTGGCACGCATGGCAGGACACAGGGATATTAAAACCTTGCAGGTTTATTATCGGGAAACGGCGCAGGAATTGGCATTACGACTGGATTAAATTTAGCGGAAAATTTACATCAAAACTATAAAAAGTAGTCTATAGTTATTATTATAAATAGATTGTTCAAGTCCTTAAATTTTCGATAATGTACTGGTCTTGAAATAGCGGTTAATTTTTTGTTGTGTAATTTATCGGCGATGCTGTATGCTTTCATCACTGCTCCACATTAAGCAGTCGGGCTTGGTATCCCGCGAATTACACGGCACAATAGCCGCTTCATGCGGTGTTTTTTTGTGCAACGCCTTGTTACGTCATTATGATGGGCTAGGCGGGGGAGTCGAAAGACTCGCCAGTTCGTGTAGCTGGTATACCAACCCTGTCTAGTCCGTCACCACGTTTGGTATCGTTGGTGACGGATTTATTTAATCCTTACTACACGGTACATATCATGAACACTCAATTAAACCCGCTCGCCAATCCTTTCCAGTTTAATGCTTTAGACGTTAGAACCGCCGTCGATGAAAATAACGACGTTTGGTTTTGTGCTAAAGATGTTTGTACAATTTTAGGTATTACATGGTCTGGAGCAACCCTTGAAAATATGCCCGAAAGCTGGGTTATCATGTTGCCACTCAACACCATAAAAGGCGAAAGAGATACTAATTTCATCAACGAAGCAGGTCTTTATTTCCTTATTTTCCGTTCTGAAAAACCAAAAGCGAAAGAATTTGCAACATGGGTCTGTGAAACCGTTCTACCATCCATTCGCAAAAACGGTTTTTTCGGCACAGTGGATTTAAAAACCCGTCTCGCACTTGGCAAAGAAATTAACGCTATTGTGCATCAAGTAGTGAACAGTAAAAATGTATTTGAATTAAATGTGCTTGTTCCGCAATTAAGGGACTATTGCAATATTGCAGGTTTAAAAATGCCTGCACTAGACTTGGTAAAAGCTGATATTGAACAAAGCGACTTGTTCTTGGCAGGTGCAAAATGAATGCGTCTGAAACAGTAGAAGAATTGCAATGCACTGTAAATGCACTTAATGGCATTCAGGACCTGTTAGCAAATCAGGTTCATCATGCACAAATGAATACCGATAATTTATACTTCTTATTGGGATTGATTGCTGATAGGCAAAACAGCCTTATTCAGACTTTAATAACCTTAGTGTAACCAACAAAAAAGCCCCTTAATCGGGGCTTTTTTTATGTCATGCCACTTGCTGGCTTCCTGCAAACAAATCGACCTGCACCAATGGCTTACTGATAAATTTAACATTGGTTTGAATCTGGGCAGTTATGCCGCAACACAGGCATACTGCATAATTGGTGAACATGTATTCCACCTTGTTGACAGGGGTTGATGAATTGACACTACGGGTGATCAAGCGCATTTTCCCACCACATTCACCGCAAATAATCATTGCTGCCATATCACTATCCTCACGATGTGTAATTGTTGCCATATTATAAACAATTACACAGCGATTGGTGTGGGTGTTAATACGTTAAAAGCGTTTATTTTATCGTTATCGAACACTAATTGTGCGTTATCTGGCAGGAAGTTATTCAAAACCAAGAACAGCGATTGGAACGGTATTATTTCAAATTCGTAGTACATTACCATCTTTTTAAACAAATCACCGCTACCACCTGCCTGTTCTGGCATCATTCCCGCTAATTCTGGCGGGATGCCCCATGCTTCAAGAATATCTGAAGCCGATTGATTCATAATCTTGGTAAAATCGACCTTGGTTAAATCACCGACGGGAAGCACTTTAATCTGCTTTTCCAGATCACCATTATTTGGTATGTCGATTAATAACGTACCCAGTTTGGCAATGCCTTTTTTCTCTTTGATTTTATCGGCAATCTCTTTGGCTTTATCTTGGGAAATACCCGATAAACCAAGAATGTTAGTTTTGTATGAGCCGTTTTTAAAGATATTGCGCTGGGCAATACGGGATTCTTCTCCCATTAAAATGCTTTGCATAGCTCCTATCCAGTAAGGAATACCGTATATTTGCGTAATGGGCGTATATTCAAACAGGTGGATGATTTTCCCTTTCGGGAATTTAACCAGCGTAAAGTTCCAAGGGTTCATCGGATCACGTTGCAGGAAACAATATTGTCCATTGGACATACGGCGCATATTTAATGTGGGTATATGCCGTAATCCTAACGTTTTCCCTAAGCCATTTCTGATTAATTCAAAATAGCAGTTACCAGTAGCAGAAAAATCAATCGCTGCGTTTCTGAGTGTGCCATAGCCAACGATTGAGTTAGGGCGTAAATAACGCAACATTAACCCTGCCTTCCATGCTGGCAATCGCCCATGATGTCCGTTTGTTTGCATCAGGTCGCATAACCCCTGCATAGAGAACGGTGTAGTATAAAAATCATACAGCGGATCAAGCATGACATTATTAAACCGATAGTGGTCATAGTTAATCTCATGCTTGCCCAGTGCGGATTCGGTATCACCGAAATTCATCATGATTAAAGGTTGTTCGCTCATGATCTATCTATCTCAAACAGTTTGTTTTTAAGAGCATATCCTTCTAACATCCAGATTTTTTGCACTGCATTTTCTCGTGCAATTTTTTTACCTATTTCAGCATTGAAATTTTCATGGCTAACACATGCTGATTCACCGGTAACCATGAATCCATTTCTTAGAATAAGTACGCAAAAAGTTAGCAATTCTAATGACCTTTCAATGTCTGAATAATCAGGATTTTCAGAGTTATATTTTGTGTGAATATTTTTTACATCGTTAGCCGTAAAATATTTCTCTGTAACAATATTAGACTCAATGTCATTTATCGTAATTCTTGGTATAGTTTCGTTCATAGCAATTGCTCTTAATCAAAAAAGGTAACAGTAGTTTCACGTTCAAATTCGCTAAACGGTGCTTCGCAGCTAAAAGCTTGCAAGCAAGCCCACGCCATATCACCATGCCCAGCTTTCTTTGTGCGTGTCGAGTAGTAAGTAATCTGGTTAGTTTGTGGCGTTATTTTTTGCTTGATAGTCATAAAAGCCAACGGC
>Ga0208114_1000448_pt1 | contig 10653 bp, 9 predicted proteins | sample LakWasMeta2_LOW4_2_FD_183854 | JGI IMG/M metagenome (GOLD analysis project Ga0208114, IMG submission 183854) | Freshwater sediment methanotrophic microbial communities from Lake Washington under simulated oxygen tension - Sediment Metagenome... | ecosystem: Environmental > Aquatic > Freshwater >... | reverse complement strand
CGAGACTCGGGAGACTGCCACGTGTTCGGTGATCCCGCATTGGCGATCAGCGACAGCAACAAAGCCCGCATCGGTTACGTTCCGCAACAGCCCGAAGCACTGGGCTGGTTGAACGTGAAACAGATGCTGGATTTCGTCAGCGGTTTTTATCCACGCTGGGACCATGCTTTTGTCACCTCCACCTTGTCGCGCTGGAATATCAACGGCAGTACTTTGCTGAGCAAGCTCTCGCCGGGCGAACGGCAGCGCATTGCGGTATTGCGTGCCATGGCGTATCACCCTGAACTACTGGTGCTCGATGAACCTGCCGCGGCACTAGATCCGGTCGCACGGCGCGAACTGCTCAGGGAAATTGCGATACGTGCAGCCGATAGCGGGACCACGGTTATTTTTTCCACGCATATTGTTTCCGATCTGGAACGCGTGGCATCGGACATCGTGTTTGTCCATGAGCAAGGCATTCTTCTGGAGATGCCGATGGACAGCATCAAGGAGAACACGCTGTGTCTTCGCCTGTCGCCGGAAATTTCGGCACTGCACAGCGGAAAAATTCCTGGCGAGATTTCCCGTCGTGTCCATGCCGACAAAGGCGTATCCATTATTCTCAAACGCGACGATGGCGATGTCTGGCCAGCGCTCTGTAGCGCACCCGGTGTACGTACTGAAACGCTCGGACTGGAAGATTTGTTCATCGAGGTCGCACAATGAATCTTTCCCAAGCATGGCAAACAACACGCGCCTGCATCGTTGGCAGCATCGGCGCGGTGGTGGCACTGGTCTATCTTGCGGCCCTTATTATCACCGGGCTGGTACTCGCTTACTCCAAAACGGTGTCGGCAAGCGAAGCCTTGCTGGCGGGTACCGGAATCGCGGCCTTCTTCTGGTGGGCATTTATCAGCAGTCGGCTTTTGAAAGTGCTGCGCGATACCGACCAATGGATGTTGCCTTCACCAATGCAGGCGGTGGGTTCGGCGATATTGCTGCAGATGATGATCACGATCATCGTTCCCGCCACTTTGCATGCCTTGCTTGGCAAGGGCTTTTTCATCGCCGCGATAAGCTTGACCGCCATTGCGGCTTGCGGCTTGTTGTTCATGTTGTTGCCTCGCTATCTCGGCGTTTCGATGAGCCTGATGCCGACCCTCTTCAACAAGCTGCTCGATAGCCGCCTGCTTCCTGCTACGGATAGCGCCGAATTTTTCGTCTCCTTGATCGCATTGACTCTGATACTGATTGCGATTGCAGGGTGGCGCTTTTATCGTTTGCGGCGTTATGAGGGCGATACCAGCCGCTGGAGTACGCCGATGGCCTTGATGCCCGACGGGGCAAATGGCTGGGGAGTGCAAAGCTGGTCGAAATCGGAATCAGGTCAACTGATGATCAATGGAATTTCGTTTGAACCTGCCATTGATGCAAGCACCTCGAAATCATCGGCTTTGGCCATGCGCACCTATCTGGGGACACCCTTCATGCCCTTGACCAAGCGCAGCCGGGCAAAACAAACCTTCCTCATGGCATTTGCCTATCTGGTATTGCCGCTCTTTATGGCCTTTTCCATTTCCAGTGACGGCAGCCGTGATATCTCGACCACGGCGGCGATGGCTGCTTTTTGGGTCTGCCTGATTGGGCTTGGCATTGCCTTCAGTGCTGCCCTGGTTCGCCTACGCACCCTCTATACCCGCGACAATACCGAGCTGGCGGAACTGGCCTTGTTACCGGCATGGAACGGCAATCGCAGCGCCCGCGAATTATTGATAAGGGTCATTCTTCGGCATATGAGTTATGCATTGCTGCTGCCGATTATTATCGCCATGGCGGCACTGGCTTTTGTCGAAACCAAGGATCATGACGGTTTCATGATCATTGCCGCCTTGTATGGCACCTGCCTGCTGATAGGTGCCGGCTACGGCATGAATATCATCAGTGGAAATCGATCCCGAGTCGTTTTGGTTGCACTTGTTTTCATTGCCGCATTTATCCTTGCGATGATTCAATTGCTCTTCAGCGCGCAGTCGAAGACGCATGCATTTGCTGTCTTGGGCATGCCGGTGTGGTTTTCTTTTCTGGCAATTGCATTCGCGTACTTCTATTTTTCCTTGCGGCCATTTTTGAATCGGGCGCACCCGTTTTTGCGGAACTAATCCTTATATAAACAACCAACCCTTTCACCAACCAGAGAACCTAATGAAAAAAATCCTCGCCCCCCTCATCATGATGCTCGGCATCGGCACGGTCTCTGCCGAAGCACCAAAACCCCTTTTGTGGAAAGTCAGCGACAAGGACAACAGCCTGTATCTGCTGGGCTCTTTCCATATGCTGAAGCCTGACGATTATCCTCTGGCAAAAAGCACCGATCTGGCATTTGAAGATGCCGAGCAACTGTATTTCGAGCTGTCTCCGGAAGAAATGAACAATCCGGCCCTAGGTCAAAAAATGGCGCAAGCCGCCATGCGTACCGACGGCAAAACATTGCAGCAAAGCGTTTCCCCCGAAACCTGGAAAAAGTTTGAAGCCCACGCAACGGAGCGAAATTTGCCGCCCGCCAACTTTCAGGCTTTCGAGCCCTGGTTTGTCGCCTTGATTTTAAGCGTTACCGAAATGCAGAAATCCGGTCTTGATACCACTCTGGGATTGGACAAGCATTTCATGGATCGTGCGGCAAAAGCCGGCAAGCCGGCAAAAGGCCTGGAAACCGGCGACTCGCAAATCGCCATATTCGACAGCATGGGTGCAAAACAGCAGGAACAATATCTGCTGGACATCCTGGACGATTCCTCGGATATGAAAGCCAAGATAGACGAACTGCACGACACTTGGCGCAAGGCCGACGATAAAGTGCTGTTCGATAAAATGGCCATGGAGATGCGCGAAAAATATCCGGAGCTTTATCAAAGCATCAATCCCGATCGCAACAAGGCCTGGCTACCAAAACTTGAAGCCTTGTTGAAAGATAATAAAACCGACGATGTGATGGTGGTTGTCGGTGCTCTACATCTCGTCGGGGAAGACGGCGTGGTAAAAATGCTGAAAGACAAGGGATACAAAATTGAACGAATGAAGTAATCCCGGCGCTTCGAGCTGCTGCGCCTCACAAAAAGCCCGCACTTTTCCAACTTGCGGGCTTTTTGATGCCCAACGGCAAAGCTGCAAGACAGGGCAAGCTCTGCCATGATATCGACTGCTTAAACACTGACGGCAACCCCATGCAGCTTTGGCAGCAAATCAATCAGTGGTTTCCGCATTTATGGCTCGGCATTTCCGTGCTCTGGGCCCTTTACATCGTATTGCTTTGTGTCTGGATCGTCCTGCAAAAACGCGAGGCGGCAGCCACCCTGAGCTGGATATTTTCGCTTGCCCTGTTACCCGTCCTAGGCTTTGTGATTTACCATTTTCTGGGCCCGCAGCGTATACGCCGCCAACAATCGAAACGCCTGCGCTCGAAGGCACAGCTGGAAAAACAGGCGCGCGTTGCATCACTCGATCCGCAATCAGCACTTTCGGCATTGGCAGAAGCCAGCAGCGGCTTCGCGGCGAGCAGCGCCCTGAAAGCCGAGTTGCTCGTTGGCGGCACTGCCTGTTTTAGCACCTTGCTAAATGCCATTTCTCAGGCAAAAAGCCATGTTCACCTGGAATACTACATTTTCGCTTCCGATGTCACGGGAACGCAGTTTCGCGACGCCCTGATCGAGCGGGCAAAACAGGGAGTCAAGGTGCGTCTATTGCTCGACGGCATCGGGTCTGCCGGTCTCGGCGATGCCTTCCTGAAACCCTTGGTCGAGGCCGGAGCCGATGTCGCTTTTTTTCATCGTACTCGCATTCGCTGGCGCCTTTTGTGGAAGCCGAAAATCAATCTGCGTTCCCACCGGAAAATAGTGGTTGTCGACGGCAACATCGGGTTTACCGGTGGCATCAATATCACCGATGACGAGAACGAAAGCGTCAACAGTGACGCTTATCGCGATTTGCATGTTGCCGTCACCGGCGATGTCGTGCGTTGGTTGCAGCTGGCATTTCTCGAAGACTGGCTATATGCCGGGATGCGTTTGCCGAAAGAGTCCGAACTGTTCGGCGAACAATCCCAGACAAAGATCAAGGCGCAGATCATTCCCTCCGGGCCGGATTCGGAGTGGGAGTCCATTCACCGGGCCAAGGTGTTTGCGATATCGCATGCGCGACGTCGTGTTTGGCTGGCAACGCCTTACTTCGTGCCGAGCGAGGCGGCCAGAATGGCGCTCATTTCCTCGGCCTTACGCGGACTGGATGTCCGGCTGGTGGTGCCGGAGAAAAGCGATTCTCGCCTGGTCGATGCGGCAGCACGTTCCTATTTTGAAGACTTGTTGTCGGCCGGTATCAAAATTTATGTTTACCCCCGAATGCTGCACACCAAGGCACTGCTCGTGGATGATGAGACCGTGATACTCGGAAGCTCCAATTTCGATAATCGCAGCTTCCGGCTAAATTTCGAACTGTGCATATTGTTCGAAGATATCGGCGTTGCCGCAGATTTGGCAAAAGTACTGGAAGAGGATATTCATAAAAGTAAACGAGTCTCGAAACACGAAATCCCGTCCTTTGTGAACCGGTTGTTCGAGGCTTTGGCGCGCCTGCTATCGCCCTTGCTTTAAGCCTGCGCTAAACTGGCGCCCACTGTTCCGGAGTCGATTGTCATGCCTTGGATTTTATTATTAGCCGCTGCCGTCTGTTTTTTTCTGACGTTCCTGACCAATATTCCATTCCTCATCACGGTCATTTTATTGCTGGCAGCACTGGGATTCCTTGGGGCGGCAGTCTTGAGTTTCATGTCGGCACGCCTGGAAAGCAGTCGTCGCGACGAAACCAAAATGATCAGTCCCGAAGAGCTCAGGATGATGCGCGAGCAGGCGGCGGCGCGCAAAGCTGCAGAGAATTCCGACAACAGCCAAGCACTGTAAAAGATCCCGTCGTTATTCAGGCACGATGGCGGTCGTAATGATCAGTCATTGTCTTTTTCTACCCGATTACGACCGCCACGTTTGGCGCGATACAGCGCGGCATCCGCGCGACGCAACAAACTGATTTGTTCCATCTGGATGCTGGGTATGAACCCGGCCACGCCGATGCTAACCGTCACATTCAGGTTTTTTTCCGTCATGGCCAGCCTGATTTTATCGGCACGTTGAACCGCATCCTCAAGACCTACGCCTGGCAACAGTAGCGCAAACTCCTCTCCGCCGAAGCGTGCCAGCAATTCACGCTTGGCATCATGGTTGGTTTTCAGTGTCTGTGCGATGTCACGCAGCAAAACATCGCCTTCCAAATGTCCGAATTTATCGTTGAATTGCTTGAAATGATCCACGTCGATCATTAACGCGGAAAGCGGTCGTCGCTGATCCAGGCACCGATACCACTCACGCTGCAATCCCTGTTCAAGTGCACGACGGTTTAGTACGCCAGTGAGCGAATCCTCGGTAACCAGTTCCGACAGCTTCTGGTTCAGGGATTCCAGTTCCGTGGTGCGTTCACTGATTCGTTTTTCCAGCTTCAGATTATCTTCGCGATATTTCGCGACGCGGCGTCTGATCACCCAATAGGTGAGCAGGCTAATCGCCGCCACGGCAGTAAGCAGGATTAAAAAACGAACCCAGAGGATCTCATACCAAAACGGCAATACGGTAAAACGATAATTGATCGCTTCCGCCTGTCGGCCGGCACGCGTTCGCGCTTCCAGTTCCAGCACATAGTCACCCGGCGGTTGTGGCCGGATGAAAAGATCGCGATCGGTCCAGCTAGACCACTCGTCGGATATCTGGCGCATTCGGTAGCGAAACTCAACGCCACTCGCAAGGCTCACCAACGAAAAGCGCAGTTTCAGGCTATGACCGGCAGGCACCTCGACATTGGAATACTGCGACACCGTCGGCAGATGAATACTGGTTTTGTTGTCCGGACTGGTCGCGATGACGTAGCTGAAATTCAGGGTCAACGGTTCAGGAATAACACTTTTTTCCTTTTCGTTGTATTGAAGAATTCCGCCCCAGGTGGATATTCGCACCACACCGTCTCTATTAAGACGGACGGCCCCATATCCTGCGGCGCTACCCAATCCAACCCTGAGCGGTTGCCATGACGAGCGCGGCTCGGGCCGCAACCACATCTCGCGAGTCGTATAGGCATAGGCACCCAGATCGGTTTCTGCGACAAAAAACTCGTGGGGCTTGGATACCAGACTAAACGGAGGAGATATTTCGCGATTGAATTTTTTGCCGTCAAAGAAGTATCCGTCGTCTCCGATGACAACATGCAGCCTGCCATCCAGTCGATAGACATGTTGCGGCTGCTCTTCACCCAGGACCAGTCCGTCGCTCTCGCCAAATGTTTTCTTATCCAGTATTTCAAACGTCTTTGTATCAATACGCCAGCGTTGAGGCCCGGCGTAGTTATCGCTTAACCATATTTCGCCTGATGCTATTTCGATAATGGTATCGACGCCGGAATCACCCAGCGGATATTTCCTGCCGATTTCCCATTTTCCGGAACGGCTGGTGAGCACAATAACTTCATGGTTCGACAATGCGTAAATCAAATGCTTGTCAAATTGCGATGCCTCGAAACTTACTACTGCATTGTTTTTATCGTAAATGAGACTGCGCGGAACCTTGGCACCCTTTTCGTGCACCATAAGCCCCTCACGGTGTCCTATCAACAACCCGGCATCCGAGCTGTTCAGGGCATAAGCTTCATAGTTGACCCACGGTTCTCGTTCGTAACGGCTGCTGCCGCTTTCCATTGGAACGATACGTGCCACACCACTGCTACTCGCTGTCCACAGGGCATTGTCATGCCATTCAAAATCATAGGCGACGCCCAGCACGCCTTGTGTCGAATCCAGATATGACCAGGGCGAGGGCATCGACAATCTGACCAGATCGCCTTCGGTAGCTACCCATAATCCGCCTTCGTTATCGACGTTCATTGCGGCAATGGAAAAACTTCCCAACTTCAATCGTTCGAGAACGGTAAAATCTTTTCCGAAGCGAAATAACTCACCCAGCCTGGTGCCGACGACAAAACTGCCGTCACCCAAGACCAGAACGTCGTATGCTCCGCTGTTTTTCAGCTCGGCACCGGCATTGTTCGGTAATCGTTTAATGCCCGACTCGTCGGCCCGGTAGAAGCCCTCGTCGGACACCAGCAAGCGCCAGCTTCCCTTATCGATCATGCCCGGCAAGGGCTGGTTGGCAAAGACTTCACCACCCGGTTCCAGCAAGAACTTCCCATCTGCGAATTTAGTAAAGCCTTCTCCGTCAACGCGGGCATACAAGGTATTTTGCTGTGGAAAAATACTCCGCACGTTTTCCGACAATGGCCAGTGCTTCGTGATTTTTCGATCGTAACTGACGAAAAACAGTGCTTCCTGTGCCCGGAAGTAGACACCAAGATCGGTATGGAAAACTTCCCAGACAATTCCAACGTGCCGGTCCTTTCCCTTCAAGCCGGAAAGCGTCAACAACTCCTGGAAAACAATCTTGCCGGATTGATCGGTAACCAGTTCGCCAAACGTATCGTAGCTGGCGACGTAAATTTTATCGTCGTGTGCCCGCGCGAGATCACGAACGATTTGCTTGCCAGGCAATTCAATCAATTCCCAGGCTGTACCATCAAATTGCAGGATACCTTCCGAATTGCCAACGTAAAGCCTTCCGGCCTTGTCGGTCGCAATCGTGTTGTGTTGGGGGTTGGCGTTATAATCTTTTGCGGTATAGCGCTGCATCAAGGGAGCGCCATACAATTTCGTTTTTTGCGCCAGCAGCGGTCCGCTCTGCAGTAAACAGAAACTGCTCAGTAATAAAAAACCTAGCTCGCGGAATAATTTATACATGGTTGATAGTCGTATCCAATCTCTTTATATCCGCCAAGGTACGATATTTCAATGATACTCTCCCACAAACTTGTCCGGATTATTTCATGACGCTGCTAAGTGTGAATGTTAACAAGGTCGCGGTTCTGCGCAATTCACGCGGAGGCAATCTGCCATCCGTTCTAGAGGCTGCAAGCATTGCAATTTCCGCAGGTGCAGGCGGCATTACGGTACATCCCCGTCCCGATCAAAGACACATCCGTCCCTCTGATGTACGGGATTTGGCAAAACTGGTGGCCAACAAGGTTGAATTCAATATCGAAGGTAATCCTTTCGCCGTTGCGAGGGGAGATTACCCTGGGCTTCTTTCTCTCGTCATGGAAACACGTCCAACACAGGTAACTCTCGTTCCCGACAGCGATGGCCAAATTACGTCCGATCACGGATTCAATCTACGCCAGGATCACGAACGTCTTCGTGAAATCATCGCGTCATTGAAACCCCATTGCGAGCGGGTAAGTCTGTTCGTCGATCAGGATGTCGAAAACCTCGCGATCGCGCTTGATGCCGGTGCTTCGCGTATCGAAATTTACACAGGTCCTTTTGCCCATAGCCATGAATGCGGCAACGCAAGTTTATCGCTCGATGCCTGCCGCAAAACGGCCAATCTCGCAGAATCACTCGGCTTGGGCATCAATGCCGGACACGATCTTAACCAAAAGAATTTAGGTCCTTTTCTGGCGGCCTTGCCGATGACCAAAGAAGTGTCGATCGGCCATGCATTGTTCAACGATGCTTTGTACGATGGCTTGTTTGCCACCGTACAAAATTATTCTCGCATCATTGCAGCATCACGCTAATTCGACGCTAGACTCAGATTTTCGACGCCGGCATTTTTTGCTATGGCCATAGCTTCGGTAAAACTTTGATAGCTTGCATCCGGTTCACCATAGACTTGAACGGTGTACTTGTCGTCGGCAAGAATCGATTCCGATAACTGCTGTTTTAACTCGAACGAGCTGATCATTTTCCCATCCAGCAAGAATGTGTCGCCTGATTGAACGATCAACTTATGCGTGTCCTGGACTTTACCCGGTGGCGATGGCTGAATTGGCTGACTCATGGTCTGGCTAATCGCCGGAGTAACCAACATGAAAATCACCAAAAGTACCAACATGACATCAACGAGGGGCGTGATATTGATATCGGCCATCATGTTCGTGGAGGGTGTTCTTTGCATAGCGCTCTCCTTGCTTTGGGTGATGCACCCATATTTACGCCTGATTCGTTTTTTTGGCAAATAAAAAAACGCCACCTTCCGGTGGCGTTTTAGTTTTATGCTCAAAGCTAAATCCGCTTACTCGTATATCAGCCAGCCGGTTTCACGAAACCGATTTTGGTCAGGTTCGCGTTTTTCGCTCTTGCCAACACTTTAGCTAAAACTTCGTATTCGGCTTCAGGATCGGTGTCAATTTCGAGCTTGCCTTGGTCATCAAAAGGCAGCTCTCCAACCACGTTGAACTGTGCAGTCAAAGCTTGCATATCAATAGGCGTGCCGTTCATCGTCACGCTACCACCTGCATCAATCCGAATCTTAATCGGATCTGGCGGATTTGGCGGATTTGGCGGCGGATTACGGGTTGGTTGCGGCAAATCCACCTGGATTTGATGCGAGAGCGGCGGAGCCGTTACCATGAAGATGATCAGCAAGACCAACATCACGTCCACGAGGGGCGTGACGTTGATATCAGCCATAGGGCCGCCACCGGAGTTTGAAGAAAAGGCCATTAGCTACTCCGTCTCAGCGTTCACGAGTGGAAACAAAACCGACTTTGCGAACACCGTGGTCTTTCGCGGTCGTCGTGGCTTGTTCAATCAGTTTGTACTTGGTGTCTTTATCGGCACGGATATCCAGTTGCGGCTGCGGGTCCAGACCCACAATCGTATCCAGCTTGGCCTCAAAAGCATCCTGAGTGACCAAGGCATCTGCCCAATAAATTTCTCCGTTGGCTTTAACGGTAATCGTGATGGGCGGAGTCCGAAGCTCGGGTTTCTTACTCAATGAGGCTTCGGGAAGTTTCACTACGACTTTATGTGTCATCAAGGGTGCCGTGATCATGAAAATAATCAAGAGCACCAACATCACGTCCACGAGGGGCGTGACGTTGATGTCGGCCATTGGGCCACCACCGCCGGAATTGGTACTAAATGCCATAAAGCGCTCCTTCTAGATGCCGCTTCGAATTAACGCTTATCGGAACCGACGCGTGCGCCGGTAGCAAAGAAGTCGTGCAAGTCATGCGCAAAGGTGTCGAATTTTGCGTAGGTGTTGCGATTCGCGCGGGTAAAGAAGTTGTAGGCCAACACGGCAGGAATAGCAACGAACAGACCGATGGCGGTCATGATCAGTGCTTCACCCACTGGACCTGCAACGCTGCCGATGTCGGCTTGGCCGGAGGCACCGATGTTGATCAGCGCATGGTAGATACCCCAAACGGTACCGAGCAGTCCGACGAACGGAGCGGTCGCACCGACGGTTGCCAGCCAGGTCATGCCGTCTTCAAGACGGGCACTTTCCTTGGTCACGACTTGGCGGAGGGTACGATCGATGAATTCGGAACGATTCAGCGATTCTGCCAGACGGTTGCCTTCACTGCGCTGATGATGGGCTGCAGCTTGTGCACATTCCAGGGCAATTTTCGAGAAGGGTTCGTTGGCTGGCTGTTCTTCCATGGCGCGAATTGCATCTTGCGGACTGCTTTCCCAGAACGTGGCCATCACTTTGTCGGCACGGCTTGCAACGACGCGGCCTTTAA
>Ga0208114_1000446_pt1 | contig 10675 bp, 4 predicted proteins | sample LakWasMeta2_LOW4_2_FD_183854 | JGI IMG/M metagenome (GOLD analysis project Ga0208114, IMG submission 183854) | Freshwater sediment methanotrophic microbial communities from Lake Washington under simulated oxygen tension - Sediment Metagenome... | ecosystem: Environmental > Aquatic > Freshwater >... | reverse complement strand
ATATAAGCCTGATGGCGTTGTCAGTGCGAGTGGCGAGTCATCTAATACCGAGCTGGCATTTAGCCAGCCTTGATCAATCGCCATGCCGTACAGGAAAGGTTTCAACGTCGAACCTGGCTGGCGAAGCGCTGCAACACCATCGACTTCGGGTGAGCCGGAAAGGTCACCGCTGGAGCCAACATAGACAAGTACTTCCCCACTGGCGTTGTCGAGCACTACCACGGCACCGTCTTCGACATTCTGGTTTCTCAATTCTGCCAAATGCGTTAATAGCGTTTCGCGTGAAAAACGTTGCAGATCAGCATCGAGTGTGACTTTAATCCGATCACCGGACTTCTTAAGCAGCCGCCTTGCGAGATGTGGTGCCTCATCGGCACCTGGCATAGGGTACGGATAATACGGCAAGCCGGTCGCTACAAAAGCAGCTTGCTCGCAGAGTCTGGACCAATCTGAGATAGCAGGCTCAGGTTTCTCGTCCTCACCGTGCATAGCTTTAAGTGTTGCGCAAGCCCTTTTGCCTATGGTGATGCGGGATGCTCCGGGTGCCCTGACAAGCGAGGCAAGTACGGCTGATTCTGTAATATCCAGCCCATCAGGCCCTTTCGCGAGCAGGCCGCGCGAAGCTGCATCCACACCAACCAGTTCCCCGCGGAATGGCACTCGATTGAGATACGCTTCCAGCACCTCGCGTTTGCTCCATCGCAGTTCTATTGCCAAGGCATCACGAACCTGGCGCAGTTTAGAGAGCCAGCCATGTGCCGCTCTGGAGCCCTCAGGATTGGCCAGCAGGCTTGCAAGCTGCATGGTTATCGTGCTGGCACCTCTTGGATGCGCGCGATGCATATTATCGATGAATGCTGAAGCTGCTCCCAAAGGATCAATACCGGGGTGCCAGTAGAAACGCTTGTCCTCGGCAGCGAGGATGGCTCGCTGAAAGACAGGAGATATATCATCAAGCACTATCCAATCCAGCATTCGGTGCTTGTGATTGAGCCGAAGGCGCTCAATCACATTGCCATCGCGGTCTAGCAATACAGCCTCGGAACTGAAGGAGGCTGAACGGACAGATTCAAATGTGGGCATCGGACTCAGGAAAACAGATATGCCAGAAACGACAAAAACAACACTAAAGCCAGCAATCAGCAATTGCCAATGGCGGCAAATATATCTTGTGCCCGTGCTTAACTTTTGCAGAAGGATGTGAAAATAGTAACCGCCGGATCCCGGCCTGACTGGCTTTGATGCATTGCTTTCATCATCCGCAGGCGAATCTGTGGAATGGAATGGTGCTCCTTTCACTGATTCGCCTTGGGGGAAGCAATATTTCCGGAAGCTTGACCATAATTTCACTGTGCTTTAACTTCCATTTTTGCGACTGGCAGTTCGCCAAATATCTCAGGCGCATACATGGCTTCAACGCGTGCCGCAGGCATTTCAAAATGCCCTGGATTATTCAGCCGCACCGTGTATTCAATACTGAATTTGCCTTTGGGTACATAAGAATAATATGCACGGTAGCCATCGAATGCCCGTTCTTCAAAGGCCGGGCGTTGCCAGCCTGTTTGCTTCTCGCCGGCAGCCAGTTGCATGGAATCACCCCCCAGGCCATTACCCAATACTGAGGCTCCGGCCGGGATAGGATCATTGACTACAACCCATGTCATATCAGCCTGAGCGTCAATTTCAAGTTTCACCCGATAAGTATCGCCACGTTGCCAGATACCGGATTTTTTCTGCTCAACCGGCGTAACCGTACGTTTGATACTGTAACCGGCGAACAAGGGTTTTTCGAGCGGTAGCGCAGCTTTTGAGGTCACAAACGCCCAAGGTTTACCGCCACCCTGATGCGACAATGCAAGCGGAGCCGATACAGCAGGCCACGTGAACTCTGTATCGAGACCTTTGCCAATAGGCGTTCCAAGTGTTGGGTCACCGCTGTCATGCGATTTTGCGTGTATCCACGGTAACCGTTTTTCTTCTGTGCCCAGCTTTACACTGCTTGTACCATTCACTGGGTCACGCTCATAACGTTGCTGAAAATGTCGAAGTGCGACAACACCCCATGCATTGGCAAGCGTCGTCTGCCAGTGCCCTTTTGCTTGGCGAGCCAGGGTGCCGCGTGCGAGCCGGCCTGCATCAGCGGCCGGGAAGCCCGCATCATCTGTGAGCAAACGCAAGGCCCGTGCCGCATTCAGGTCAGGCGAGACCATCAGCCACCACAGGTAATCCTGCTTTTCTGTGGAAAAGCTCATCATCGTGCCAGAAAAGAGCAAGCGCGAGCGTAAAATCTGAAGCGCTTCCTTGAGCTTTTCATCGCGATCCGGAATATCATTCATGTGCGTCAGCAGCGATGCCCAGTCGATGACGCCGGAGCTCGGCCACAGGTTGGGGGCTATTTCGAGTGGCTCAAGCATGCCGGGTTCGGCACGTCCATAGCGAGACAACGCATCAATAGCGGCAAGTTTGCGCATCACAACATCGGCTGTCTGCAGCATGCCGTAGCGATGAATGCGCCCGGCGACAAAGTCCTCCAGACCCTTGAGCATGCGTTCGCGCGATGCCTGGGGAATTTCGTAATGTGCCTCATCTGCGATAGTCAGCAGGTATGCGGTGAGGGAATCATCGCCTTTCAGCCAATCCATCGAAAAGTATTTCACAAGCCCATCACCGTCCAAGTGGAGGGGCAAGCTGTTCATGACCTGATTCCAGCGCTTTTCATCCTCCAGCGCAATGGCGACCGAAGCACGCTGCTCCATACAAATATAGGGGTAGCGCATCATCCATTCACGCACTGCATCCATATCACCACCCAGCGAATTTGCCAGGCGAACATTGATGCCACCACGGCCCGGTACTGAACCCGCCGGTTTCTGTACGGCAAAAGCCCAAGGTTTACCTTGCTCCAGTTGTTCCATGGTTTGCTGATACACGCGCACTGGATAGGCCGCCCCTACATTCTGGGTGAATTTCAATGCATCATGTGCCGGTTTTATATTTTTTGGATGGTTCACTTCTTGGGCACTGATCAGCCAGTCGATTCTTTTTGCATCGAAAGGTACAGTGGCCGGGATGGACACAGTGGCGCCATCGCCCGGTTTGACACTAACGCGCTGTGTACCAGCCGGTTTGATACCGGTGCCTGCATTCGCACTTGCCGTTACGTCTAATGTTAAGAGGCGATCGCTGCCGTTACGTAAAGTAACCATTGCCGTGAATTGATCTCCCTCTCGTACAAAAGGCGGCAGGCCAGCAAAAAGCATGACCTCCTGTGAGCTGCGGATCAAGGCGGTGGCAGAACCGAAACGCATGGCACCGGAATGGGCAATGGCAGCGATGCGGAATGATGTAAGCGAGTCGTTGAGCGGGATCACCACGCGCGCCTGACCGTTCGCATCAAGCCGAATATTCGGTTTCCATAGCAGCAGGGTATCAAACAGCTCGCGTGCGTTTGCCCCTTGTCCGCCGCCACCGCCCGGAGCTAGCGCTTTTTTACCGAAATGCCGTTTACCGATAACCTGCGATTGCGCAGTTGAGGTGAAAACTTCAATCGGTCGCCGCTGCATCATCGCCTCGAGAAGATTCCAGGACGTAGGGGAAGATAGCTGCAACAGGCCTTCATCTACCGCAGCCAAGGCAATTTCAGCATTTGCGGCCGGTTTTCCGGTCGGGTCGGTTACGGTTACTTTTACCATTGCCTTATCGCGGACCTTGTAGGACTCCCGTTCAGGCTCGACCTTTACCTTCAGCTCGTAGCCTTGCCAGCCAACGCGGATCTGCGTCATTCCCAGCTTGAATGCCGGCTTGGTGAGATCAACAAGCGCTGTTGGCCGCGTATCGATTTCATGCGGCAATTCCTTGACGATGCCGAAGAACATGCCGACACGATAGATCATGCGCTTCAGCCATGCGAAAGATCCAGGTAGCGCAGGGTCTATGCGGCCACGTACGACCATGACGGATACATAAGCATTTGGGCCGTAACTCTCGATAATCGGAATATCAACAAAAGGAGATTTTGCAGTAAGCGGCACAACGAAGGAGTCAAGGATGCCTTCGCGCTCTATCGTCACGAGGGCAGTTGCTTCGCGGAACGGCATGCGCACTTCGAAGCGAGCCTTGTCTCCTGGCTCGTAGGAGCGTTTGTCTGCCAGTACATCAATGCGATCACTCTGCGAAGCAGTGAACCAACTATTTTCATCCGCTACATACAGTTCGCGACTGGCAACCGCAGGATTGCCTTGCTCGTCTTTTGACCTGGCTACAAGAATCAGCTCACCAGCCTCAGGAGCAGGGCCGTCACATATCAGAATACCGCGCGTGTCGGTACTTCCGCTACAGACTGAGCCAGCCTGCCTGACTTCAGCCGTTTGCTCATATGCATAGAATCCACCTAGCAGGCGTTTTCGATAGGCATAGGTTTTACGGGAATAGGCATCGACTGAAACCCTGTGGCCAGCCAGCGGTTTCCCCATGGCATTCAAGGCCAGCACTTTGAATGCGAGGCGCTCTTTGGTTGCAAAGTAACCTTCGATTTTCATGCCCAGTACAACCGCGGATGGTAAAACCAGCGCACGTGTTGCTGCAGTAAGAATCTGGCCGTTTGGATCCGAGTATTCCATCTCTACTTCCAGTGCACGCGATTCCTGAGCTTTGGGCAGTTTATCGAAAGTCACCCTTGCGCCGCCATTGGCATCCAGTGACATGCTGACTGTACGAACCGGATAGTCCGTAACTTGATCAGAATTACTGGTGTTTCCGCTCCCGGCATCGTCTTCCGGATCATAGGAATAAGGCTCAACAGCCTCAATCCCTACTTTAGGGATGCTTCCGCCAAAATTGAAATCATCATATTGGGGAAATTGCAAAGGGTAGCGTACGAGGCGACTGCGGAATTTAACCGGCGCACCTGCTGCTGCTCCGCCGGCAAGTAGGTTAAGCTGGGCATCAATGTCTAGCCGATTGCCATTTATCAGGGGTAGAACGGGTGGTTTGAGAGTCGCCTTCATTAGAGGCACCCGATACTGTTCTATCCTGAAAGAGCCAGAAACCATAGAGCCTCGCTCTGTCTGGATAGACACTGAATATGTTCCGAGTTTGGCCTCCTTGGGAATAGACCAGGTAGAGGTGCCTGCGCCTGCCGACCATTTAATCGAGATGTCAAAGGTCTGGCCGCTACCTTCATGCGTCACCACAGCCTGTGACGGCAGATCGGTTGCATGGTTGAAGCCTTTGCCGGTTCTGACACGGAAAAAATGTTTCATTGATACGGTTTCACCGGCGCGAAACAGCGGGCGGTCAAAAACGGTATGCGTAATCAAGGGAGCGGCCGCGGAACCGCCCCCTAAGTTAAACTGCCAGGGGCTGATGCCATCATCCCAAGTCGATAGAACAAAAGACAGGTCAGCATCCTTGCGTGCTGTGACCAGCAGTCCTGAGCAGCGGTCGAAATAACCATCTGCAAGCTGTTCTTCAATATGTGCCATGCCCTTTGCGTTGGTCTTGCCTTCCCACAGCATACGACCATCGCAAGTTGATACGCGGATTGCAGCACCGCCGACAGGTTGCGCATTATCTAGTCGAGTGACCCAAACAAGCGAAGATTCGCGCCCCTTTTTCAGGTGTACCGACATATTGGTCACAAGGGCGCTGGAAGAAACATAGTAGGGTTTTTCTTCGCCATGTAACGCAGCACCCAAGCGGTTGCTGGCAAACTCAACGACATAGAATCCCGGTTTTTTCAGCGGGACGCCTATCAGTTCAAATGGTTTATCGCCTTGCGCCCGCGGCAGGCTAAGCGGTGAAGTTTCGAACTGATTGTCGTTATTGGCATTATCCATTAAAAGCGGTATTTCACCCTCATTCGGATAGCGATCGTACTCCCCTTTAAATCCTTGCAGAGCCTCTCCATCAGGGTGTCTCGTCACACGATGGATCCATTGCGCCAGCTGTGCATCATCTTGTGTGTTTAGCCTGCCGAGCGTTCCCTGATTTGATGCAGGGGTTGCATTCTTGAATGGCGCTATGCCGAATTGAGCCTGCACACCTTTGAGTGTTGCTTCCACGTTACGTACACTGACGGGCAGCATTGGCTGTGCATAGAGTTCCAGAATGCCAAACCGTGAAGGAAATTTGATCAGGGGCGGATCTTCATCGATACGTATCTTCAGCGGAAATGTCGTGGCATTTTCCAGACTGCGTCCGGCATCATCCTTGAATTTTCCAGGGAGTTCGATCGCTACTTCACTGCGGGACGGGAAAGGGCCGGTAAACGAAATTGATGTAACGGTCGCTATACGCTCCTCTTTTTGCTGAATGGGGCGTATTTTCTTTCCATCTGCTGTACGCAGCACTATCTTTTCAGCCAGCTCACGCGCGATTGGTGCAGTAAAATATAATGAGACAGGCAGTACAGGCACACAGCCTGCGTTGGGGTTCATCCGTGTGCAATTTGAACGGGCGGTAAAAGCCTCGCGAACCTGGAATTTTAACGTCTGGTCTTGTGAGGCAGGAATGCCGCTCGCGGTAAGGATGCCTTTGCTCCATAAGAGGTTTACTTTGCTCCCCGCCGGGAATTTGCGTGCACAGCGTGCCACAATGATTGATGTGTTTTGCAGGCGTTTATCCTTGACAGCAAGCAGGCCATGTTGTCCATTTTTTGTCAGCACTTCAAAGAAGTTACGGGCTTGGCCGGATTGTTCGGCAATAATCTTCTCACGCTGGCTACCTTCAATAAGGTGTAGCGGAATGCGTTCACCAATACCATCGATGCTGCATGCTGCATGTTCTTTGATCGATGCAATATTTGCAGGTGCATCTAGGCCTAGCAGGAAAATCTGCTCTTCGTCGATATCTTCTGCGCCTTCGGCTGGCAGGGATGTGCGAATAGCGGGGCCGCCGGTCGTAAAGCTGAAATGCGTATTATTTACTGTGTTGTTGGCAAGGCTTTTAAGCCCGGACTTGGGCGTAAAGCTGCACTTGAGGCCTGCGGGCAGGTCACTGTCAAAGTCATAGATCCAGTTCCGTGCGTCTGCCCAATGGCCGTGTCCTTTAGCATCGCACTGCACATCGAATGGTGACGCAAGGCGTGGATCGCCAAAGGCGACCATTGGCTCGGAGAATCTGGCCACGACCTGACGGATGTCTTTAACTTCACCCTGCGGATTAAAGGATTCCACTTGAACTATGGGTTTTGTCGACTCTTGTCCCTGAACCAGGTAACTTTGTAGCCCGGCTACTATTAAACCACCCAGTACTGCAACTTGCATCAGTTTCATGAAATCCGTCTCCTGAGGAGTCTAATGTTTAAATATGGCGAGTTATGATTAATTATAATGTATATAAACCATATTTAAAAAATGGTTACTTAAGGTTGTTAAGCATGAATATAATGATTGGATTGAAATGATTTTTTATCATGATTGATTGAAAACTTTCATCAAGTCAGCACTTAAAATGTATCTATTCCGTACAAATTAAAAAGCCCTGAATCGTTAAATTCAGGGCTTTTCTAGGTTATGTATTTATTCTGCAGAAATACATATTTGCCGATTAAGCAAAGTTCGCTGATGCGAAATCCCAGTTAGCTAAAGAAGCCAGGAATACTTCCACAAATTTAGCGCGCGCATTGCGGTAATCGATGTAGTAAGCATGTTCCCATACGTCGATTGTTAACAAAGCTTTGTCGCCGGTTGTCAGTGGTGTGCCTGCCGGGCCCATGTTTACGATGTCTACTGAACCGTCAGCTTTTTTAACCAGCCATGTCCAGCCTGAACCGAAGTTACCGACTGCTGAAGCCTGGAATGCTTTTTTGAATTCGTCGAATGAACCCCATTTAGCGTTGATAGCATCAGCCAATGCGCCGGCTGGTGCACCACCGCCGTTTGGTTTCATTGAGCTCCAGAAAAAAGTGTGGTTCCAAACCTGGGCTGAGTTGTTATAAACGCCGCCTGCAGATTTCTTAATGATTTCTTCCAGGCTTGAATTTTCAAACTCGGTACCTTTGATCAGGTTGTTCAAGTTAGTGACGTAAGTCTGGTGATGTTTGCCGTAGTGGTATTCGAAGGTTTCTTCAGAAATATGTGGTGCTAATGCATTTTTTGCATAAGGTAATGCTGGTAACTGGTGTTCCATGATAGTCCTCTTTGGTTTGTCTTTTAGGGTTGAATGGTTAATCCGTCATTATAACAGTGTATTTTAGTCGGGTATTATTGCAAATCAAGCTATTTTTTCTTAGCCCGCGGATGCGCATTATCGTAAATCTTGGCCAAGTGATGAAAATCCAGATGCGTGTATACCTGGGTGGTACTGATGTTGGCATGGCCAAGCATCTCCTGCACGGCACGCAGATCCTGACTTGACTGCAACACATGCGTAGCAAAGCTATGGCGTAGCAGATGCGGATGCATATCGGTGTTGATACCTTGTTTGATGGCCCATGATTTCACACGGTATTGAACGGCACGTGGTGTAATCCTGCGTCCTTGCTGTGTTACAAAAACAGCGTTTAAGTCTTTATCGGCAATGTTGATGCCGGCGCGCAGCTTTAGCCAGGCTTGCAATGCGCTGGCTGCATGGCTCCCCAGCGGTACGATGCGGGTTTTATTGCCTTTACCGGTGACGGTGACGGTGCCTTCGGAGAAATCCAGCATGCCATTGTCCAGATTGACTAGTTCAGCCAGACGCAGGCCGGATGAATAAAACAGCTCCAGAATTGCATGGTCGCGCACTTCGAGTATGCCGTCCCCCTGAATATCTACCAGCTTGACGGCTTGTTCAACAGAGAGTGCCTGCGGCAAAGTTTTGGCAGCTTTGGGTGCGCGTAATCCTGCTACCGGGTTTTGTGTGAACCCTTGATGCTGGATCAGATAGTCGTAGAAACCGCGCCAGGCAGAAAGCGCACGCGCGATGCTTGCGCTACTCAAACCGCGGCTGTGCAGGGTGGCGATCAAGCGCCTTATTTGCTGGATCTTAATGGTGTTTAAATCAGCGTTCTCAATCAGGGATGCCAGCAGCTGAATATCCCGTGTATAGTTTTTGCAGGTGAGCGTGCTGAGTCCGCGTTCAAAAGTAAGGTGCTGAATATAATCGTCCAGATAGCGCAATGCACACTCCTGTTCTATAAATCAGTGCCTTATTTAAAGATTCAACGTAAATAAATGATTCAGCAGCGCTGCTGCGATGAGTTCACCAATGCGTTCGATATAAAGTGTACCCATGTCAGTTTTAAAACGCTGCGGGTCTTCAGCACCCAGAGCCAGAACTCCGAATGCATGCTGGTCTGCTGCATTTTTGTAGAGCGGAATAAACGCAAATGACTGCAGGCTACCCTCTAACAAATCGGATGCCGCCTGCGGTTTGCTGCCGCAGTGCGGCTGCTGGAGTGAAATGATCCAGTCATTGAACTCATCGCTGACATGTGTAAAGACCGCATCATTGGCGATTGCGCTGTTGCTGGGTTTTACCCAGATACGGATCAGCGACTCGGTCACATTAAAGTCTGAGCGCAGCGTTTCACCGATTGACAGCTTTAATGCACTGAAGCTTTGCTGTTCAAGCAGTTTCAGGCAGAAATTGTGTACTTTAAGACTGGTTGCTTCGTTATCTTCGGCATTGACGATCATCTGGTCCATTAGCGATTCGAGAACACGGATTTTGTCGCGCTGGGCAAGCTGCTGGCGTTCACTGAGTGAAATTACGCCGCTGCCATGCGGGCTGGGCAAAGTGATTTCAGTCAGCAAGCTTGTATGCTGCTCAAAAAACTTCGGATGGCTGCGCAGGTAAGCGGTCACCTGTTCAGCAGAAATCTCTTCATGAGCCGCCGGGCTCTCTTCGTGGGTTGTTGTCATGTTCGAAATACCTTAATTGATAGCTTGCATACTTTGATTAAACGGCTTGATTCATAGCCCTGATTCAATATTTTAATTTTATGGCGCTAAATTTACTTCACCTGTAAATACTTTGACTGCCGGGCCAGTCATCATCACCGGTGTGTTCCCGCCTTGCCAAGCAATGTGCAGCTCACCGCCGCGCGCGCTCACGCGCACCGGTGATTGCAGCAGTCCACGCTGAATGCCGGCTACTACTGCGGCACAGGCGCCGGTACCGCAGGCCAGTGTTTCACCGCTACCGCGCTCGAATACCCTTAGCTTAATGTGGTGTGCATCAATAATCTGCATAAAGCCCGCATTCACCCGTTCGGGAAAGCGTGGATGCACCTCAATCTGGCTTCCCAGCGCAACCACAGGGGCAGTTTCAACGTCATCCACCACCTGCACTGCGTGCGGGTTACCCATGGAAACCGCAGAAATCTCTATCTGCTGGCTGTTAACATCCAGTAGATAGGTCGTAGCGATGGCATCGGCAGCGAAAGGGATGTCCTGCGGCACCAACCTGGGTGCGCCCATGTTGACCGTGACCAAGCCATTATTCTCCAGTTTGGGTGTAATGATGCCGCTTGCAGTTTCAACGCTGATCTCACGTTTGTCTGTTAAATGCTGGTCGGACACAAAGCGCACAAAGCAGCGTGCGCCATTGCCGCATTGTGCAACTTCACTGCCATCCGCATTGAAAATACGGTATTTAAAATCGGCAACGCTGGAACTTTCGACCAGTAACAACTGGTCGAAGCCTATGCCGAACTGACGGTGAGCCAGTGTTTTGATCTGGTCAGGCGAAA
>Ga0208114_1000445_pt1 | contig 10709 bp, 10 predicted proteins | sample LakWasMeta2_LOW4_2_FD_183854 | JGI IMG/M metagenome (GOLD analysis project Ga0208114, IMG submission 183854) | Freshwater sediment methanotrophic microbial communities from Lake Washington under simulated oxygen tension - Sediment Metagenome... | ecosystem: Environmental > Aquatic > Freshwater >... | reverse complement strand
AACTGGCATGATAAAAATCCGTAATTATTTGAAGATTAAATAAATATGTAATTTTAGACTAGCTGACGCCAACTAGCCAAAGAAATATGATGAAAGATATCCGATTTGGCATTACTCAAATACCCGGCAGTAGAAATATTTCGCAAACCTGGCTTATTTTTGGATAATTACCGTTATTTCAAACAACATATCACCAATACTGGTGATGAATTAAAACTATCTATCCCGTAAAATCCCTGCGGTTAATGATTCATGATTTAAGCTAGAAAAATCTGCCTGCATAATCAACTCGCTGCATTTAGACCAGGCACAGCTTTATAAATATCCGTTAAGGAACTTATGACTCTCCATCATAACCAGCAACAGCCTCCAATGCCAGATGATCTGGCACCGGCGCGCTCGCGCATTAGCAGCAGCTACAGATGGAAAGCCTATATTTTTCTTGGCATCTTGCTGTTTATATTCTTTTATTTGATGATTCCCGCATGGCTCAACCAGGAGCTGCACTTACTGCAGAACAATGCGATCCGCCCGATTGCTGAACCATTATTGATAAGGCGTATCGATTGGGTGCAGCGACTGGGGATAGTGCTAGCTTCCGTATGCAATCTGCTGGCTATCCATCATTATATTGCTACACGACCAATCATCGGCAACGATACGCACTTTCTCAGTCGTCTGCTTGCTAAACTCATGGGCTAGCATCGATTACATCAACAAAATCCCGGGTTCCAGCCAAGGCTTGATTGAATTGCAGTCCAGCATAAAAGTATTAAGGAAGCGATATCTACAAATTATCTTATGAGTAAATTTAGCCTTTACGTAAATTTTAGGTAAAATCACAGCCTGTTCACTAGAAGTTAACCCCATGTTCGTTCACCCACAATTTGACCCCGTTGCCATCCATTTAGGTTCTTTTGGAATCCACTGGTATGGCCTGATGTATCTGGTCGGTTTCTTATCGTTTCTGGCACTGGGTAAATGGCAGATCAACCATCGCAGCTGGCACCGCTGGACTGTGTCGATGCTTGATGATGCCTTATTTTTTGGCGCGCTTGGCGTGATTATCGGCGGCCGCCTCGGTTATGTGCTGTTCTATCAGTTTGATTACTTTGCACAGCATCCGGCAGAAATTCTTGCAGTATGGCAAGGTGGCATGAGCTTTCACGGTGGATTCCTGGGCGTGCTGACTGCAATGTGGTTTTTTAGCAGGAAGTATCATATAGGCTGGCTGAAGATTATGGATTTTGTAGCACCCTTGGTGCCAATCGGCCTAGGGGCTGGCCGCATGGGTAACTTTATCAACGGCGAATTATGGGGCAGAGTCACTAACGCTGATTTCGGCATGGTATTTCCGCGTGTAGACAACCTATTGCGCCATCCGTCACAACTTTATGAATTTGCACTTGAGGGTGTACTGCTGTTCCTGATTCTATGGATATATTCATCCAAACCGCGTGCAACCGGCTCCATCTCTGCATTATTCCTGATAGGCTATGGCAGCTTCAGGTTCCTGGCCGAATACACCCGCGAGCCTGACGACTACTTAGGGCTATTGTCCATGGGCTTGAGCATGGGGCAATGGTTAAGTTTACCGATGATCATCACCGGCGTTGTGATGTTCATTTTCAGCCAAAAAATAAATTCGCGCTAGACGCCAATAAAACTCAGAACTGCTTAATGCGGTGATCAGCCTTATGCCTGGTCACCGCAGCACTTCTTAACATCAAGTGCTTGGTCTTTTGCCCGCTGGTACGTTCACGCCACAATTTAAAAGAACTTAGCTTTAAATTGGCGCGCATCAACTTAATCACGCCATCCTGATTCAAGCCGAACTGTGCTGCTATCGCTTCAAATGGCGTACGGTCTTCCCAGGCCATCTCGATGACACGGGAAACTTCTGCATCATTCAGCACCAGCTTTAACAGCAACGCTTCACACCTTTCCATTTATCATCCTGCCAAAGCTTGAAGAACTCCTTGCGCGATAACGGAGGGGGCGCATCTACAGTGGCCTGATGGAATTCAGCATGGTGTTTCAGGTATTGCTCATACGCATCGTCACCCGACAGCCGGCGGATGATATGCCACAAATGTTTGATCTTTTTTAACATGACAGAGTGCCTCTATACATTAGTCTCTTACCCAATCCTCAACCATCCTGCTCGGCTCATGTGGCACTTCCGATAATTTCAACACACGTTTACCCGCCAGGTATCGAACGCACAAGCGCAGCATATCAATAATGACCACCCACAGCACCACGACAAAAAACAGGGTTAAATACGCATCGAGGTGTTGATTGAATATCAACTGCGGCGCCACGGCCGCTTTCTCAGGCGGCAATACACCGCTATAGAGTTTTGCTGCCATATCATCTGCGGCAGCAAGGAAACCCACACGAATATCGGTACTGAACACCTTCTGGTAAGCAGCCGTAGTAGTCACAATCACCAGCCATAGCAATGGCAACCCTGTTACCCAGGCATACTTCAGTTTTCCGGATTTCACCAGAATGCCCGTTGCTACACATAAGGCAATCGCAGCCAGCATTTGGTTCGCAATACCGAACAACGGCCATAAAATATTGACACCGCCGTTAGGGTCGATGACACCGATATACAAAAAGTAGCCCCAGCCTGCTACCACAACGCTGCTGGTAAAGACTACTGATGGCATGTAAGAAGTTTCGCCGAGCTTTTTATTGAAGTTACCCAGCATATCCTGCAGCATAAAGCGTCCGACACGGGTACCCGCATCCAGAGTCGTCAGTATAAAAATTGCCTCGAACATAATCGCAAAGTGATACCACAACGCAAGCAGGTGTTTACCGAATGCACTGCCGAATATACTGGCCATACCGACCGCTAAGCTAGGTGCGCCGCCGGTTCTCGCAAACAGGGTGGTTTCGCCCATGTCTTTGGCAAGCTGTTCCATCTGCTCCACAGTCACGGCAAATCCCCAGCTGTTGATTTTAGCAATCGCATCGACCGCCTCTTTACCAACCACACCCGCCGGGCTGTTAATTGCAAAGAATATGCCGGGTTCCAGCACGGTAGCGGCAATCATCGCCATAATCGCAACAAAACTCTCCAGCAGCATGCCGCCGTAGCCTATCATGCGGATATCGCGTTCATTCATGAGCAGCTTTGGCGTGGTTCCGGATGCAATCAGCGCATGAAAACCGGAAACAGCCCCGCAGGCAATGGTAATGAATACAAAAGGGAACAGCTTGCCGCCGAAGATTGGCCCGGTGCCATCAATAAACTGTGTAACCGCCGGCATGTGGATTTCAGGACGCAGAATCACGATGGCAATCGCCAGTAACAATATCGTACCCAGTTTCATAAACGTAGACAGGTAATCACGCGGTGCCAGCAGCAGCCAAACCGGCAGCACCGCTGCTGCAAAACCGTAGACAATGATCGCATACGCTAACGGCAGGCCGTCATGATCAAACCATGCGCGCAAGGTTTCGTTGTTGTTAATCCAGCCGCCACCCCATACTGAAAGCAACAGCAGCACCACGCCGATGATTGAAGCTTCCAGCACACGTCCCGGCCGGATATTGCGCATATAAATGCCGACAATCATCGCAATCGGGATTGTCGCAGCCACGGTAGAGGTTGCCCAAGGACTGTGCTTCATCGCGTTCACCACAACCAGACCCAGTACCGCAATCAGGATAATCATGATCAGGAAAGTGCCGATCAGTGCTGCCGTGCCGCCCACCGCACCAATCTCGTCACGCGCCATCTGCCCTAGGCTACGGCCATTGCGGCGCGTAGAAAAAAACAGGATCACCATATCCTGCACCGCACCTCCCAATACCGCACCAATCAGAATCCATAACGTACCTGGCAAGTAACCGAATTGCGCGGCCAGCGTTGGCCCGATTAGCGGCCCGGGGCCGGCAATTGCCGCAAAGTGGTGCCCGAACACAATCCATTTATTCGTTGGAACAAAATCACGTCCGTTATCCAGACGCTCCGCAGGCGTAGCCCTGGTTTCATCTATGACCAGAACCTTGGCTGCAATCCATGCTGAATAAAAACGGTAACCGATTGCATAGACACACACTGCTGCCGTAATAATCCACAATGCATTGATGCTCTCACCGCGGTTAAGGGCAATACCCGCCACAGCAAATGCGCCCAACAAGGCAACTGCCAGCCACGCGATGATTCTCAGGTTTTTATTCATAATGATTTATTTAAGGTAAAAGTTAAGCAAATATTTAAAACAGTTTCTAAAACACCCACCATGCAATCCAGATCGAAGCAACCTGGATAATGATGCCCAAAGACACCTGCCGTGCAAACTCACGGCCGCCTGTTATCGCCGCCACAATCATTTTAGAGGTAGCGTTCACTGAGAATGCTACCAGTATCGGCACGGCAGCATCCGCTACAGCAAGTTTACCTGCAAGCGCCAGCGATGCAACTGAAATGGTAGCCGCATGCGCGTCAGCAAGGCCTGCCACACCGGAGGCAATGATCAAACCCGCCTGACCGAACCAGGTTTTAAGCGCCGCTGAAACCAGCAGTGCCAATGCAATGACCACCGCCAACATAAATGCCGTTTTTACACTGAAAGAGCGGCCGGGGTTACCCATTTCAATACCATTCTGGTGAAATGAGCTCATAGTCACGACAAATCCATAAATTGAGATAGTCACTCCGGCAAAAACCAGAGGTCCGGCAAGTATATACAGGGTCGGAGGGTGAATAGCCGCAAGCAGCAGACTCAACTGCAAGACTGTGGCTAAACATGAAAGTGTAGCGCCGGCAACCGAAGCCCCCATTAACTCAGGTGTTTTGCGGACACGCGTTCCCATGGCACCGATAGTGGCTATACTGGAAATAAATCCTGATATCAGGCCAACGGCGGGTAACCCGGCTTTACTGCCAAACAATCTTAACGCAAGGTGACTGAGCGCGCCGATAAACATGACCAGAATGACGATCAACCATAAATTACGCGGGTTAATTGCATTGAATGGTCCAATCAGCTCATTCGGTACAACCGGCAAAACAATCAGCGTGGCTGCTGCAAGAATAAAAAAATCATTCATTTCATCTTTGCTGATTGCGCCGCGCACAAACCAGTGAATCGGCTCTTTGGCTGCAAGCAATATTGCAACAGCCACTGCCAGGCTAACGGCCAGGCCTGCTTCACTCATCGCCAGGCCGCCCAGAATCACTGTAAATATCAGGCTGACCTCTGTGGTTAAACTGGGGTTGTCATCGTTGCTGACAAAAGTAGCGGCCGTTACAAAAACCGTCACACAGACAATAGACACCATAAGCAGCCAAGGGTCAATCGCTGTACTGACTGCCCCCAGCAATGAGGCAATCGTGAACGTTCTCACCCCTGCTACCGTGCTGCTGCCGGCACCGTCTTTTCTACGCTCGCCGGCAGCCGCTTTTCTGCGCTCACGTTCAGAGCCGATCAATAAGCCGATACCCAATGCGACCGCCAGGTTTATCCAATGTGCACTATCAATGATCATGCATGCTTTCCATTCACTAATTCAACACGACTCACAACAAGCCGCGTTCGGCAAAAGATAATGTCTGATTGCCCGCAACGATAAAGTGATCCAGTACGCGCACATCGACCAAAGCCAGCGCCTGTTTCAATTGCCCGGTTAACAGCTCATCAGCAGCGCTTTGCTTTGCAACTCCGGATGGATGGTTATGCGCAAAAATGACACCGGCGGCATTGTGATGCATGGCGCGCTTCACCACTTCACGCGGATAAACACTCGTTTGTGTAAGCGTACCACTAAACATTTCCTCAGTGGCACTCAACCTGTTCTGCGCGTCCAGAAACATCACCACAAAGACCTCGCGCGTAAGCCCGCCCAACTTCAGCACCAGATAATCACGAACCTGCTGCGGCGATTGGAAAACATCCCGCTGCTGCAACTGCTCACTCAACGCGCGCCGGCTCATTTCAAAAATCGCCTGCAACTGTACATATTTGCTGCTGCCAATGCCATGTACCTGGCTCAGTGCCTGTTCTGTTGCAGCGAAAATGCCGTTAAGGCTGCCAAACTCGCGCAGCAGATCACGAGCCAGATCAACCGCACTTTTCCCGACTACACCTACACGCAGGAAAATTGCCAGCAATTCTGCATCAGACAGTGCTGCAGCACCCTGCTCAATCAGTTTTTCGCGTGGCCGCTCACTGGCCGGCCAATCAGTAATCGCCATTTTAACGCTTTCGTATATCCATCAATAATCCGATCATCGCAGCCATCCGATTTCACGTGCGGTGATGTCGCCAATCAGCGTTTGTCCCAGGTTTTTTGGAATTTCCGCACTTGTCTCACTTTGCGGGATGCGCCCGCCCATTAATTCAGCAAAGTCCTGCGGATAAAGCGGCGCTTTTTCTGCTTCCGCATAGCCATCCGGATATACAGGCTGTGTCGTGTTTAAATCGTACTTATCTGTCGCATTCAGTGTATGCAGCAGTTCATGCGCCAGTATTACCAGGTTTTGTTGATGATACTCACTGTCGCCGAACAAATTTACAAGCCCGATACGCCCTTTACTTAAGGCAGTAGAATGGCTTAATCCGGATTGGGTTGCAGGATCATGATAAAGCAGATACATACGGATATCCGGCTTGACATTCACTTCCGGGCTATTCGCCCAGGCAAAAAACCTGAACTTCAGACTCCAGATTACCGTACTTAAAACACCTTCACCGGAAGGCGGTGCAGGCGGCGTCTCCACTACTGGTGCCCCCAACTGCAATTCTATCGGACGTCGCAATCCTAGTTGGTACTGCGCTGCTTCCTCAGCAAAATATTCAGCAACAGGCTCAAAATCCTCGGCGGTCAGCGTGCGTATGTAAGCACCCACCTTTGCACTGGCATCTGCATTCACAGGATACACTGCAACATAAAAATTGCGTTTCCAGGCCAGGTCGACTTTATCCAGCCAGACCTGCTGTATTACAGTTGCCAGAATTAAAAGCAGAATGACAATCCTTAACTTACGCCACATAATCCATCAATCTTTCACAGGTGTTTCCGGGCAGGGAATCTGGGTTAAAATGGAAGCATTACATAAATCGCTGCGAATATGCAAACAAACAGATCTATCGTGCTAGGCATTACCGGAGGCATTGCCGCTTACAAGGCAGCCGAACTTGTACGCCTGCTCGTTAAAGCCGGCATAGATGTGCAGGTGGTAATGACCGAAGCTGCCTGCCAATTCATCACCCCTGTAACGATGCAGGCACTGTCAGGCAAACCTGTATTTAAAGACATGTGGGATGCATCGATTGCCAACGGCATGCCACATATTGAATTAAGCCGCGCCGCAGATGCTGTTGTAATCGCACCGGCAAGTGCCGACTTCATTGCAAAACTGGCACATGGCCGCGCCGATGATTTACTTTCTACTTTATGCCTGGCGCGCGACTGCCCATTGCTGATCGCCCCGGCAATGAATAAGCAAATGTGGGAGAACCCTGCGACGCAACGCAACATAGCGTTATTGGATGCTGATGGCATCAGCATCCTGGGGCCAGGTAGCGGAGAACAGGCCTGTGGCGAGACTGGCCTAGGCCGGATGCTGGAGGCAGATGAACTATTGAATCTGATTCAGGCGCATTTCCAGCCGAAGATACTCAAAGGCAAAAAAATACTGGTGACCGCAGGCGCAACGCTGGAGATGATAGACCCTGTGCGTGCCATCACCAACCTGAGCTCCGGGAAAATGGGCTACGCCATCGCTCAGGCCGCATTTGAAATGGGCGCCGATGTTACCCTGGTCAGCGGCGCCAGTGCATTGAATCCGCCGTCCGGCGTAAAATTTATCTCTGCTACCAGTGCAGAAACCATGTATCAAAGCGTAATGAAAAACATTGCTGCTCAAGATATTTTCATCAGCGTAGCCGCGGTAGCCGACTACACCCCAGTAGAAACCAGCACTCAGAAAATCAAAAGAAGTAAGTCATCACTTACTTTAGAACTAAAGCCTAACAGGGATATTCTAGCTGAGGTAGCCAGCCTGCCGAGCCCACCGTTCTGTGTAGGGTTTGCCGCAGAGTCCGAGAACCTGCTCGAACACGCAGAAACCAAACGCAAATCAAAAAGACTGCCCTTGATTGTTGCAAACCTGATGAGCGATAGCATGGGTCAAGATAGCAACAGCGTGACTCTGCTTGATGATATAGGCGCGCACACCCTGCCCAGGCTGCCCAAAAAATTAGTGGCTGAAATGCTGTTAAAGCATATCAGCGGCATGCTGTAGATAAAACATACAGACTGCCTCTGTTTAACAAAACATCAATCATCTCTTGCAAAATCTGTCGCCATCGACAGGTTTTGCATTCCCATAGCGCTTTAACCACATTATTTTCATGGAAATACTGATGTTATATTTCCATGAATCACTTAAAATCCGCGCAAAGCACGTCTTAATCACATTAATTACCTAAGGTTAGCCTATGTCGCACCCTAACAACTACAAAAGAAAAATAGTATCTCTTGCCATATTAAGCACACTTGGCGTCAGCTATCAGGCAAACGCTGATGAACCAGCACCTGCCGCAAGGATTGTAACTGCGCCTGTTGTTGTTACTGCAACGCGCGTCGAGCAAAACAGCTTTGATCTTCCGGTAGCGATTGACGTCGTAGAAAAAGAAGATATTCAAGACGGCCAACTGCAGATGACGCTTTCCGAGAGCCTGATTCGCGTGCCTGGCATCACAGCGCAGAACCGCACCAACCAGTCACAGGATCCTCAAATCTCCAGCCGCGGATTTGGCTCACGTTCCAGCTTTGGTGTGCGCGGTATCCGCGTATATGTAGATGGCATTCCACTTACCATGCCAGATGGCCAAGGCCAGCCGGGTGTTGTTGATTTATCTGCAATCAAATCAATCGAAGTGATGCGCGGTCCTTTCTCAGCACTTTATGGCAACTCCTCCGGCGGTGTCATTCAAATGTTTACGGAAGATGCTCCAAAAACGCCAGAAGTCGGCGCCACTGTGATGTTTGGCAGCTACGACACTAAACGCCAGGTCATCAACGCTACCGGCACATCAGAAAATATTGAATATTTACTGAATGTGTCTAATTTTGAAACAAACGGCTACCGCGACAACAGTGCAGGCAGCAAGCAGCAAGCTACTGCAAAATTCAAATTCAATATCAGTGATGATACAAAAGTAAATGCACTCGTCAATTGGTTCGAACAGGATGCAGAAGATCCCTTAGGCCTGCCGAGAGTTGCGACAGCCAACGACCCCTCCGCTTTTAACGACCCTAAAGCAGCCCCGAATAGTGCTTACAGGGCAAAAACAAGAGTCAGTCGCGATCACACACAGGTCGGCTTTAATATTGAGCATGCGCTCAACGCAAATAATAAAATCAACCTGATGACTTATGTCGGCAATCGCAAGAACCTGCAATTCCTCTCTACCAGCGCTACCACAACGGCAGGCAGAGCAAGTTCGATAGACCGTGATTTCTGGGGAACGGACTTGCGGTGGGACAACAATGGCAGCCTTTTCAGCTTGCCATATAACCTCTCCGTTGGTTTAACTTATGGCAAGATGAATGATAAAAGGCTGGATATCAATACCGATAGCGGTATTAAACGACCGCTTATCGCCGGAAACGGCAACTTCGCACTGAATCGGGATGAAGATAACATTTCTACAAACTTCGACCAGTATATCCAAGGCAAAATATCATTAAGAGATGACTTCGACATCCACGCCGGCGCCAGGCATACCAAAGTCAAACTCGAGGTGAATGATAACTTCCTGACCGGTTCAGCAAATAACGGTAACAACAGCGGCTCTGTTGAATATCAGAAAACCACGCCGGTGATTGGCGCTATATGGAAAGTCACACCGACTTTCAATGTATACGCAAACTATGGCAAAGGCTTTGAAACGCCGACCTTTATTGAAGCAGCTTATAACTCGGTTAATAATGGTGCGCCGAACCTGGCCCTTAAACCAAGTGAAAGCACCAACTATGAGCTAGGCCTGAAAGCCGTGGTTGCAGATAACCATCAGATCAATTTCAATGTATTTAAAATTGATACCGATGATGAAATTGTGACTAAAGAAACCAATGCTGCCAACAGAAGCGTATTCGGCAATGCTAACAAGACCAAACGTAAAGGTGCCGAGCTGTCTGTTGATTCCCAATACAGCCACAATATATCGACTTATTTCTCTTATTCATTGTTAGATGCCAAGTTTGATTCCGATTTCACTTACATACCATCTTCCGGCATCCCCACCACGATCGAATCCGGCAACAAAATCCCCGGGACGTATAGCAACCAGATTTATGGTGAAGTCGCATGGAAGTATGAGCCGCTCGGGTTCAAAACTGCCTTGGAAGCGCGGCATAACAGCAAGGTATATGTAAACGACATCAACACCGACGCCGCACACTCTTATACGATATTCAATATACGTGCAGGTTTTGAGCAGAACCTGACTAATTGGCGCTTCAGTGAATATGTACGTGTAGAAAATATGTTTGATAAGGAATATATAGGCTCTGTCCGTATCAATGACAGCAACCTGAGATTCTTTGAACCAGCCGCAGGCAGAAACTACCTGCTCGGCTTAAGTGCTCAATATAAGTTCTAATTCATAACGTTTTTCAGTTTATAGCCGCCTGATTAATCAGGCGGCTTTTTTATTATGTATATTTAGTGTCTAATA
>Ga0208114_1000440_pt1 | contig 10763 bp, 9 predicted proteins | sample LakWasMeta2_LOW4_2_FD_183854 | JGI IMG/M metagenome (GOLD analysis project Ga0208114, IMG submission 183854) | Freshwater sediment methanotrophic microbial communities from Lake Washington under simulated oxygen tension - Sediment Metagenome... | ecosystem: Environmental > Aquatic > Freshwater >... | reverse complement strand
AATGTTCGTAACTAACGAAATTAGAAAAGGAATTTCATTTTGAAATTCAGTCTTTTTACAGAAAAAACTCCTCCTCTTATTGGTATTGATGTCAGCTCAACTTCAGTGAAGATAGTAGAGTTGTCTGGTGATAGCCGTGGTGGTTATAAGCTGGAAGGGTATGCAATTGCGCCAATGGTGCCGGATGCGATAATCGATGGCAATGTGGCAGACCTGGAAAAGGTTGCTGATGCCATCAGGCAGGCGTTCAAGCTGCTGGGTACCCGTGAGAAGAATGCTGCGCTTGCTTTGCCGTCATCTGCTGTCATCAGTAAAAAAGTCATTATGGAAGCCGGCCTGCGAGAAGAAGATATGGAAGCGCAAGTCGAGGGTGAGGCTAATCAATATATTCCGTTCCCGCTGGATGAAGTGAATATTGACTTCCAGATACTGGGCCCTGCGCCCAATAACCCGGAAGAAGAAGTGGAAGTGCTGATCGTTGCAGCACGTAAGGAAAAAATCGAAGATCGCGTGGCTGCCGCGGAAGTTGCCGGCCTGAAGGTCATTGTAATGGATGTGGATTCGTACGCGACTGAGGCGGCCTACACGCTGGTATCGGTGCAGTTGCCTAATTCAGGTAATGAGCAAACCGTGATGATTGTGGATATCGGCGCTACGATGATGCATATTAACGTGCTGCATGATAACAAGCCGGTATATGCACGCGAGCAAAGTTTTGGCGGCAACCAGCTCACGCAGGAAATTCAGCGCCGATTCGGCTTGTCGATTGAGGAGGCTGAAATCTCCAAGCGCAGGGGTGGCTTGCCTGAAAGTTATGAGAGTGAAGTCCTGCAGCCTTTTGTGCAATTGCTTGCGACAGAAGTGGCCAGGGCTCAGCAGTTTTTTACCAGTTCAACACAGTACCACCATGTAGATCACATTGTATTGGCGGGCGGCTGTGCATCAATTCCTGAAATTGAAGTGACCGTACAGGATCGTACCCAGGTGCATACTGTAATCGCAAACCCATTCCATAGTATGGCAATGGGATCCAGAGTAAAGCCGCAGCAGCTCCCTGTTGATGCGCCAGCTCTCCTGATAGCCTGTGGACTTGCAATGCGAGGTATAGAGATATGATACGCGTCAATTTACTCCCGCACCGGCAGATCAGAAGAGAGGCCAGGCAGCGTCAATTCGGCCTCATGGCAGCGTTTACCGCGATTGTGGCGAGCGTTATTGTATTTATGGCCTATACCGTAATTAATGCCAGAATTGACTCTCAGACTGAGCGGAATGCAAGGCTGGATGCTGCGATTGTGAAGCTGGATAAAGAAATTAAAGATATTCAAGACCTAAAAGACCAGATTAGCGCCATGCTGGAACGTAAGCAGGTGGTTGAGAATCTGCAAACCAATCGCAGTCAGGCGGTGATCGTGTTTGATGAACTCAGTCGACAATTGCCCGAAGGCATGTATTTCAAAAGCATCAAGCAGGTAGGCGATGTGATTACCCTTGAGGGTGTTGCCGATACCAATGCCAGGGTTGCTACCCTGGTGCGTAATTACAATGCCTCTACCTTGCTGGAAGCGCCGGGACTGGTTGAGATTAAAGCGGTCACGGCAAACGGCCAGAAACAGAATGTGTTTACTCTTACGGTAAAGCTGAAAGCTCCGCAGACGGAAGAAGAGGCTGAGGCAACAAAAGATAAAGCCGCAGAAGGGGGTAAACCATGAAATTAGAAGATTTCAATAATATTGATATCAAGAATGCCGGTAATCTGCCCATGCCGGTTAAGGCTGTGCTGCTTACGGTTGTCTTTGTCCTGCTTATGGCATTGGGGTATTACTTCCTGCTGAGTCCTGCGCTTGAGACGCTGGATCAGGAGAAAGCCAAAGAGCAGCAGTTAAGAGATGTGTTCTTTGCGAAAAAGAGCCAGGCAATCAACCTGGAAGCATATCGCGCGCAGATGGTCGAGATTGAGAAAACCTTTGGTGCGCTGTTAAGGCAGTTGCCGGACAAGTCACAGATCGATGGGCTGCTCACGGACATTAACCAGGCCGGCCTGAGCAGGGGCTTGGAGTTTGAGTTGTTTAAACCAGGCAGCGAGACGCAGGCTGAATTCTATGCCGAAATGCCGATCGCAATTAAAGTGGTTGGCGCCTATCATGACCTGGGTGCTTTTGCATCAGACATTTCCAAGCTGTCCCGTATCGTTACGATAAGCAATGTTGCTGTCGTGCCTCAAGGCAGCAGCAAGGATAGCAAGCCAGCTGATGCGAAGGTTGCTAATGCCAGCGGCATGCTGGTGATGGAAGCCGTGGCGAAAACCTATCGCTATTTGGATGCAGAAGAGATTGCTGCAAAACAGAAAGCTCTGAAAGCTGAAAAAGCAGCCAAAGCAAAATCTGGTAAGAAAGGCTGATTAAGTGAAACAATGTTTGAATCTTAAGCGGGTACAGTTCAGTAGCTTCAAGCTTCTGCCGATTCTGGTATTGGGTATTCTTCTGGCTGCATGCAGCGGTGAGGATGGGGATGACCTCGATCAGTATATGCGGGATGCCACAAAGGATATTAAGCCTAAAGTCAAACCTTTGCCTGAGGTTAAGCCATACACGGCATTGCAATATAACGCCGATGGCACCCTGGTGGATCCATTCCGCGCACGCAAGGCTTCGAATAAGTCGAGTGCATTGCAACCTAATCTGAACAGGCCTAAAGAACCTTTGGAAGCTTATCCGCTGGAGAGTCTGAAATATGTAGGCATGCTGTCGAAAAACAAACTGACTTATGCATTGCTCAAAACTCCGGATAATGTTGTTCAGCAGGTGAAGGTTGGCAATTATGTGGGGCAGAATTACGGCAGAATAATGCAAATTACTGACAGGGACGTCATGTTGAATGAAATTGTGCAGGATGAGCTTTCGGGTGACTGGATAGAGCGTGCTTCAAATTTAACTTTGCAGGAATAATAAATTAATCAAATCCAGGATTGGTAATAATTAATCAGAACAGTTTATTAAGTCTGAACTAATAGATGTTTTTAAACTATCTGCGCGTATTAATACGGTCTTAAAAAAATAGATTTAGGGTGAAACGATGAAAACAAATATGTTGATATCAAAATTTTTACAGGCAGTCTTGCTGCTTGTCATGACTATGTTTTCAGGCTTATTGCTGGCTGAGGATCAATCAGCCGGGAATAAGATTGAGAGCGTAGATTTTTCATCGTTGCCGGGGGGCAGGGTCACCGTTCACGTTAAAACAACGCAGCCTTTGGCTAATCCTCCAGCCGGATTCACGCTCAGTAACCCGGCAAGAATCGCGCTGGATTTCCCCCACGTGTCTAACGGCATAGGTAAAAGTAATGTCAGTGCCGACCAGGGTTCGCTGAAAAGTGTTACCTTGGCGCAAGGTAAAGAGCGTACGCGCATGGTGCTGAATTTATCTAAAAATGTTGCTTACAACACCAGTGTCAATGGTAATGAAGTGACTATCACCCTGCAGGCAAATGAAGCGGCAGCAGGGTCAGTAGTGGAAACCAGATTCTCTGAGCCTAAACTTGGCAGCCAGACTATCGCGCTTAATAACGTAGATTTTGCACGCGGTAAAAATGGGGAAGGTCGCATTATTGTTGATTTGTCTGATCCGTCTGCTGGCATCAACATCAAGCAAAAAGGTAAAACGATTGTAGTGGATTTCATTAATACTGAAGTGCCTGCAAATTTGCAGCGCCGTCTGAATGTGACAAATTTCAATACACCTGTACTCTATGTTGATACGATGAAACAGGGTAAAAACGGTCGCATGGTGATTGAGCCTAAAGGCAACTGGGAGCACTCAGCATACCAGGCGGATAAGAAATTCATTATTGATGTTCGCCAGGTAGTAGATGACCCGAATAAACTGGTGCGCGGCAGCAAGCCTGGTTATGCCGGTGAGAAACTGTCACTGAATTTCCAGAACATCGAAGTGCGTTCTGTATTGCAGGTAATTGCTGACTTTACCGGCCTGAATATTATTACCAGCGACAGTGTGACCGGTAATCTGACTTTGCGTTTAAAAGATGTGCCATGGGATCAGGCGCTGGAAATTATCATGCAAAGCAAGGGGCTCGATAAGCGTAAAAACGGTAACGTCATTCTGGTTGCTCCATCTGAAGAGCTGGCAGCCAAGGAAAAGCTGGTGTTCGAAAGCCAGCAGCAAATCGATGATGTGGAGCCATTGCGTACTGAGGTGTTCACTTTAAATTATATGAAAGCTGAGGCATTAAAAGATATTTTGAGTGACCCTAAACAGCGCATACTGTCCAAGCGCGGCAGTGCCGTGCTTGATCCACGCACTAATACGGTGTTTGTGCAGGATATTCCTAAATACCTGGAGCAGGTACAGGCCATCATTAACAAGACCGATGTTCCTGTGAAGCAAGTAATGATTGAGTCACGCCTTGTCATTGCCGATGAGAAATTCGGTAAGGATCTGGGTGCCCGCTTTGGTATAACGCAAACTGGCAGGCCAGGCAGCAGTGTTGCAACGATAGGCAGCACGATAGGTAATAGACCGACGACGATAACCTCAAGTACGATTACGCAAGGTCAACATAATGGTACAGCGCAAACTGCCATGACAGATACGGTTTATTACGACAAAACTAATAACCTTAACAGCACATTAACCAGTAGTGACGGCTTGCCTGATTTGATGTCAAACCTGCCTGTGACTAAAGCAGGCGCCGGCAGTGTTGCGTTCACCCTGTTCAGGCTATCTGCCGGTTTGCTATTGAATCTGGAACTGTCAGCACTTGAGACTGATAAGCGCGGCAAGGTTGTGTCAAGCCCACGCATTACCACGGCAAACCAGCGCAAGGCTAAAATCTCGCAAGGTACTGAAATTCCTTACTTGCAGAGTTCAGCCAGCGGTGCAGCCAATATTACATTTAAACCGGCAGTGCTGAGTCTGGAAGTGACACCGCAGATTACACCAGATGAAAAGATCATTATGGATCTTGAAGTCAAGAAAGACCGTGTCGGCCAATATATCCGTACCGGTGTTGGTTTAACTGAAGCGCCAGCGATTGAAACACAGTCAATCAATACCCAAGTGCTGGTCGGTAATGGAGAAACAGCGGTTCTGGGTGGTATTTATGAACAAGAAGACCGTAATGATGTAGAGAAAGTACCATTCTTCGGTGATCTGCCAATTATGGGCAATCTGTTTAAACGTAAATCGCTATCAACAGATAAAACCGAGTTGCTGATTTTCATTACACCTAAAATCATGGATGACCGCATGAATCTGCAATAAAAGCAAAATCTGACAGAAACATCAGATTGTCATAAAATGCCCATCATTATAGTGATGGGCATTTTGTTTTATCCTGCGCCAAATACGGTATCGTCAGCGGATGAAAATTAAGGGTTTTTCAATTGAATAATATTTATTTTATCGGCCTCATGGGTGCCGGCAAAACGACAATCGGTCGTTTGCTGGCAAAACAGCTGGGCAGAGAGTTTTACGATTCAGACGTGGAGATCGAGCGTAAGACCGGTGTTAAGATACCGCTGATTTTTGAGCTGGAAGGCGAAGAAGGCTTCCGTAAACGCGAAACTGCATCCATAGAGGAGCTGAGCCAGCTTGATCATGCAGTGATTGCCACTGGCGGCGGCGCTGTACTGATTCCGGAAAACCGCGTGTTCCTGAAAAATAGCGGTAAGATTATCTATCTGCGCGCAAAAGTGCACGACCTTTACCAGCGTACGCGTAATGATAAAAGCCGCCCTTTGTTGCAGGGGGCTAATCCTAAGCAGAAGCTTGAGCAGTTATACGTTGCGCGCGACCCCATCTATACAGAATTGGCTGATTACATCGTAGACACCGGCGCACAGTCCGCTGTTGAAATTACCGGCTATATAGAACAGCTGCTGCAGGGTGAATCTGCGCAGGCCTGACTTGGAAACCAGAATATAAACAGATGATAAATAATTAATTGATATGCAAACACTTAACGTAGATTTAGCAAACAGAAGTTACCCGATACACATAGGCCGCAATTTAATTACGGATGCCAATTTAATATTGCCGCATTTAAAACGCAAACATGTCGCCATCGTTACCAATACGACCGTTGCGCCGCTGTATCTGGATCAATTAACCCAGACCCTGCAGGCTGTCGGCGTCAGTGTAATCCCGATTATCCTGCCGGATGGCGAAGCCTATAAAAATACAGAAACACTGAATAAAATTTACGACGTGCTGCTGCAGAACCGCTGCGAGCGCAGCACCACCCTGATTGCACTGGGTGGTGGCGTTATTGGTGATTTAACAGGCTATGCTGCGGCAACTTATCTGCGTGGCGTGCCATTTATCCAGATACCAACTACCTTGCTCTCCCAGGTAGACTCATCTGTAGGCGGCAAAACCGGTATTAATCATCCGCTCGGTAAAAACATGATAGGTGCTTTTTACCAGCCGCAAGTTGTACTGGCAGATATCGATACATTGAAAACGCTGCCGGCACGCGAACTGTCTGCAGGCATGGCCGAGGTAATCAAGTACGGGCTCATCCGTGATGCAGAATTTTTTAACTGGCTCGAAGCACACATAGCATCATTAATGGTGCTGGATGAAAGCGCAATCAGTGAGGCAATCTACCGTTCATGCTGGAACAAAGCAGAAGTGGTCGCACGTGACGAACACGAAACCGGTGAGCGTGCATTGCTCAATTTAGGCCATACCTTCGGCCATGCGATTGAAAACGCAATGGGTTACGGCGTGTGGCTGCATGGCGAGGCCGTTGCCGCAGGCACAATGATGGCGGCAGACCTGTCGCAACGCATGGGCTGGCTGAGTACGGCTGAAGTATCGCGTATTCATGCGCTGCTGACTAAAGCCGGCTTGCCGCTGGATGCGCCGAAATTAGGTACAGATAAATATCTCGATTTAATGCAAATGGATAAAAAAGTGGCGGATGGCAAGATTAGACTGGTGCTGCAGCAGGGCATCGGCAAGTCTGTCATCACCAGCGACTACGATGCCGACAAGCTCAGGTCGACTTTATCTTTATAAAGAACAGCGTACCCTTACGGTACGCTGTTCTTTAAACAACCGGGTTTGAATATGAATAATCTGCAACTTGCACCTTACGCCGCAAACCCGGAGCACAGCATCGGCCGTGTCTATGACGAGCAGCCCTCGTCAACCCGCAATGCGTTCCAGCGCGACCGTGACCGCATTATTCACTCGACTGCGTTTAGGCGGCTGGAATACAAGACCCAGGTTTTTGTGAATCATGAAGGTGATTTATTCCGCACCCGTTTAACCCACAGTATTGAAGTTGCCCAGCTGGCGCGGGGTATCGCGCGCACCCTTAAACTGCACGAAGACCTTACAGAAGCCATTGCCCTGGCGCATGATCTGGGGCATACGCCGTTCGGCCATGCCGGGCAGGATGCGCTGAATGACTGCATGCGAGATTACGGCGGTTTTGAGCATAATATGCAATCGCTGCGCGTAGTGGAGCAGCTGGAGCTTCGTTATGCGGAATTCGACGGTCTTAATCTCACATTTGAAGTGCGCGAAGGCATACTCAAGCACTGCTCGATTAAAAATGCAAAGCAATTGGGCGATGTCGGCCGGCGCTTTCTCGATAAAACCAGCCCAAGCCTAGAGGCGCAGCTGACCAATCATGCTGATGAGATTGCCTATAACAATCACGATATAGACGATGGCCTGCGCTCCGGGCTGATTACGATAGATCAGCTATCCAAAGTGGAACTGTTCGCACGTAACCTGAGCGAAGTGAGAGCGCTATACCCCAGGCTGGAACAAAGGCGCTTGGTGAATGAAACCGTACGCCGCATGATTAACACCCTGGTGGTGGATTTATGTGAGCAGAGCGCAAAAAACATCAGCCTGCACCAGCCGGCAAGCCTTGCCGATATCCGCAGGCTGCCACCATTGATCAATTTCAGCACTGACCTTGCCGCACAGAACCTCAAGCTCAAACAGTTTCTACGTAAGAATCTATACCATCATTACAAAGTGAACCGCATGAGCGCAAAGGCCGCACGTATCGTGCGTGAACTGTTTGCAGCCTTTTTCGAAAACACGGGCTTACTGCCGGATGAGTTCCAGGCTTATGCAGAAACAGATAAAGCCCGCGCAGTTGCGGACTACATCGCCGGCATGACGGATCGCTTTGCAATCCGTGAACATCGCAAGCTGTTCACGGTAGAAGAGTATCTATAGCCTTAAATAGGCTTTGCAAGACCTTCAATCAGCGGTGTAATAAAGGGCTCGTAATTTTTCCAGCGCTGTACGGATGTCTTGTAGATAGGCTGCCTGACTTGCCATTGCGATATGGTTTTAACCGCACGTTCCAGTTTGTGCGGTGCCAGGCAGGCATCGTCCCACTCCAGGCCGATATGTGAAATCAGCTGGCGTGACCAGTATTCCGGATCATTAATCGTATCTTCATAGTTAATGTCCAGAATACGACCAGGCAATAATGTATGCCAATGCTGCATGAGGCGCTCATATTGCTTGTAATGGGCAGCCAGGTCGCTGAGGTCTGCTGCGTAACCATGAGCCTCGTTAAAGTGCTGAAAGTAGATAGATAGGCATGTGTCTATCGGGTCGCGCTTGGTGTGGATGATTTTAACGTTAGGGAACAGCATTGCAATCAGGCCCAGGTGTAAAAAGTTATGCGGCATTTTGTCGGAGATATGCCTGGATACCGTATCAGGGCCAACAATCTTGCGTAAGGTCTTTTCGTACTGTTCTATAGCTTCCTGAGCATGTGCAGCGGTCATTTCATGCAGGCATTGCGGGTATGGTGTTTTTGTCTGTATTTTTAGCGGCAAGGCTTTATTTGCCGATCCCCAGTAACCCACTTCGCCGGCACCCAGTACATCAGGATGGCTGGATATAATCTGCTCGGTCAATGTAGTGCCAGAGCGCGGCATGCCGACAATCAGCACCGGCAGGTCACGCTCGGTGCCAAAGTCCTTGTGCGCAGCCATGAAGTCCGGTGTGAATAAACTGATCAGCTCATCGAAGCTTTTTTCGTCAAAAGATGATTGTTCGTCGGTAAACGTTGATTTCTTGATGTCATTGGCGATTTTGAAATGGGTAAATGCATCGATATAATTTTTCTGGTCATCAAAAGATTTGCCTAATGCGTAATGCATCAGCATTTTGTTGTCTTCTGATATTCTCTCTGACGCACAGAGTCGGAGCAGGTGTTCAGCCTGGCCATCATCTTTGGTGGATTTCTTAACGCGCGCCTTAAGCAGGTAGCCATCCGGAGCTTCGCTGTTAATAGTAATCATTTTTTCAGCGGTGGCGGTTGCCTCTGTGAGTTCGCCGACTTCCAGGTACGCTGTGCCTATGCCTTTTAATATGGATAGTTTGTCTGGAGATGCAAGCAATGCATTGTTGAAGCGTTTCAGCGCTTCTTCTGTATTGCCCATGCCCAGGTAAATGTCGGCTATTTGTTCTTCTACGGCAACATCATCGGGCGCAATCTGCTGTGCGCGATTCGCACATTCCAGGGCTTCATCAAAACGGCGGTATTCGCGTAAAAGTAATGCATAAGCATTAAATGCCTCCAGATAATTCGGGTTTTCTTCGCAAATCTGGTGGTAAAGCAAGGCTGCCTCATCAAGCAGTCCCGCTTTATCCAGCGTTTTGGCGAACTCCAGCTTGAATTCAATATTTTTTGGTGCCAGGTTGCTGGCGTTTTGCAGGTAATCCAGTGCGCGTGAATAATCTTTGAGGTCCGCATGAAATTTACCCAATACATGGAACGCATAGGCGCTGGTTCTTTCCTGGTCGAGTGCGCGGTGCAGGCATTCGATTGCAGCGTCGGTCTGGCCGAGCTTATGGTAGGCCATGCCGCAATGGATGAGCGAATCTGTCAGTTTGCTGTCTATTGAAAGTGCGGATTTGTAATAGTCGATGGCTTCTTCATAAACGCCTAGCCCGTACAGGCTGTTGGCGACATTATGGTGTGTGTGCGCATGCCTGGGGTTTGCTGCCAGCACCAGCTTGAATTGTTCCAGTGCTTTGCCATGCTGTTTGCTTGCGGCATAAACAAAAGCCAGGCTATTGTGTGCCTCCATAGCACCGGGCGCTATTTTGAGTATATCCAGCAGACATTTCTCGGCACGGCTGAATTGCCCCGTCTGCATAGCGCGCTGGCCTTGCTGAAATAAATCTGATAAATGCTTTTGTGTCTGCGGGGAAAATTTATTCATAAAGTTTGTATGGTTAACCGTAAATGGTATCTGGGGTCGTTAAGATCGGATTCATCGAAATATAGCAAAAAACAGCGGATGCATCGAATAAAAAAATATTATCAATTTTTTTAACGATATTATAAGGAGTTAATTGGGCTGCTGCCGTTTCTTTTTAGGTTGAAATGAAGCCGGATGTCATTTAATGAATATTCATAATATGTGTTTGCACAGCAATTGCTCATGTTAAAAATTATCTGCATGACAGTTACATGTGTTGCAAAATAGCAACACATGTAACTGATTGTAGCAAAAATGCAATTGTTTAAGTTGTTAGTTGTAAAGTGATTTGGCATACTAAAGAACATTTTTTCAGTTTCATTGGTGATTTTGGTAATAAAACACCGGGCTGAAAAAGTTATTGAAGTAATAACAGCAATAAATTTTTATGGGGATTTATATGAAAACAACTATTAAATTAGCAGTTGCTTCAGCATTAGTTGCTGCAGCTTCAAGCGCTAACGCTGGTATCGTTATTCCAGCTGGCGATTG
>Ga0208114_1000433_pt1 | contig 10845 bp, 11 predicted proteins | sample LakWasMeta2_LOW4_2_FD_183854 | JGI IMG/M metagenome (GOLD analysis project Ga0208114, IMG submission 183854) | Freshwater sediment methanotrophic microbial communities from Lake Washington under simulated oxygen tension - Sediment Metagenome... | ecosystem: Environmental > Aquatic > Freshwater >... | reverse complement strand
CTTGGCCAGCAGGCACGGTACCATCCGCAGCATGCAAACGCTTTGCAAGCGCTGGCTGACAAGGTAAACTTGAGCCGTTTATTTGATTTCCAGAAAAAAACCAATGAGTACCGTAAGCTCGCTGCTCACCCATTGAATCAAGAGTTGCAGGTTGAAAGTTTATTGCTGGATTATACAAAAATGTTTCAACCTTGATGTTCATTGGTTGTTTTATAAAAATAATCCAAACGTAGCGAAGATAAATTATGGCTGAAGACATACAAGACAACAGTAAAAATATAGGCAATTTGAAGCCAGGTGTTTTATCGCTTGCGATTAAAGAAAAAGTCGCGCTATATGCAGCATACATGCCATTTTTGTCTGGCGGCGGCCTGTTCATCCCGACAAACAAGCCATACAAAATGGGCGAAGAGGTATTTATGCTACTAAGCCTTTTAGATGACCCGATGAAATTAAAGGTTGTAGGCAACGTAGTCTGGATTACCACTTCAAGCCAGGGTAACAAGCCACAAGGCATAGGAGTGCAATTCAACGACAAGAGCGGCGGGCTGGAAGCTCGCAACAAGATAGAAGGCCTGTTAGCGGGCGTACTCAAATCTACACGCCCTACAAACACAATGTAATTTTGACAGATTTTTATGCTCGTAGACTCTCATTGCCATCTTAATTTTCCAGAACTTGCTGCCAATTTACCTGCAATAAAACAGTCGATGCAAGATAACCATGTCGGGCATGCACTGTGCATTTCCGTCACCTTGCCTGATTTTCCGCAGGTTCTGGCGCTGGCAGAGAATAACGAGAACTTTTATGCGTCTGTCGGCGTGCATCCTGACTATGAAGATATAGAAGAGCCTACCGTAGAAGAATTAACCAGGCTGGCCAATCACCCTAAAGTCATCGCAATCGGTGAGACCGGGCTTGATTACTTCAGGCTGACAGGCGACCTGGAATGGCAGCGCACACGCTTCCGCAACCATATCCGTGCCGCTATCAGCACTGGCAAGCCACTGATCATTCATACACGCAATGCAGCTGAAGACACGCTACGCATCATGCGCGAAGAAAATGCCCAGCAGGTAGGTGGAGTGATGCATTGCTTCACAGAAAACCTGGATGTTGCAGAGCAGGCAATTGCGCTGGGTTTCTATATTTCTTTCTCTGGAATCGTTACCTTTAAAAATGCAGCTACAATCAAAGAAGTAGCCAAAGCCGTACCACTGGACAGAGTTCTGGTGGAAACAGACTCACCTTACCTGGCGCCAATCCCTTACCGGGGAAAGATCAACCAGCCCAGCTACGTAAAGCATGTTGCCGAAGAGATAGCGCGACTGCGCGGAATATCCTTTGAGGAAGTTTCAGCAGCCACTACTGAAAATTTCTTCCGCTTATTTAAACATGCAAACCAATAAACCTGCTTAAGATACCGATGATTAATGTTTTGAATCTGGAAAGGGCAGCTTGATATGCGCTTAACCATGTTAGGCGTAGGCTCCAGCGCCGGCACACCGATGATAGGGTGCCAGTGTGAAGTTTGCAAATCCAGCGACGCCAGAAACCGTAGAACACGCTGCTCAAGCATGATCGAGCTCGATAATGGCAAGGTCCTACTAATCGACACCGGCCCGGATTTGCGCCAGCAAGCCTTAAGGGAAGGGCTGACACATGTCGATGCCGTACTTTACACGCACACACATGCCGACCACATTCATGGCATTGATGATTTGCGTGCATTCTGCCAGATACAGCGCTGCCAGATACCTTTGTACGGCAGCCCCGATGCCATGTCGCACATTGCAGATAAATTCGCTTACACTTTGCGCGAAGCAAGCAGCTTCTGGGATCTGCCGGTTCTAAAAATAAACCCGGTAAAAGAACCATTTGAGCTGTTCGGACAAACGATTATCCCGATACCAGTCAAGCATGGACATAGCGATATCTATGGTTATCGAATCGGCAACCTGGCGTATCTGACAGATGTGTCGGCCATTCCTGATAGCTCAATTGCTTTGCTGGACAATTTGGATGTTCTGCTTCTGGACTGTTTACGTTATGTCGAGCATTACAGCCATATTAATCTGGAACAAAGCCTGCAATATGCCAGTCTTATCCGGGCAAAAAGAACGTATCTGATTCATATGACGCATGATATTGAGTTTTCAACATTACGTGGGCAGATTCCCGAGAATGTATTTGTTGGCTTCGATGGATTGAAATTAGATATAGCCTAGTCAACTAGTGCGAATTTCCGCACGTTATGCTAATGGCGCAATAAATGAGATAATAGAGCGCATAAATTATGGAGATTAAAATGCAGTTTAGTATAAAAAAATCATTATTAACATTTACAACAGCAGCCTTTTTAGCTGTTTCATTCTCTAGTGTTTATGCCGCACCTAAAGGTAAAACATATTCAGAAGACGAATTTTTAAATACATTCAGCGGAAAATCCAAAAAAGTCATTACAGATAAGCTAGGCGAGCCATTCAAAAAAGAGCTTTCAGTGAAGCCTTCAGGCGCATCAAACATGATGATGAAAGCTGGGGCCGATGAAAAAAACTCCAAGCCGGTTAAAGTTGAGATGTGGTATTACAAGAATATTGTTAAATACGACCCAAAGCACACTTACAAAGAAACAGAAATTACATTAGTAAATGATAAAGCAATGAATATTGCCTTTTTCAACAACAGATAATAAATTCCATAGCGCGTTAAAAATCTTGGTCTTCAGGCATTTTTAACGCGCCTCAATCTCCAATACTATTGATTAAAAAATTAATCAGCCGTCATATACAAAGTTTACAAGATTTGATTTACCACAGTGTAACCTTTGAATATCGCAGAGTTTCAGATACTTAGTTTTATTATCTGAATTATTCAGAAGCTTTATTGATGCAGTTTACTTCGTATAATGTATATTATGTAAAATTACACAAACAGTAGCAATCCATACAACAATTCAATTAAGGCAATTTAAAATTCACACCCCTAGCGCTACGTGTATCTTAAACAATGGCGATGAGGAAGCCACCGCCATTGATTCACATGTAAATAATTAATCAATTAGCTTGCTACGAATAAAATAATCAGCACTGAGTTTCCCTGCGCCACCAAATATAAGCGGCAAAAACATCATGATGTATATCAATGGTAATTTGTAGTTACCCAGTCCATCTCCATTTTCATCAATGATACGGTAACCTGTAACTAGGTCACTCAGGCTATGGGCTGCGTTAGGCCAATGTACAGATGCTATTGCTACAATCGTTAATATGATAAGCGAGACTGAGAAAAAGCGTGTCGCCAACCCCAATATCAGGGCTGCGGCACCGAAAAGCTCAAAGTAAGTGGCTATGTGCCAGCTGATTTCAGTCGGGAGCAAGTTAAACGGGAACGGAAAACTTAAATCCTGAAACCAGTTAGTGCCGTGGAATTTTTCATAGCCGGATTGGCCGAACTCAATAGCAAGCACCAAACGTAAAAATAATGGCGGGATGCTGTCAGCATAAAGGCTAACCTTTTCAATCACTTGACAGTACATTTTTAAAGTTGAATCTACCAATGACAAAGTGCGCATACATATCCTCCTTGAGTTTAAATACCAACATCTAAGTTGTTGTCGATATTTAGTCGCTTAGAGGCCACACTTACTTACAGGTTTTTAAAATTTATTTGGGCGCCGCCTTGGCTTTGGGTTTGCAATAAACCCTGACAAGCAGGAGGAAAGCGAGGATAAGAGCGTACAGCAAGGGTTCACGTATGTCTTTTTTAACTAGCCACCAAAAATGCAGAACACCTAGAACTGCTATCAAATACACCAACCGATGCAGTTTTTTCCAACGCTCACGTAATAGCTTGATCATCAAATTGCTGGATGTCACAGCCAAAGGCAGACTCAGCATGAACGCCGCCGCCCCGACAAGCACATATGGATGTTTAACAATATCTTTTATGATGTCTGGCCAGATAAAGCTGTAATCCAGCCATAGATAAGCTGTCACGTGCAAGCAGGCATAAAAAAACATGAAAAGCCCAAGCATACGCCTGAACTGTAGCTGCCAGGTGCGGCCCGTTAAAAGCCTGACCGGACTTAAGCTGAGCGTTGTCAGCAACATAAACAGCGTCCAGTAACCAGTAGATCGCTCAACGAACTCCACAGGGTTAGCTGACAAATCATCATGAAGCGCAAGCCATACCAGCCGCACCAAGGGAATCAGGCAAAGTGAAAATACTGCGACCTTCAGCCTTGTTACCTGCTTCCTGTCAGGCACTTTGCTGATAAATGCCAGCATCAAGGCGAGCCTAAAAATTTTTGCGTAGATCCATGCCTGCATACATCTGCCCTACCTGCTCTGTATATCCATTAAACATCTGCGTTTTGATGCGCCCGGCAAAGAGCCCTGCCCCTATGCGCTTTTCAGAAGATTGGGTCCAGCGCGGGTGTTCAACCTGCGGGTTCACATTTGCATAAAACCCATACTCATTTGGGCCGGCTTTCATCCAGGTGGTCAGCGGCATTTTTTCTGTAAAGCGAATCTTGACGATGGCTTTTGCTCCTTTGAAGCCATATTTCCACGGCACTACCAGGCGCATTGGTGCGCCATTCTGGTTGGGCAGCGGCTGCCCGTAAAGACCAACCGCCATAATCGCCAGCGGGTTCATGGCTTCATCTATGCGCAGGCCTTCTACATAAGGCCAATCCAATATGGGCATATTAACGCCTGGCATTTGCTGCCTGTCGGCTAAAGATATGAACTCCACGTATTTAGCATTGGTATTGGGTTCAGCCCATTTAATCAGTTGCGCCAGCGGAAAGCCGACCCACGGTATCACCATAGACCAGCCCTCGACACAGCGCATGCGGTAAATACGCTCTTCTAGCGGTGCCAGTTTATAAATATCTTCAATACTGATGGTTTTATTCTTTTTAACCTCGCCCTCGATGCTGACAGTCCAGGGCTGGGGTTTGAAAAGCTTGGAATTTATCGCCGGCTCATCCTTTGCGGTACCAAACTCATAATAATTGTTATAGCTGGTCACATCCTCAAAAGATGTCAGCTTTTCACCTGCGCCATATTGGGTCTTGCTGTAAGCGGGCAACTTGAGTATTGGGCTATTGGCTCTGGATTTCAGTTGCGCCAGATCGCCTGCAGCATTGGCTGCTGCCTCCAGCGGCTTGACCAACAAGCCTGCACTGCCTGCCAGCAAGCCAAAACCGGCTTGCTGCAGGAATTTACGCCTGTCATCAAAAACCTCTTGGGGCGTAATTTCTGATGGAATGATATCTGACTTTGTTTGAATGATCATAGCGCTACTCCCGGGAATGGAATTTCCACCAACAACGTTAATATTGCTACTTAGTCAGGCTTTAAGCCTGTTCCTTACAGCAGAATAGCAATAATTACGGGATTAACCCCTGGGTCTCTTTTGCAATCTCGTCAGCCAATGCCAAGTCATGGGTGCTATTGGCAATTGACTTGGCTTTTTCAAGCAAGGTTTTAGCAGCCTCAACATCACCTGTTGCAACTTTAACCTGCGCCAGTACATAGCTGCCCTGAGCTTCGTAGTAAGCACCGCCCTGCTCTTTTGCAAACTTGATGATCTTGTTGAGCGTGTTTTCTGCATTTGGATATTTTTTTGCAGCAGCATAATAACGCCCAAGTTCGATACTTGAATGGGCAAACTGGTCAAGGGTTCCTGACTTCTCATTCATAATCAATGCCTTGACCTGATATTCTACGGCCTGGTCATGCTGCTCGAGTGTGTGGTATGTATGTGCGATTTTCTCAAAACTTTCGCCGCGCTCATTATCATTAGCATCCAGCTTGCTGGCTGCCAGGTACGAATCCAATGCAGATGCATACTGGCTGGTTTCAAAATAAACATTACCAATGCCGATATGTGAAGTGCGCTCAAATGCCTTAACCTTGGCCTCCCCTGCCAGCTGCAGGCTTTGCTGATAGCTGGCAATCGCCTGTTCATACTGCTGGGCATTTTTATACGCATGGCCTGTAATGAGTGCAACAACGGCTTTATCGTATGCATCTTTAGATAACTTATCAGCAGATTTGAACGCGGCCAATGCTGACTCCAAATTACCTTGTGCACTCAAAGTGCGGCCCTGACAAATCAAAGCATCACGGTCTTTTCTGCTTGCATTCAACGCCTTGGCTGCCAGTGTCGTAGCGGTGGAAAAATCACCTTGGTCAAAAGCTTTATTACACGCAAAAGCATCATCTGAAACGGCGTAAACATTATTAAAAAACAATGCAGTAAATACTGAAATTAAAGCTGTTTGTAACTTCATAAATGTATAAATTCTAATTTTAACGGTTAAAAATATAACCAGTTTTTTATAAAAAACTGGACCAATCCGGAGATGATTTCACCGTGGCAAAAAAACTGGGATTAAGCAGGGATACCTTGGTGTTATAACGCAAGGCCTGGCCTTCAAAATCGACGATATCTCCACCAGCCTGCTGCAGCACACAATGCGCTGCCGCTGTATCCCATTCTGAAGTGGGACCCAGCCTTGGGTAGACATCAGCCGCACCTTCGGCAACCAGACAGATTTTTAGAGAGCTACCCATGCTGATAAGTTCAGGCACAGCACCAGTATCAACGTGAATATTGTGCAAAAAACGCTGAAAGTTATGATCGCTATGCGATCTGCTGCCAGCCACGATAAGGCGATCCATACTGAATGTTCTGGTATGTATCTGATATGCAGAGCCGGTTGCGTGCTGTTTGTAAGCCCCCTGCCCTTTGGCGGCAAAATAAAGCAGCCTCGTAACCGGGGCGTAAACCACGCCCAGCACAGATTCATGAGAATCAATCAAGGCAATGTTAACGGTAAACTCGCCATTGCGCTTAACGAATTCACGCGTGCCATCAAGCGGGTCTATCAGCCAATAACGCTGCCAGCTACTGCGTACATCCGACTCAAGATCATCAGACTCTTCAGACAAAACGGGAATTTCAGGCGTAAGCTCTTTTAATGCAGACACGATGACCGTATGCGCAGCCAGGTCAGCCTGCGTAAGTGGAGAATTATCAGATTTCTTTTCGACATCAAAGTCTGTAGCATACACCTGCATAATTGCCTCGCCGGCATCTTTGGCAATTGCAATCACCGCATCCAGATATTGCTGATAATTCTGGTCTCGCATCATCTTAAGCCAACAAAGCCAGCAGGCCCGCCTCATCCAGAACACTGATGCCTAATTCCTGCGCTTTATCAAGCTTGCTACCAGCTTCGGCTCCCGCCACTACATAATCCGTCTTTTTAGACACACTGCCGCTAACCTTACCGCCGGCAGCCTCAATCAACTCTTTGGCCTCATCACGCGACAACGCTGGTAGCGTCCCTGTCAGCACAAAAGTTTTACCAAGCAGATGACCGCTGGCCGCCTGCTTGCCTTCTGTTTCAGGCCAGCTAATGCCGGCAGTTAGCAGTTCTGCAATCACAGACTGGTTATGCGCTTCTGAGAAAAAGTTGGTGATTGATTCAGCAACTACAGGCCCCACGTCATTCACAGTCAGCAGCTCTTCAGTGTTTGCCTGCATCAGAGCCGGCAGGTTGCCGAAATGTTTCGCAAGATCCTTGGCCGTCGCCTCACCAACATTGCGCATACCCAAAGCATAAATAAAACGCGCCAAGGTAGTGTTTTTACTGGTTTCAAGTGCATTCAGTATGTTCTGCGCCGATTTATTGGCCATGCGTTCAAGATTGCTCAATGTAGTTAAATCAAGCTTGTAAATATCAGCCAGCGTATGTACCAGGTTCGCTTCCACCAGCTGGTCTACCAGTTTTTCACCCAAACCTTCAATGTCCATAGCGCGGCGTGAGGCATAGTGCGTAATGGCTTGCTTGCGCTGTGCAGGGCAGAATAAACCGCCAGTGCAGCGCGCCACAGCTTCATCTTCCTGCTTAAGGATATGTGAACCGCATTCCGGACAAACCGCAGGCATTTCAAAACGCCGGGCATCAGCCGGGCGTCTTTCAGTGACGGCAAAAACCACTTCGGGAATCACGTCCCCTGCCCTGCGCACGCTGACCGTATCGCCGATATGTATATCTTTGCGGCGGACTTCATCTTCATTATGCAAGGTTGCATTGGTGACGGTAACGCCGCCTACGAACACAGGCCTCAATCTGGCAACAGGGGTAATGGCCCCGGTGCGCCCCACTTGCACAGTAATATCCTCAACAATAGTCAAAGCTTCTTGTGCAGGAAATTTATGCGCAATAGCCCAGCGCGGTGCACGGGACACAAACCCTAGCTCATTCTGCTGACTGAACTGGTTCACTTTATAAACCACGCCATCAATATCAAACGGCAGCTGGTCACGCAGCTGGCCAATTTTTTGGTAATAAGCCCTTAAGCCGGCAGCGCCCTGCACCACGCCACGCTCGTGGCTCACCGGAAAATGTAAACTGGCAAGATAATCCATGGCCATGCCATGATTGGTCAGTGCAGGAATGCCATCTGCAACGCCCAGGCCATAAGCAAAGAATGTCAGCGGACGCTTGGCTGTGATTCTGGAGTCTAGCTGGCGCAAGCTGCCAGCTGCCGCATTACGCGGATTGGCGAACAGTTTTTCACCTTTTTCCAGCTGGGTTTTGTTCAATTTATCAAAGTCGCGCTTCAGCATTAAAACCTCGCCACGCACTTCAAGCAAAGCCGGTGGCTGGTCGCTGTTCAAACGCATGGGTATCGCACGCAAGGTGCGCAAATTATGGGTCACATCCTCGCCTGTATAGCCATCACCACGGGTAGCGCCTTGCGTAAAAATACCATTTTCGTAAGTCAGCGTAATGGCTAAGCCGTCAAACTTGGGTTCAACTGCGTATTCAACCTCTGATACGCCCAGCGCCTCGGAAACTCTTTTATCAAACGCGACCAGCTCGCTGTCTTCAAAAGCATTGTTTAAAGACAGCATCGCCTGACGATGGCTGATGCTGTTGAATGCATTGGCAGCAGAGCCACTGACGCGCTGCGTAGGTGAATCTGCCGCAATCAATGCTGGATGCTGCTGCTCCAGCGCCTGCAGCTCGCGGTAAAGTTTATCGTATTCGCTGTCAGGGACTGTAGGCGCATCAAGTACGTAGTATTCGTAATCGTAAAGGTCTATGAGCCTACGCAGTTCTAAAATACGCGATTCCGGATTATGCGACGCCATATGAGGCTGCTGTATGTTGCTGAACATCATTCTACTGCCTGAAATTAAGAGAACAGCCGATGCGCACTATCTGAACCCGGCACAATGCCTCGCGCTACCATCGTAGCGTGAATCACCTTGAGCTGGTGACGGATTTTTTCTATCTGAATATCACCCAGCGGTTTGTTGTTGTCATCCTGCAAATGCGCGTGCAGGCCGACCTCCATCTGTTTAGCCACATGCACCATATGGTTGAATGCCTCCATACAGTTCTTGACGTGCGGAATATCCAATTGGAAAGTAATCGCCTTCACGACCGACGACCTCAGCATATCCGGGCTGAATGGGTGTTGATCACGATTGAACACCACAAACTGTGGAAAATCCCTGCCTGCCGCTTCATCAAAGTATTTGAATGTACCATCCGCCGCCAACGCCATACCCTGCGCTTCAGACAGCCCCCTCAGCTTGGTGCCGGTAAAGGCGCCGTTTTCACCATGTACCAGATGAAAACCCATGGTTTTATCAACATCAATACAGAATGCATCAAGCGCTGTAGCTGCGGTCAAAGCATCGCCGGTACTCTGCCACTCCACATGCGCATTGATGTCCAGCCCCAGGGTTTCTACAGTCATCTGAAAACGATTCAACACACTGCGTGTAACCGGACCGGCACGATCGGCAAGCTGCAGGCTACAGGAAATTTTTGACACTTTATGGCTAGATAACGCCGGGCTGGCAGAAACATCTGAAAGCTGCAGCCACTGCATGTTTGAATCAAGAAAATGCACGAAAACAGGCTTGTCAAAATCATCAAACAATCCAGCCAGCATCTTGCTCAATTCGCCTGCTGCAGTTTCTGCTGCAAGGTATAAAACCGCAACCAGATCCATTTGCACATGCAGCATGGCCGGCAGGCTTGAAGCAGGAGCCACGGCCGCGGCACTGGCTGGGCCCTCTACAGCATTAACATCTGTGCCTGCCGGGGCTTTTGCACCGGCAGCCGCATTATTGAATGCCTCATTAAAAATCGCTTTGATACCTTCATGCTGCACAGGCGCAGCATCCAGTCCAGAATCATCAGCTACCGGTAGCGCTATAGCCTCAACTGGAATTTCCACATACACAGGCTCACTATCGGTAGCAGGCTCCGGAGTCGCAGCAACGGCTACTTCAGCCAAACCTTCATTGAGGACATCTAAATCTTGCTGACTTTCCAGCTGAATGCTGTCTGATTGAATATTGTCCAATTGAATTAAATGGTCATCATCCGCTACCAGCGCAGATTCAGGCAGAGATGCCTCTTTAATAGAAAAATCATCTTCAATATCTTGCAGTGCGGCAGTATTCAGCTCGGGCTCTTGCAACAGTGCATCGCTTTCCAGATTTGAGAAACTGTTCTGCACCTGTTGATGAAAGCGTCTTTCCTGCCACCAGTTAAGTACCAGCACAGCAACAATGATTAACGCACCAATGATAATTAATACTATTTGCAAATCACTCATTTACATTAAACTTTCAACAAATTTGTAGCGGCAGGACAATCACGCCTCAGCCATTTTCACGGCTGCTTCCATATCTACGTCTACTATGCGTGAAACCCCTGATTCCTGCATAGTAACACCTATCAATTGCTGTGCCATTTCCATCGTGATTTTATTATGACTCACGTATAAAAACTGTGTT
>Ga0208114_1000431_pt1 | contig 10854 bp, 8 predicted proteins | sample LakWasMeta2_LOW4_2_FD_183854 | JGI IMG/M metagenome (GOLD analysis project Ga0208114, IMG submission 183854) | Freshwater sediment methanotrophic microbial communities from Lake Washington under simulated oxygen tension - Sediment Metagenome... | ecosystem: Environmental > Aquatic > Freshwater >... | reverse complement strand
CATATCGGCAAGGCAGATTGCGTTCCAGGTGCCTTTGGCATCGGCCGCCTGGCCGGTGATATCTGCGGTAATGTTATGTGCAATCGCGGTCACCATCGACTCAATCATGTAGCCGGTTTTTGGTGCACCGGTAGGTACCGGCGTCACTTCTACCGGCGGAATGGCCACGCACACGCCGGCCGCAAAAATATTGCGGTATTTTTTGCTGCGCTGGTGTTCGTCTATCAGCACAAAGCCGCGCGGGTTGCATAAGCCTTCAACCGCAGCCACCGGGTCTACCCCCTTGAATGCAGGCAGCATCATCGAGAACTTGAACGGCAGCTCATGTTCTTTTACCACATTGCCGTTCATATCAAATTCAGACACAAACATCATACCGGCCTCGACCTTGGTCACCTTGGCATTGGTAATCCATTTCACATCATTATTGCGGTATTCAGACTCCAGCATGCCTTTTGAATCACCCACGCCGCCCAGGCCCAGATGCCCGATATACGGCTCGCTGGTGACATAGGTGATAGGCACTTTCTTGCGCAGCTTTCTCTTGCGCAGGTCTTTGTTCATGATGAAGGTAAATTCATAGGCCGGGCCAAAGCAGCTGGCACCGGGCATGGCGCCGATAATGACGGGACCGGGATCTTTGATGAATTCCTGATAGGCTTCCCAGGTCTGTTCCGCATGGTCCACCGAGCATATAGACTGTGTATGGCCGCCATGCGGCCCGGCACCCGGCACTTCATCAAAAGAAAGCTTGGGCCCGGTGGCAATCACCAGGTAATCATAGCCAAGCGTCTGGCCATCCGCCAGCTGCAGGCTGTTTTTCTCGGCATCGATGCGGCTCACCGGCTGGGCGATGAAGTTGATGCCTTTTTTCTCAAGATACGGGCGTATCGGAAACGTGATCTTTTCGCGCTTGCTCCAGCCTACTGCCAGCCAGGGGTTAGATGGTACGAACTGGAAATAATCAACAGAATTCACCACCGTAATCTGGTGGCTGTTGCCCAGCTGCGCTCTAAGTTCATAAGCAGTCGGCATGCCGCCTATACCTGCCCCCATGATTACGACGTGTGCCATTCAAACTCTCCTTGTTGTTATAAGCCGGCTGAAACAATCAGCCATAGCCATCCGTATTTACTGCAATCACATATCACTGCTGCCTGAAAACCTGGTTAATCTCCTGTAAGCGCGCTTCATCCAGCTCACCTGCTGCTGCTGAAAGGCTGAGCAAAGCCTGCAATACCTGGTAACGGCTGCGCGCCAGCGCCAGCCTCGTGTTGTGCAGTTCCTGTTCGGAGTTAAGCACATCCAGCGTGGTGCGGTCGCCTACATCACGCCCCAGTTTTGTAGAATCCAACTTGATTTCGGCTGAGCGTACCGCTTGTTCCAGCGCCTTGACCTGGCCCTGGCCTACTGTCACCGCCATCCATGCTGTTCTGAGATCGCGCGCTGCGCGCTGCCGTGCAGCATCGGTCTGGTTAAGGGCTTTTTCTTCCAGCGCTATCGCTTCCTGATAATGCGCATCCTGCATGCCGCCGCTGTAAAGCGGCACCGTCACCTGCACACCTAAACTCAACTGGCGGTTGGTCAGGTCAGAATCGCTGCCGCTAAAGCCCTGCAATCGTTCGCCGCCAGCCTGTGCCACCAGATTCACTACTGGCGAATGTTTGGACTGGAACTTACCGGTCTCAGCCTGCGCGATTTCCTGCTGCAACTGCTGTGCGTGTACCTGCGGATGGTTGCTCTGGGCGCGTGTCAGCCAGCTTTGCATATCACCGCTGACATAAGGCTTAAAATCCACTTTAGCCGGCAGCGCTGCCAATGGAGCATCACGGTTGCCGGATACATCGCCCAGCGCCTCTCGTGCCAGCTGCACATTGCTTTCTGCCTCCATCACCTGTGAAGCCAGCAAATCGTAACGGGCCTGCGTTTCATGAGTATCGATAATGGCGGCATCGCCTTCGGCAAAGCGCGCCTTGGCACTTGCCAGCGCTTCGGCAACTGCCGCCTGCTGCGCCTTGAGCGTGCGCTGCACATCTGCGGCAAGCAGGGCATCAAAATACGCCTGCGCCACGCGCAGCATCAGCTGCTGCGATTCAGCCGCCAGCTGCACTTCAGCCAGTTCAGCCTGCTTGTTGAGCTGCTTTACCGAGCCTGCACGAGCTGCGTCGTAAAGGGCATATTCAGCGCGCAGGTTCATATTCAAATCAAGGCCGCCGTCTGTTTTGGTACGAAAATCCGTGGTGCCTTTATTGCTGCTGGCACCGCCGGCAAACTGCGCATTTGAAAAACGTGCATCTGTAATCTTGTTGTCGTTGCTCACCCCTGCCGCACCTGCATTTAAAGTAATCTGCGGGCTTTTTAAGGCGCTGGCCTGCAGGCTTTTGGTACGCCCGGCATCGGCCGATGCACGTGCCGATGCAAACAACGGGTCTTGCGTGCGTGCCGCCTGCCAGGCTTCAAGCAAGTCAAACGCCTGCGCATGGCCGGCATTGAATGCCATCAGCAATAGTGAGAATTTAACAGCACGGCGTATCAGCATGGCTAACAACCAGCCTTAAACCCGAGTTTACGCATGATGTTTTCCATCAGGCACCAGCCGGTAAAGCCGCTTTGCAAAAGATTGATGCCAATAAAAGCAGTAAAGTACAGCCAGTAATGGCTGACAAAAAACGGGCTTTGCTGCATGCCCAGCGCCAGCGACAGCAGTATTAAAAACCCGGCGATTACGCGTACAAGTTTCCATGAAGTCATGTTGATTCTCTCCTCAAAATAGTGATGCAAATTTATGTCGGTATGCCACAAAGTACAGCAGCGGTATCACTATCAATGTGAGCAGTGTGGATACAAAAATACCGAATATCAGTGAAATGGCCAGGCCGTTGAATATCGGGTCATCCAGAATAAAGAAGGCGCCCAGCATTGCAGACAGCGCCGTGAGCATAATAGGCTGCGCACGGGTAATGGCCGAGTTCATCACCGCTTCTTTAAACGGCTTGCCAGTGGCAACTTCCAGGTTGATGAAATCCACCAGCAGAATAGAGTTTCTGACGATAATCCCCGCCAGCGCTATCATGCCTATCATGGAGGTTGCAGTAAATTGTGCACCCAGCAGCGCATGGCCGGGCATAACGCCGATGATAGTGAGCGGAATCGGCGCCATGATGATAAGCGGCGTTAAATAGGAGCCAAACTGCGCTACTACCAGCAGGTAAATCAGTATCAGGCCAACGGCATAAGCCGCACCCATATCGCGGAACGTTTCATACGTCACCTGCCACTCGCCATCCCATTTGATGGCATAGCCGCGCTGGCTGTCGTTAGGCTGCCTGATGAAAAACTCACCCAGTTTGCCGCCGCCCTGCACTGCAATCTCGCTCACCGCTTTGCGCATGCCAAACAAGCCATAAAGCGGGCTATCTACTTTGCCTGCCATATCACCCATCACGTAATTAACCGGCAGCAGGTCTTTATGATAAATAGGCTGCTCGCGCAGTGTGTTTTCAATGGTCACCAGCTCGCGTATCGGCACCAGCTTGCCAGCAGGTGTAGCTACTGCCAGCTTGAGCAGCTCATCAATATCAGTCTGTGCTGCAAGCGGCAAACGCAGCCTTGCTGCAGCAGGGTATTTGCTGGCGTCATGTAAATGAGTTACATCCTCCCCCGCCAGGCCGGCACGCAGGGTAGCTACAATCGCAGACTGCGGCACCCCCAGCAGCGAAGCCTTTTTACGGTCTACCACCAGCTCCAGCTTTTTAGCATCGGCAATGCCGCTATCGTCCACATCCACAATACCTTGCGTGTGCTCGAATACCTGCCGCACTTGTCTTGCCAGCTTTAATCTATCGGCATCGTCCGGGCCGTACACTTCTGCCACAATCGGTGAAATCACAGGTGGGCCGGGCGGCACTTCCACCACTTTCACATTGGCGCCCATCGCATGGGCAATCTTCTGCAACTGCGGGCGTAGCCTGCTGGCTATCGCATGGCTCTGCTGGCTGCGGTGGTGTTTATCAACCAGGTTCACCTGTATGTCGCCAACCTCGCCGCCGCTGCGCAGATAATACTGGCGCACCAGGCCATTGAAATTGATAGGGGCAGCCAGGCCAACATAGGCCTGATAATTGGTCACTTCAGGCACCGTAGATAAATAGGCGGTCATCGCATGCAGTACGCCTGCCGTTTTTTCCGGCGGGGTACCGGCTGGCATATCCACCACCACCTGAAACTCCGACTTGTTATCAAACGGCAGCATCTTCATGACCACCAGCTCGGCAGCAGGCAGCACCAGCGAGATGACAATCAGCCCGAGTATGGCAAAGCTTAGTTTGCGGCGGTTCTTTTTGCCTGCATGGTCATCCAGAAACGGCGTGAACAGTTTCACAAACAGCGGCGTGATACGTTTTGAAATCGCATCTTCATGCTGTGCGTGGCGCAGCCAGATGCGTGACAGCCAGGGCGTTACCACAAAAGCCACCGCCAGCGAGATAAGCATGCCCATGCTGGCATTAATAGGTATCGGGCTCATGTAAGGCCCCATCAAGCCGCTTACAAATGCCATGGGCAACAAGGCGGCTATGACGGTAAGCGTTGCCAGAATGGTCGGGCCGCCAACTTCATCCACCGCGCCGGGGATGATTTCTGCCAGCGTGGCGGCAGGCTTCAGTTTCATGTGGCGGTGAATGTTCTCAACCACCACAATCGCGTCATCCACCAGAATGCCGATAGAGAAAATCAGCGCGAACAGTGACACGCGGTTAAGCGTAAAGCCCCACGCCCACGATGCAAACAGCGTAGCCGTTAATGTCAGCACCACCGCCGTGCCAACAATCATGGCCTCGCGCCGGCCCAGCGCTACAAACACCAGCAGCACTACCGCTGATGTTGCAAAAATCAGTTTCTGTATCAGTTTCTGTGCTTTTTCATTCGCGGTCTCGCCGTAGTTTCTGGTGATTTTCACCTCGACACCGGCGGGTATCAACACATTATGCAGGCTATCAATCTGTGCAATGACGGCATCGGCGACTTCAACCGCATTCTGGCCAGGCTTTTTGGTAACGCTGATGGTCACGGCCGGATGCTCGGCCTTGCTGCCGGCCTCGCCATACCATACATAGCGCTCGGCTGGCGGCGGGCCATCGCTTACTTCGGCAACCTCACCCAGATACACGGGCTGGCCTGCATGCAGGCCCACTATCAACTCAGCTACATCTTTGGCATCGGCAAGGTATTTACCGATTTCTACCGCAATCGCCTGATTATTGCTGATGACTTCACCCAAAGGCGCGCCGTTATTGGCCGCCTGCAAAGCCCTGCGCATATCTGCAACCGTAATGCCGGCAGCAGCCATTCTGGCCGGGTCCAGCGCGATATTCACGGCACGCCCCGGGCCGCCGTGGGTCACCACCTCACGCGTGCCTTTCACATGCTTGATTTCCGCTTCCAGCGCATGCGCAACACGCTCCAGCTCATAGGCACCCTGCTGCTGGTCTTTTGTATACAGTGTGGCTGTTAAAATCGGCACATCGTCTATGCCTTTGGGCTTGACGATGGGCTCGCCCACCCCCAAATTCTTAGGCAGCCAGTCCTGGTTGGATTGAATCGTGTTATATAGCCGCACCAAAGCCTCAGTGCGCGGAACACCCACTTCAAACTGCACCGTGATAACCGCCATGCCAGGGCGTGATACCGAAGTCACATGCTCGATATCTGCAATTTGCGACAGCACCTGCTCGGCAGGCACCGCCACCATCTGCTCTACATTCTTGGCCGATGCGCCGGGGAAAGGGATCAGCACATTGGCCATCGTGACATTGATCTGCGGCTCTTCCTCACGCGGGGTGACCAGCACGGCAAACAGGCCCAGCAGCAATGCCACCAGAGCTATCAGTGGCGTAATCTGCGCAGTCTGAAAGTATCGGGCGATGCGGCCGGAAACACCTAAAGCAGCGGTATTGTCTGTATTGTTATCATGCATGTTTAAAGGCTCTGCCATATGCTGATCTTATTATTTCTTAAGTTGTGTTTTTGATTTGAAATTTGCCGCGGCCATCGGGTCTAATGCAAGCCTGTCACCGGCTGACAGCCCGGCCGCTACTTCAACGTTATCGCCCTGCCTGTGGCCCAGCCTTACCTGCCTTAGCTGTGGCTCGCCCTGTGCATCCAGCACATAAACCGCCAGCAGTTCGCTGCGTTTAATGACCGCTTTAGCCGGTATGAATATCTGGCTTTGCCTGCTGCCTGAACTGGCAGGCAGCAATGCGCGTGCAAACATCCCAGGTGCTACGCTGGCCAGATCCTGCGGCAATGAGAGCTGCACTTTAACGCTGTTGCTCACCACATCTGCTGTGGGCAATATGGTGATTTTTGTGGCAGTCAGGCTGCGCTCAGCTTCTATTGCTGCCGGTATCACTACCTTGGCAGCCACGCCGGCCTTAATTGCGGCTACCTGGCTTTGCGGCACATTCACCACGGCGCGCAATTCTTTGGGCTCATACATAGCAAGTAGGGGTTTGCCGGGCATCGCCATATCGCCCTGCTCCGCCATCACCTCAGCAACCGTTCCGGCATATGGTGCGGTTACCGTATGCAAACCGGCCTGCACGCTTGCCATGCCGGTCTGGGCCAGCTCTGCTTTGGTTTGCGCCTCGGCTGTTTTGTAATCAGACTCGGCACGCTCCAGCGCGGCCTGGCTGATATATTGTTTTTCATACAGGCGTTTTTTACGCTCGTATTCCTGACGTGCAGCACTCAACTGGGCACGCGATGCGGCGACCTGCGCCTGGTTGGTCATGGCCTGCTGGTTGGCGATACGCGTATCAATGCGCGCCAGAACCTGCCCGGCTTTAACCTTGTCACCGGCTTTAACGCCAAAAGCCGTAATGCTGCCAGACACCTGCGGTGCCAGCAGGCTGCTTTTGACCGCCTCAACCGTACCTTCAACAGCAATCAGCTGCTCTGCATTGGATTGGGCAACAATCATCACCTGTAGCGGCGCTGCAAATACAGATACGCTCATGCTGGCAAAGCCAGCTGAAACCAATGCAAACTTAAATAACCTTATCAAGACCATTCATCCTCTTTTATAAATATATTGATGCTTGGAAATTATTTTTGACGCTTAATTTACTTGCAATATATAACCATATAGTTATATAGTCAACATTAAATATTCATGTATAATTTAACTTGCTCAAAACGAGTGACTGATGGAATCAAAAATGACTGCGCTGAATGACCGCTCCCTTGAGTATGTAGCCAAATACTTCAAAGCCCTGGCTGAGCCTATGCGTCTTAAAGTATTGAATGCCCTGCGTGATGGAGAGAAAAATGTAGGCCAGCTCACTGAAATTTCAGGCTGCACCCAAGCCAATGTTTCAAAACACCTTTCCCTGCTGAGCCAGTATGACCTGGTAAAACGTGAGTCACGCGGCAACTGCGTGTTTTACAGCATTGCAGACCCCAGCATCTATGAGCTGTGCGAGCTGGTATGCGGCCAGATTGCAAAACGCATGCTGAGCGAGCAAGACATCAAAAACATATTCAGCGGTGAAAAGCCGCCAGCAAGCAGCCACCTGCAGCTGATAGAGCATAAAACAAAGGCTGGCTAAACATCATTAGCCATTGCACCTCACATCAAGCGCAATGATTTGAACTTACATGACCGAGAATTTTCTTAAAATCAGAATTGCAAATGGCTCGACAGTCGCTATGGGCCCAGGCAAGGCCGACCTGCTGGAAGCCATAGACAGCTGCGGCTCGATTTCAGCTGCCGCCAAGAAAATGGGCATGTCTTACCGTAGGGCGTGGGAACTTGTTGATGTCATGAATAAATGCTTCGATCAGCCACTTATTGTCAGCTCCTCTGGCGGGCAAAATGGCGGCGGTGCTCAATTGACCGAGTTTGGCCGCTATATACTCAAAAACTACCGCAGCATCATCATCAAAGCGCATCTGGCAGCCGAAGCCGAGCTGGCGCAGATTGCCGCACACCTGAAGCAGGTTTAACCAAACCACTTAAATAAACCCGGAATTAATTTGGTATTTTTCGCTATTCCCATTTGGATATAGCGAATGTTATGAGAAAATAAAAACAACAACTCATAACAACCAATTCGCTCTAGGGGTAGCCATGCAAATCAATCGTCAATTCTCACGCACCATGCTTGCATTAGCAGTCAGCACAATATTCCCTGCCGCTGTTTACGCTCAAGATGACTCCGAAGCCCGCATCAAAGAGTTGGAAAATAAAGTCCAGCTGTTGATTCAGCAACGCGCCGAACAAGATAAACAACTGGAGATTCTGACCAAAGAACTGGTCGGCATCAGCAACCAGGTTAGCCAGTCAAAAATAACCAAGGCCGAAGAAAAAGGCGCCAGCAAAGGCAACCCAGTTTACGGTTCGTTTAAAGATGGCCTTGTGTTTGAAGATGGTAGCGGCAGCTGGAAATTACAGCTGAATGGCCGCGTGCAGGCAGATTACCGCAGCTTTCATCCGGATGACTGGAAAACCGACACATTCAGCATTCGCCGCGCCCGCTTTGGCGGTACATTTTCATTCCTGAATGACTTTGCCCTGCGCGTAGAGGGCGAATATGCCAACGACAATACAGGCAGCAAGGCAACCACAGCATTGACCTACGGCTATCTTGATTTCACGCGCTGGTCTGGTGCCAAGATCCGCGCCGGCCAGTTCAAGCCGTTTTTCGGGCTGGAGCGTGCACAAAGCACAAACTTCACCGACTTTACCGAGCTTTCGCTCGCTACTGCCAACGGTTCGATTTTCAACTCTACCTATGACCGCGGGCTGATGGCATTTGGTGACCCGCTACCCTGGCTGAATTACAGCGCTTATGCGGTAAACGGCACCGGCCAGAATAATGATGACTTTAAAGACAGCAAAGAGCTGGGCGCCAGGGTCAATGTGAACCTGGCCAAATTTACAGACAACAAGAATCTGGTACTGCATGCCGGCACTTCTGTCAGCAAAGGCAGCATTGACTTTTCAAGCTCCACCAAAAGCATCAAGCAAACCACGGAAGGCAATGGCGTAGAGTTTTTCAACGTAACCAACATCATCAACACTTCATCGACCACAGACAGAAAGCGCTTTGGCATTGAAGCGGCGGTTGCTTATGGCCCGGTAAAACTGCAATCAGAGTATATACAGGCCAATTTTGAAGGCAGGCAAGGCGCATCCGGCGCCGGAAAAGCTTTCGATAACGACATTAAAACCTGGTATGCGGATATTAACTGGCTGGTGAGCGGCGAATCTTATGCAGATGCCTATAAAAGCGGCGTATTCGGGCGCATCAAGCCAAAAAACAACTTTGATGACAAGGCCGGCTGGGGGGCACTTGAGCTAGGTTTACGTTACAGCAAGTTTGATGCATCTGATTTCAATGCATTACTGACTGCCAACACTACGGGTGAGGCCGAAGCCTGGACTGCCGGCGCAAAATGGATATTCAACCCCAATGCACGGCTGGTACTTAATTACATACAGACCAATTTCGATACCGATATCGTAGTGAACGGCAAGCGTGACGACAAAGAAAAGGCAGTTACTTTACGCGCACAATATGACTTTTAAACAACTGTTAAATGTAATATCAAGTTTGCCAATTTAAAGTGAATAAAGGTTAAAGTATGTTCAAGAATAAATTAGCCATATGGCTGTTAGCCGCAATAACTTTAGTGCCGCTTGTTGCACAGGCCGGGCAAAAAATTACGGTATTTGCAGCTGCCAGCCTGACCAATGCCATCACAGAAATCGCCAATAATTATGAGAATGAAAAAGGCGTCAATATCCAGACTTCATTTGCGGCGTCTTCAACACTTGCCAAACAAATTGAAAAAGGAGCACCGGCAGATATTTTCATGTCGGCTGATGGCAAGTGGATGAGCTACCTGCAAGACAAGCGCTTGATTGCAGATGGCAGCCTGACCAATTTATTGGGCAACAACCTGGTGCTCATCGCCCCGAAAGGCAAAACATTCAAAGTAGAAATGGATAAAAGCTTTAACTTTGCAGGGGCATTCGCTGGCAGAGTATGCACCGGTGAAACAGATTCAGTACCGGTTGGCATCTACGCCAAACAATCGCTCAAAAACCTGAACTGGTGGGATGCCATTAAAATGCGGCTAGTAGGTACGCAAGACGTCAGGGCCGCGCTGGTATTTGTTGAGCGCGGTGAATGTGAAGCCGGCATTGTGTATGAGACTGACGCAAAGATCTCTGGCAAGGTACAGACCATCGCCAGCTTTCCGGATGCCAGCCACGAACCGATTACCTACCCGCTGGCTTTGGTGAAAGGGGCAAACGCTGAAGCTGCCGGATTTTATGACTACCTGAAGTCTGACAAGGCGAAAGCCATTTTCATCAAGTATGGATTCAAACCAGTGGCGCGCTAAACGCGTTAGCCGCCTACCAACAGACATATAAAAAAACGGCGAATACATATTTGTATTCGCCGTTTCATATTGGAGCGGGAAACGAGGTTCGAACTCGCGACCTCAACCTTGGCAAGGTTGCGCTCTACCAGCTGAGCTATTCCCGCGTATTACTATTGTTATTACAAAAACTTTGGAGGCGCGAACCAGAGTCGAACTGGTCTAAACGGCTTTGCAGGCCGCGGCATAACCGCTTTGCTATCGCGCCATCACATTTCAGCATTGTAAGCCAAAATTCAATCTTTAGTACGAGCCACCATACTAACTAAAACGGCGAAAGCATAAATGCGTTCGCCGTTTTAAATTTGTTTGGAGCGGGAAACGAGGTTCGAACTCGCGACCTCAACCTTGGCAAGGTTGCGCTCTACCAGCTGAGCTATTCCCGCGTTGTCATTACGTTGTGTC
>Ga0208114_1000429_pt1 | contig 10854 bp, 8 predicted proteins | sample LakWasMeta2_LOW4_2_FD_183854 | JGI IMG/M metagenome (GOLD analysis project Ga0208114, IMG submission 183854) | Freshwater sediment methanotrophic microbial communities from Lake Washington under simulated oxygen tension - Sediment Metagenome... | ecosystem: Environmental > Aquatic > Freshwater >... | reverse complement strand
CTTTCTATCGAAACTAAGATCACAAGTAAGGAAAACATTGGAACTACAGTAAATTTAATTTTCAGCAAGTAACTCTTAAGTAACTTTTAAGTCCCAAAAAGAAATTAAATCTTAACTTTGTTAAAAAATAAGTTTATGGATTTAAGCAAATTAAAAGGTCAACTACAAACCGAAGTCGATACTGCATTTCTTTATGATAGCATTGCAGCCATACAATCTGATGAAAATCTAACACGTGTTTTGCAAAGTTTAGCCAAAATAGAAAAAGGTCACGCCAAACATATGCTTGATAAAGTCAGGGAATTTGAGCCTAATCACGCAATGCCTCCACCATCTTCTAGAGCAAAATTTCAATTGAAACTTGGAAAACTTTTTGGATACAATTCCATTATTAGTAGTTTGTCAAATGTTGAAAAACAATTTGCCGTAAACGCCATAAAAAACAAAATCGAAAAAGGGGAGAAGCCCAACGGTTTCGAACACAATCACCTTAATATTATTGAAGCCGTAAACAATAACGCAGCCTTGAATGTTTCAGGAGGATTATTGTCAAAATTTGAAAGTCGTCACAAATCCGTTGGAGGAAATGCGCTACGTGCAGCCGTTTTGGGTTCAAATGACGGATTAGTTTCTAATATGAGTTTAGTCATGGGAGTTGCCGGAGCGGCTGTTTCAAATAACACCATTTTATTAACCGGAATTGCAGGTCTTATGGCTGGAGCTATTTCAATGGCTTTGGGCGAATGGCTTTCGGTGCAAAGTTCACGGGAATTAAACCAACGCCAAATTGATTTAGAAACGGAAGAATTAGAAGCTTCACCAGAAGAAGAAAAAAAGGAATTGGTGTTACTCTATCAAGCCAAAGGAATGAATGTGGTAGAAGCTCAAAAACTTGCCGAGAAAGCATTTGAAAATCATGAAACTGCAATTGATGCTATCATCACAGAAGAATTAGGAATTGACAAGGAAGAATTGGGTGGTTCCGCCTGGGAAGCTGCAATAGCTTCTTTCATTCTTTTTGCAATTGGTGCCATTATTCCGTTATATCCTTTTATGCTTTTAGATGGTAAAAATGCTATTTTACTAAGTATTGCGAGTAGTATTGTTGGTCTTTTTGGTATTGGCGCAGCCATAACTTTATTGACAGGAAAAAGCATTATATTCTCCGGAATAAGACAAGTTGCTTTTGGATTAGCCGCCGCCGCAGTAACTTATGGAATTGGAACATTAATAGGAGTTTCATTAGCAGGATAATTATTAAAGATTAAAATAGATAAACCTTTTAACATTAAAAATAAAAATTATGAACGATGCACATTTACACTTGGTTGTAAACCATTTTCCAATTATTGGGACAATTCTTGGACTGGGAATTTTAATTACAGGAATAATTTTAAAAAACAATTCGGTAAAAAATACCGCTTATGTTTTATTTATTGTGGCTGCTATTTTTGCTGCTTTCAGTATGGGAACAGGGGAAGGAGCTGAAGAAATGGTTGAAGACATGCCTTCTGTGGGAAAACAAATCATCCACGAACATGAAGAAATGGCCGAAAAACTAGCAATTGTTTTGTATGTTTTAGGAGTAATTTCCCTTGCAGGTTTGTACTTGAGTTTTAAAAAACATGCTAAAGCCAAGTTAGTTTCCTATTTGGCTGTTATTATTGGAGTTGTTGCCGTATTTTTTGCCCAACAAACAGGAACTACTGGTGGTGAAGTTCGTCACACAGAAATCAGACCTAATGCTGTTCAGGCTGTAGGAGCAGAGCAAAATGCTGCTGGAGGAGAAAAATCAGAAAGCGAAGATAACGATTAATCTCATCTGCGTTTAATCTTAAAATTTAATTTATTGAACCCAAAATAGATAGTAAAAATTTCAATATTTTCTAATATACATTTTGGGTTTTTTATTCAAAAATAGTCAAGATGAAAAATGGTATAATTTTAAAAGATGTCTTTCCATTCATCATTTGGTTCTCGACAATGATTTTGAGTACCATTTTTTTGGATTTGATTCTGCATTTTTTCAATATAGTTTTTATCGGAAGGTACTTAGGTTATTTAGGAACTTTTACCATTTTAATTTCGTTTGTATATTCTTTAAAAAAGAGGAAATTAATAAGTTTTGGAGTTCCAAAGGTGTTGCTAGATTATCACGAATACCTTGCATTAGCAGGTTCAATAATGATTTTAGTTCATGCTGGAATTCACATTCATTCTATTTTGCCCTGGTTAGCTGTTTTTATTTTGATAATTAACGTTGCTAGCGGATTGGTTGGAAAATATATTGTTCAACAAGCCAATCAAACTATAAAAAATAGAAAAGCATTGTTGAAAAATTCTGGTCTATCTGATGAAGAAATTTCAAAAGCAGTGTTTTGGGATACAATCACAATGGATGCAATGAAAAAATGGAGAACAGTTCATTTGCCAATCACCTATTTATTGGGTTTATTTTCATTAATACATATCATATCAGTAATACTTTTTAACTGATGAAAACAAAAATTATTTTTTTTGTCATTACAATAGCCATCATCGGAATTGTCTTTGCTTTTCCTCATAAAATGCTGTCGCCGGGTAATTTGTATCAAGCTCATTCGGATTTAAATAATGATTGTTTGGCCTGTCATAAAGTATTTTCAGGAACTCCTAATGAAAACTGCATTTCCTGCCACAAGGTTTCTGAAATAGGTCTAAAAACCACTAAAAATGTAGATAGTACTACAATTAACAACAAAATTTTATTTCATAAAAACCTCCAAAATCAGGATTGCATATCCTGTCATTCAGATCATAAAGGACTTAATCCAAAATTGTCTTTAAAGAAATTTGATCATATTTTATTAGACGAAACTAATAGAAATAACTGTATTAGTTGTCATTCTCAACCACAAAATAAATTGCATAGTCAAGTTACAAATTCTTGTGTAAGTTGCCATTCAACTGCAAGTTGGACTTCGACCACTTTGTTTAATCACGATAAAATAAAAGCAACAATTAGAAATAATTGTTTGGCTTGCCACCAAAGTCCAAAAGATAATTTCCACAGTAATTCAACTAATAATAATTGTATTTCCTGTCATAGTTTGAATAAATGGAAGCCTTCAACATTCAATCATGATAATGCTTTTATTTTGGATAAAAATCATAATACTGATTGCAAAACATGTCATACAAGTAATGATTTTAAGACCTATACCTGTTTTGGATGTCATGAACATTCAATAAATAATATTAGAAGCGAGCATATTGAAGAAGGAATTTCTAATTTTGATGATTGTGTAAAATGTCATAGAAGTGGCAATGAGGATGACATCAGAATGAATGAAAGTGGAGTCAAGAATTATATTAACAAAGAATTGAAAAACGAAAAAGGAGGAGAAGAAGGTGACGATTAATTTTTATGAAACACTTTTTTGCAAAAAGAGAGGATGGTATTTAAATCATCCTCTCTTTTTTTTATTTATTGACTTTATCACTAACTCGTGAATAGCAAAATAAGCAGTTGTGCAATAAATATTCTAAAGATGGTTACCATTGGATAAACTGTAGCATAAGACTGTATTGGAATGTCTGAATCAAGGTATTTTGTGCTGAAAGCTAAAGCAGCCGGATCAGTATAAGAACCACTCATAATTCCTACTAGTTGGAAAAAATTGAGCTTAAATACTAATCTTCCAATTAAAACGAGTAACAATAGAGGAATAAAAGTGATAAAGCAACCATAATAAATCCAAAGCCAGCCATTAAATTTGATGAAATTATCATAAAATGCCTCGCCAGCGTGAATTCCCACAGCAGCAAAAAATAAACAAATTCCCAAGTCTTTCATAAAATGAACCGCGCCATTGTTGATATAAGAATGAATAATTCCAATACCGCCATATCTACTGATAACCAAAGCTGTTAAAAGTGGTCCGGCAGCGAATCCCAGTTTTAAAGGCACGGGCAATGAAGGAATAAAAATAGGTATAGATCCTACAATGATACCAATAATCAATCCCCCAAATAGCGAAAGAAAATCAGGTTCCAATAGTCTTTTTTCAGAATTGCCAATGAATTTTTCAACTTCTAAAATTGCATCTTTGTTCCCCACAAGTCTTAATTTATCACCATAATTTAATGTCAGGGTTGGTTGTGCCAATAATTCCATTCCAGATCGGAAAACTCGGGTAACTTTAAGATTAAACTTGTTGTATAAATCCAATTCGGCCAAGGTTTTGTGAGTGGCAGCCTTTTCGGTTACAAATATGTTTTTTGTGATTACATCGTGCTCAGATTCTATAAACAAATCAGTTGAGACTTTACCAACTTGTTTTATAAAATGCTCCACATTTTTGGGAGCTCCAACCACCATAATCACGTCTTTTTTATTGATTTTGGTATCTAACGAGGGAGAATAAACTACTTGTGAACCACTATTTTTGAGACGTGAAATAATGATATCGTGTATATCTAATTCTTTAAGAATTTGATAAATGCTTTTCCCAAAAAATTCCTCATTGGTAAATCTGCATTTTTCGTGAATGATGATTTCACTTCCGTCTGTAGAGGCGTTACAGGTAAATTTTTCTTTGGCAAAATTGATTTTCAATGCTATTTTAGACAAAATAATAGCTGTTATAATTCCAAATACACCTAACGGATAGGTGATGGCATAGGCAATCGTTGGGTCGCTGAATACTTTTGAAGGAAATTTATTTTGAATTTCCTGCAATGTAGATTTTGCAGCTCCTAATCCTGGAGTATTGGTAACGGAACCAGACATTAATCCAACTGCATTTTCAATGTCAATTTTGGTAATTATATGGATAAAATAAGTAATCAGTCCACCCAAAAGTACTGTTCCAACGGCTAGGAGATTAAACAATAATCCATCTTTTTTGAAAGAGGAAAAGAAAGAGGGGCCAACTTGAATCCCAATTCCATAAACAAATAGGATCAAACCAAAATCCCGAACAAAGACTAGAATACTCTCATCCATCCGGTATCCGTAATGTCCCAAGAATAGACCCACAAACATAACTGCCGCAACACCAAGGGAAACACTCCCAATGCGAATTCTTCCAACAAAGAAACCAACGCTTATAGCAATTAATAATACAATTAAAGACTGTGTGATATCCGGATTCTCAACCGGAGAGAACAATGTGTTAAACCATTCAAACATTTTATTGAAATTTAATAGTTAAGTGCATAAATAAAAATAAAAAAATTAACATTTTAGGTATTCCTTTTAAATAACTTTTTGATCAATACATTCAAATCTTTTCCTTTTACAGTATATGATTTGAAGACAATTATAGGAAATGCAACTCCAAACGCGAGTGCAAAAAGAATGAAAACGGTAGTAATTCCATAAGAGAAAGTCTGAATTACTTCTTCAACAGATGGTTTCTGACCTTTGCTGCCACTAATCCAATCAATCATTCCCATCATAAACTCATAACTAATCAAGCCGGGAATCATATTGATTACAGCAGGGATCATAAAAATGATAGGCGGAGTATGAGTTCTGTGAGCAAAATACATTCCTGAAATACCTACAAAACTTGAAGCAATAAAAATGGATAATATAAGATTCATTTCTAATTCCTGGAATAATAAATATTTAATGAGATAACCAACAGAACCCAGTAAAAAAACTGTCCATAAGGCTCTTTTTGGAGTGTTGAACATAAGAGCAAATCCTAAAGAAGTTATTCCTCCAAAAATTAGTTTAGAAGTTTCAATTCCCAAACCTTCAGGTTCGAATGCAGCTTTTACCTGTGATTGTAAATATGAGAAATCAAATAGATTTAACTTATTGATAAATGGCATATCAAATATCATTGTCGAGGTAAAGAAACCAAAAGCAATCATTAAAACGAGCATAAAACTATAAATAAAACGAGCAGTACCGGATTCAAAATAACCTTCTAAATAATCTATAAAAGCATTAATCATTACAGCTCCGGGAATAAGATATAATACGGATACAACCAAAGCTTCCTTTATCTGAATATTAAAAACCACACCTGTTAAATGGATGAATAAAGTAGAAATGGTAGCTCCAATAAAAAAAGCGAATATGTGGTTGTGATGTTTAAGCATCAAGGTTCTTCTGGCATAGTAACCAAATAAAGTTGAAAAGTAAACAATTAAGGATTGCAGCCAATCACCATCAAACAACATACAAAGAGCTACGCTGGCAAAAGGTGCAAAAGCGTATAATTGTAAGTCAGAATACACTTTTTTTTCCTTTATTTGTTTCAGAGTTGATTTTATTTCTGAAATTGGGATTTTATTTTCTAAAACATCCCAAGACAAAATACTAATTTCTGAAATAGTTTCAAAGTTCAATCCTTTTGACTTTACAGTTCTGGCAAGTGTATGTGCTTTAAATTTATTTTCTTTATAAACTGATATTACAATTCCGGTATATGTCAAAACCAACTCGCAATGATAACCTAAACCTTTAGCAATTCTTTCTAAATTACGAATGATTCTTGCAGTATGTGCACCACTGGTAATCATCATTTCACCAATTTCAGTAAGCAAATTCAGAACTGTTTGCGCTCTTCTTTCTTCAATCATCTTGTAGGTTTTTCTAGCATTACAATGACAAAATAATATCTTCAACCATTCAAATAAGATACTAAATGTAGTGATATTTTTCTATGTCAAAATTAGGGATTTATTATTTGTTATTTATGATAATTATCATAAATAACCCTCGCTAACCCTTGAAAACAAAGAAAACGTTTTCGTTGATTTATTTTTTTTATGATAATTATCAGTTTTTTTAGGTTTGAATTTCTTAATTTTGAAATGAATTAAACCGAAAGAATATATATAAAAAATTGTATTATGAAAAACATTAAAATTATTCAGGAATTACACGATTTGGGAATTACAGGCTATCATGAAGTATCTTACAATCCTTCTTATGAAGAATTATATGAAGCCGAAGTTTCTCATAAAAGAAAAGGATATGAAAAAGGAGCGTTGACCGATACTGGTGCCGTGGCAGTAAAAACTGGGATTTTTACCGGTCGTTCTCCTAAAGATAGATATATTGTTAAAGATGATATTACAAAAGATACCATTTATTGGGATGATAAAGTAAATTTTCCAACAACTATTGAAGTTTGGAATGATTTAAAAGCTATTGTTTTAAACCAACTTTCTACTTCTCCAAAATTATATGTAGTAGATGCTTTTTGTGGTACAAACATTGATACAAGATTAAAAGTTCGTTTCGTAATGGAAGTGGCTTGGCAAGCTCACTTTGTGACCAATATGTTTATCAGACCGTCAATTTATGAATTGCAAAACTTTGGAGAACCTGATTTTGTGGTAATGAACGGTTCTAAAGCGACAAATCCGGATTGGAAAGAACACGGATTAAATTCTGAAAACTTCGTATTATTTAATCTTACCGAAAAAGTACAAATCATTGGAGGAACTTGGTATGGAGGCGAAATGAAAAAAGGAATGTTCTCTATGATGAATTATTACTTACCTTTAAAAGGAATGGCCTCTATGCACTGTTCTGCAAATGTGGGTGAAAAAGGAGATGTTGCAGTTTTCTTTGGTCTTTCAGGAACAGGAAAAACTACTTTGTCTGCAGATCCAAAAAGATATTTGATAGGTGATGATGAACACGGTTGGGACGATAACGGAGTATTTAATTTTGAAGGAGGCTGCTATGCAAAAGTGATTGACTTGAGCGAAGCTAACGAACCCGATATTTGGAGAGCCATCAAAAGGGACGCTTTATTAGAAAATGTTATTGTTGATGAATATGGAGAAATCAATTATTTTGATCATTCTATCACCGAAAACTCTAGGGTTTCTTATCCAATATTCCACATCAATAAAATTGTTTTGCCTTCTAAAGCAGGTCACGCCAGTAACATAATCTATTTGTCTGCAGATGCATTTGGTGTGTTGCCTCCGGTTTCAATTCTTGATGAAGATCAGGCCCAATACCACTTCCTTTGTGGTTACACTTCAAAATTAGCAGGAACCGAAAGAGGAATCACTGAACCAGAACCATCATTTTCTCCAGCATTTGGAGAAGCATTCTTGACGCTGCATCCTACAAGATATTCCCAAACCCTTATCGGAAAAATGAAAGAACACGGCGCAAAAGCCTATTTGGTTAATACAGGTTGGAATGGAACAGGAAAAAGAATTTCATTGAAAAACACAAGAGCAATCATTGATGCAATCATAAGTGGTGAAATTGGTGAAGCCGAAACCAGAACTATTCCATATTTGAATTTAACGATTCCAACAGTTTTACCAAATGTAAGTGACGGAATTCTTGATCCAAGAGATACATACAAAGATAAAGAAGAATGGGTTCGTAAAGCTATCGATTTATCATCTCGTTACATCAAAAACTTTCAACAATATACTAATACTGAAGAAGGTAAACGTTTAGTAAGTGCCGGTCCAAGTCTCGTAAATGAGATTGCTTAAACATAATTTTTAACAAAAAGACTGCATTAAGTTAAATTAAAAAGTACGTTATAATTAAAATATCTCGTATATTTGCACCTGAATAAAAGGATTATCAAATTAAAAATTATGTTATCAATTCAATTACATCACCATCATTTTCATTATTGCTCTCAAGCGATGTGTTAATGATATGTGTGTAAATCATCATATTTTAAAACCCGTTTGAGTACATCAAACGGGTTTTTTATTATATATCCTTTGTACTCAAACAAAATATTCAAAACAAAAAACAACAAAAAAATGAGTACTTTAAAAATTGCAATTCAAAAATCAGGACGCTTAAACGAAGACAGCATCCAAATTCTAAAAGACTGTGGAATTTCCATAAACAACGGAAACGACCAGCTCAAAGCCGAAGCCACTAACTTCCCATTGGAAGTTTTGTTCTTAAGAAACTCCGATATTCCTCAGTATCTAATAGACGGCGTTGTAGATGTCGCCATTGTGGGCGATAATCTACTTGTCGAAAAAGGAAAAAATATAAAAGTGGCCCAAAAATTGGGTTTTTCTAAATGTAAAGTTTCTGTTGCCGTTCCAAAAACATTCGAATACAAATCTATCAAAGATCTTGAAGGAATGCGTATCGCGACTTCTTATCCAAATACAGTTATCGATTATTTCGGTTCATTTGGAATGAAAGTAGATATTCACCAAATCTCCGGATCAGTTGAAATTGCACCAAACATTGGTCTTGCCGATGCTATTGTCGATATTGTTTCCAGTGGAAGCACTCTATTCAAAAACAATTTGAAAGAAGTTGAAGTAATTTTCAAAAGTGAAGCCGTCTTGGCTGTTTCGCCAAAAGTTACTCCAGAAGTGCAATCCATTATTGATACACTTCAATTTAGAATCGAATCGGTTTTAAGAGCCCGAAAATCAAAATACATTTTGATGAACGTTCCAAACGACAAAATTGAAGCTATTGGTAAAATATTACCAGTTTTAAAAAGCCTTACCGTTATGCCTTTGGCAGAAGAAGGATGGAGCAGCGTACATTCAGTGATTGACAAAGATAGTTTTTGGGATGTCATCGACCAACTAAAAGAAGCCGGAGCCGAAGGAATTCTAGTTTGCCCAATCGAAAAAATGGTTTTATAATTTAAGATGTCAATTCAGGATGTCACACCGAGCGCAGTCGAGGTGTTTTAAATCAAAAAAATATGAACAAAATATTCAATCCAAAACCCGAAACTTGGTCGGCAATTTTAAAAAGACCAACCAAAACTATTGACGATATTGAAGTTACCGTGAAGGAAATTTTCAAGGAAGTTCAAAAGAAAGGTGATGTTGCAGTTGCAAAATACACTTCTTTATTTGACGGAGTCAAATTCGAAAATATTGAAGTTGCTGAATCAGAAATAGAACAAGCAATTGTGTCTATTCCCGAAGAACTGAAAAGCGCCATTCAGTTGGCAAAATCGAATATTGAAAAATTTCATACAGCTCAAAAAACAGCTAAAGTTGTTGTAGAAACTACCGAAGGTGTCAATTGCTGGCAAGAAAAAAGACCAATACAGAAAATTGGTTTATACATTCCAGGAGGGACAGCTCCTTTGTTTTCAACGGTTCTTATGCTTGCCGTTCCTGCAAATATAGCGGGTTGCAACGAAATTGTTTTGTGTTCGCCTCCAGATAAAAACGGAAATATAAATCCTGCCATTTTATACGCTGCCAATTTATGTGGTGTTACCAAAATCTTGAAAGTAGGAGGAATCCAAGCCATTGCAGCAATGACTTTCGGAACAAAATCAATTCCGAAAGTGTATAAAATTTTCGGTCCTGGAAACCAATTTGTGACGGTGGCCAAACAACTTGCAACACAATTTGGTGTGGCAATCGATATGCCGGCCGGACCTTCTGAATTGTTGATTGTAGCCGATGACACTGCAGTTCCTGCTTTTATAGCCTCCGATTTATTGTCGCAAGCAGAACACGGAACCGACAGTCAGGTTATTTTGGTTTCGACTTCAAAAGAATTAATTGATGAAGTAGAAAAAGAAATTCAATCCCAAATGGAAGTGCTGCCAAGAAAAGCCATTGCCGAAAAAGCCATTGCTAATTCGAAGCTGATTTATGTCAAAAATGACACTGTTGCTTTGAAATTAATCAACGAATATGGTCCGGAACACTTTATCATTTGCAGCAAAAACGAAGATTATTATGTCAATAATATAGGAAATGCAGGTTCTGTTTTCATTGGAAATTATACTCCGGAAAGTGCAGGAGATTATGCTTCAGGAACGAATCACACCTTGCCAACCAATGGTTATGCCAAAAATTATAGCGGAGTTAATTTAGATAGTTTTACCAAAGCGATGACTTTTCAAAAAATATCTGCAA
>Ga0208114_1000428_pt1 | contig 10888 bp, 7 predicted proteins | sample LakWasMeta2_LOW4_2_FD_183854 | JGI IMG/M metagenome (GOLD analysis project Ga0208114, IMG submission 183854) | Freshwater sediment methanotrophic microbial communities from Lake Washington under simulated oxygen tension - Sediment Metagenome... | ecosystem: Environmental > Aquatic > Freshwater >... | reverse complement strand
GAGTTGCAATAGTCAATCTTTGTGCCAATAGAAAAAAGAGAGTGAATTGTCAGTTTTTGTTAAAATTGTCGTAAAATAATATGACAAGATGACATTTTTCATTCCCCTCTTGAGAGGGGTGACCGAAGGTCGGGGTGTGTTTTTAGTATTTATGCTGACGGATTTCTGAAGCTATTCCGATAGCTATTGTTACATATCTGGGTCGTCGTTCTAAATCTATTATTGCAAACTTGACAAAACTCCTTCTTCAAATCCTTTAAGACAAATAATAACTGTACTTATTTTCGTATTTAAAGCAACGTTACTAATCTAAAATTTTTATCTTTGATGTATATAGTGTTCGAATAAATTATTTTTTTTCTTTCGAATATTTTCTAAATTAGAGATTCATTCAAAACTCTGTCTGGAAACCATAAAAATAACTTTGATAGAAATAACAATTATGAATATCGATATTCTTGTTTGGTGTTTTTTGATTACAATAGGAATATCCTTTTTTACCATTCCTTTTTTACCGTCCAAAATAAAATCAGTAACTGCGTTTTTTCTTGTTTTAATTCTTGCTATTGTTTCGAGCATTCCTGCAATAAATGTCTTGACAGAAAGTCCAATTGAAGAAGTTTTTTACGGCGGCAGTGTTTTTGGAAATATTCCTTTGCGTATTGATCCACTTTCGGCCTGGTTCATTTTAATGGTGAATTTCACCTGCATTAATGGTGCAATATATGGCATTGGTTATATGAAATCCTATTCCGGGCAAAAAGAGAATACTGCGCTTCATTGGATATTATTTGTACTTCTTCACGTTGCTTTGCTATTAGTTTGTATGCTCCAAAATGGATTAGCTTTTTTGGTTGCTTGGGAAATTATGTCTATTTCCGCATTTCTATTACTCATTTTCGAACACAATAAAACTGAAATTTTAAAAGCTGGAATGAATTATCTGGTGCAAACTCATATCGGAGTTGTATTTTTGAGCATTGGGTTTATTTGGGTTTACTTTTCAGAAAATTCTTTTGACTTCATAAGTATAGCTTCCTTCTTTAGTCTTCATTCTCCAAAATTACTTTTTTTAATTTTCTTTATTGGCTTCGGAATGAAGTCTGGATTTATTCCACTGCACACTTGGTTGCCTCACGCCCATCCTGCTGCGCCTTCACACATATCTGGAGTGATGTCTGGAGTGATTGTAAAGATGGGAATCTTCGGTATTTTACGAATGGTGACTTACCTAAAAACGGATTTTGTACTAATTGGTGAATCAATTTTAATACTCTCTGCCTTAACTGCCTTTTATGGTATTCTAAATGCAGCGGTTGTCCGGGATTTTAAACGAATGTTGGCTTTTTGCACCATTGAAAATATCGGAATTATTGGAATGGGTATCGGAATAGGAATGATTGGAAAGGGAATAAATAACCAGTATTTAATGCTCATTGGTTTTGCGGGAGCATTGCTGCATACTTTAAACCATTCGCTGTATAAATCGCTGCTTTTCTTTACGGCAGGAAACATTTATCAGCAAACACATACCCGAAATATGGAGCATTTGGGTGGATTAATAAAAAAAATGCCTGTCTCAGCTTTTTCTTTTTTGTGTGGAGCACTTGCCATTGGTGGTCTTCCACCCTTCAATGGATTTATTTCTGAATTTCTTATTTACTCTGGACTGCTTGAAGGTGTAAAGTCAGATAACGTGCAGTTTAGTTCAATGATGATGATTTGTATGGCTGGCTTGGCAATTGTGGGAGGAATTTCGATTCTTACTTTTACGAAAACATTTGGAACTATTTTCCTTGGGTCACCACGAGTAACCTTGCATCATCAACCAAAAGAAGTTTCGTTAATTATGCAAATTCCTTTATTCTTGATTTTATTTGTGATACTGGTCATCGGAATTTTTCCTGATTTAGTTTTTTCTCCAGCACTTTCGATTGCTTCAGACTTGAGCGGAACTAATACTGTTTTTTCTGAAAACATACTATCTATAAGTCCTACAATGGTGACGATAGGACGAGTTTCACTGCTATTGATGGCGCTCGCTGCACTTATCTTTTTTATTCGTACCAAAACTTTAGCATCGAAAACTTCAGAATATCATCCCACTTGGGGAAATGCTTATGTGGCACCGAATGTTAGAATGCAGTACACCGCAAAATCTTTTTCGAAGAGTTTTGCGAAATTATTTAGCTATATTTTAATTGAAAAAAAGAAATACACCGAAATTAGAAGCAATAAAATATTCCCTGAATCAAGAACTTTTCATTCGAATTATATGGAGTTTTTCGAAAATAATTTCATTTCCACCATCAACAAACGCATTTTTGCCTTTATGAATTCTTTTATGTTTATCAATAATGGAAAAACCCAAATGTATGTATTGTATGGTTTTTTCTTTATTATTATTCTACTTGTTGCCACCTTATTTAATTTATTATAAAGAATGAGTATAATTGTCAGCATTATAATTGTCACTATCCTATTAACACTTCTGATTACTTTGGTAAAAGAAGAATGGAAAGGGAATGTAGCACTTATAACTGTTATGATCAACGTGGCGCTTAGTTCTTGTCTTGCAATTCCTGCGCTGCAAGGACATTTGTTTGAACATTTTTTTTATGGTGGTTTGGTGTTTGGAAACATCACAATAAGAATTGATGCTCTTTCAGGCTGGTTTATATTGTTAATGAATTTTACTGCGTTCACCAGTATTTTGTATGGCAGAAGCTATATGGAACATTATAAAAATCAATCGGCAAATCTTTCAATGCATTTTATAAGTTTCGTCATCAACCATTTTGCGATGATTGGAATTTATTGCCTGCAAAATTCATTCGCCTTTTTATGCGTTTGGGAAATTATGGCAATCACTTCATTCTTATTGATAATTTTCGAACATCATAAGATACAAACGCTCAAAGCGGGAATCAATTACCTCATTCAATCCCACATCAGTATTATGTTTATGACCGTTGGATTTATATGGGTAAATTCTTTTACCGGCTCGTTCGATTTTAATGCAATAACGAAATACAGTTCATCAGTAAGTCCTGCTGTAAGTTTTGTTCTGTTTCTATTTTTTTTCATTGGTTTTGCCATCAAATCTGGTTTTGTTCCTTTCCACACCTGGTTGCCGTATGCGCATCCTGCAGCACCTGCCCACGTTTCCGGAATGATGTCAGGAGTTCTTATCAAGCTCGGTATTTATGGTATTCTGCGAATATTGCTGCTAATAAAAGGCGACTATCTGGTTATGGGCTATTTTATCCTGACAATTTCAGTCATTACTGGTGTCTATGGAGTAATTCTTGCCATCATTCAACACAATATCAAAAAATTATTGGCCTATCATAGTATTGAAAACATTGGGATCATTGGAATTGGCATTGGGATTGGTTGCGTTGGTTTAGGATTGAATAATGACTATCTTGCTTTTGCCGGTTTTGCCGGTGCTATGCTTCACACCTTAAACCATTCACTTTTTAAATCGCTTTTGTTTTATGTTTCAGGAACCATTTATCAAGCTACAAATACTATGGATATTGAACGGCTGGGTGGTTTAATTAAAAAAATGCCGCAAACTGCCACTTTGTTTTTGATTGCTGCACTTGCCATTTGTGGACTTCCTCCGTTTAATGGTTTTATTTCTGAATTTCTTATCTATTCTGGGTTATTCAAAGGAATTTCAGGGGGAGAACTTACGGCAACAGCCTTTCTTGTTTCCTCTATTTTTGGGATGGTAATCATTGGCGGAATGGCGATGCTTTGTTTTACTAAAGCTTTCGGAATTATTTTTATTGGAAACGAACGGCATCTTCTTCCAACGACGGTTCAAGAGCCTGAATTTGGAAAACTTTTTCCTAAATATCTGATTGCCACGCTGATTATTTTCATTGGAGTTATTCCTCAATTTTTTGTTTCAATCGTTTCTGAACCGGCGGGGCTATTTATAGGCGGAGCTATTTCTAAAACGCAACCAATGGAATTTATTGACACACTTCAATCAGTAAGTATTGCTGTTGTTGTATTTATTCTTTTAAGTCTAACTGTTTTTTGGATAAAAAAAATGACGACCAAATCTGTAGAAATCTTAATAAAACCAACATGGAATTGTGGTTACGTTGCTCCCACGGCCAGGCTCCAATATACAGCTAATTCCTTTGTGCGTTCTTTTAGAAAATTGATTCACCCAATGCTGATGATGAATAAAAAAGAAGGAGTAATAAAAGGTGTTTTTCCAAAAACTATTTATTCTGAAACACATCCTTATGACAGGATAGAATTAGTTTTGATTGATATTCCGTTACTATATCTTAAAGGTTTTATTGGGCGATTCAAATTTCTGCAAAATGGGAATTCCCAATTTTATATACTCTATGGGGTTCTTTTTATTTTTATAATCATTACCTTTCCACTTCTTCTAAATGCCGTTATATATGTGATTGAATTGATAAAACAAATTTGAAAATGAATATATTGAGTTTTATATTAATTGTTTTTGCCAGTTTGTTTTTTTCTGGCATAATCATCAGGACAAAAAGTATTTTTTCAGGGAGAAAAGGGCCTGGAATTTTTCAACCTTTAAAAGATATATGGCGTTTATTCAGAAAAGGTGCCGTTTATAGCAAAACAAGCAGTTTTATTTTTCAAATTGCGCCAAGTATTTATTTTGCTTCAGTGCTTATGGCTATTTGTTTTATTCCTTTCGGAAATCAGCCGGGTATCATTTCGTTTAAAGGTGATTTTATATTTTTTGCCTACGTTTTAGCACTTGGAAAATTTTTTATTATCATTTCGGCTTTAGATACCGGCAGCAGTTTTTCAGGAATGGGTGCAAGCCGAGAAGCACTTTATTCGCTATTGGTTGAACCCGCATTTTTTATCCTTATGGGCTCTTTCGCACTACTTACCGGACACACATCCTTTTTTGAAATATTCAGTTCGCTTCATTTTGGTTCCCATATTTCTTATGCGATTGGAATACTTGCTGCTTTTGTGTTCGTGATTATTGCTCTCATCGAAAACAGCCGTATGCCAATGGATGATCCAAAAACGCATCTCGAATTAACGATGATTCACGAAGTAATGATTCTTGACAATAGTGGTTTTGATTTGGGTCTTCTTCTTTCTGCAACTCATTTGAAGTTTGCAATGTATGGCGCATTAATCGCCAACTTCTTTCTCACTCCTAATTACGAATGGTATTACTCTATTCCAATATTTATCAGTTCCCAAATTTTATTTGCCATAGTTATAGGCACTATTGAATCTTTTATGGCAAGATTCAGGATGAATCATAATCCTCAATATATTTTTATGCTCACATCAATATCTTTATTAATCTATCTTGGCGTGTTGCTGATTCTTGGTAAAATTGTATAAAAAAATAAAAACAGATGACTAATATTCTTCTTATCACCTTTGCAATAAGCCTCATTTACCTTGGGCTTGCAAACCGTTTAGGCAGCTATATCAATGCTCTAGTATTTCAAGGTATCGTGCTTTTTGGCGTAGCTTTTATTGAACTCATTGAAATTAACTTGATCAATCTTGTTTTTGTTTTATTGGAGACTATTGTTTTTAAGGCTATCATTATTCCTTACTTCCTGAATTATATTATTCATAAAAATAAAATTACACGTGATATTGAACCCTATCTCCCAGACTTTGTTTCAATTGTGCTTATTACCGGGATTATTCTTGGCTCATTCCTTCTTTCTAATAGCATTCAGGATTCACATGTAAGGAAAATATTTTTTGTTGTCGCGATATCTGCTTTATTTACCGGTTTATATATTATCGTTTCCCGTAGAAAAATCATTACTCATGTTATGGGATTTTTGGTCATAGAAAATGGCGTTTTTATTTTATCAATAGCCTTGGGAAATGAAATGCCTATGCTGGTGAACATTGGTATTTTACTGGACATTTTTGCCAGTGTTTTCCTCTTGGGGATTTTTGCAAACAAAATTGGTGATGTGATGAAAGAACAGGATGTCGAACAATTAAGTAATTTAAAAGATTGATATGACACCATTTTATTCAGGAGTAATAGGATATTATTTAATAGGAGCTTTAGTTATAAGTATTCTTTTGTTTCTTAACAAGAACAAAAGAATGAACTATTTGCTTACCATTTTATTTATGGTTTTGCAATGGGTTTTCACTATTTATGAATACAATCACATAAATAACGTCGATCTGGTCTATTTTACTCCTGATTCATTGGCAATAATTTTTATTGTCATTTTGAGCCTCATTTGTGTTCCTGCTTTTTATCATAGTCATATTTATTGCAATTCAAAAAACGAAAATCCAAGACATCGCGGAATTTATTTTGCCGCAACTGTACTTTTACTTACAGCTCTCAGCGCTGCCTATTTATCGAATCATATTGCTATCACATGGATTTTTGTCGAACTCACCACATTGAGTTCTTCAGCATTAATTTATCACAGGCGCAATAAAAACTCTTTAGAAGGAACTTGGAAATATCTTTTTGTTTGTTCTATCAGTATCACATTAGTTTTTATCGGTATTTTGTTTCTTTCTTTTGCTGTTCAACAGTCTGGTGGCACTGATTTATTTTACAAAGAAATGTTCGAGAAAGCCAGCGTAATGAATGTCTTTTGGCTCAAATTAGCCTTTCTTTTCATCTTTACTGGTTTTACTTCTAAAGCCGCTTTAGTCCCAATGTATACTGCGGGTATCGATGCAAAAGATAAAGCACCGTCGCCTTCCGGAGCATTATTAAGTAGTGTTTTGATGAATGTAGGATTCATTGGTATCTTTCGTTTTTATGAAATTATCAGTCCTACCTCTATTTTTCCTTGGGCAAATAAAATTATACTTATTACTGGTTTCCTTTCGATTTTTGTTGCTACAGTTTATATGCTTCGGGTTAAAAATCTCAAGAGAATGTTTGCCTATTCTAGCGTAGAACACATGGGTTTGATAATGCTGGGACTGGCTTCGGGCGGAATTGGTCGTTATGCCGCCATTTTACATTTAGTTTTACATTCCTTTGCAAAACCCACTTTGTTTTTCCAAATGGGACAAGTATATCGCATTTATAAAAGCAAAAGCATTTATGATATTGGGGATTATTTCAAATACAATCTGAGTGGATCAATGGTATTATTGTTGGCCTTTTTTGTTGTCACGGCTATGCCTCCTTCAGGAATGTTTGTGAGTGAATTTCTCATCTTCCGTTCCATATTTGAATCCGGTAATATTTTGCTGCTAGCTATAGTATTGCTGTTACTTACTATGATTATCTGGTCATTTGGAAAAAATATATTCAAAATGCTGTTTATAAAACCTGTCAATTTTGATGATTCGAATGTCGAAAAAATTAGTCCGTTTGAATCTCTGAGCCAGTTTATACTTTTGGCATTGGTTATTTATCTTGGACTAAATCCTCCTGCCGAACTTGTCAACCTGATTAATGATACCATTTCTAATTTACCAAAGTAATATGAGCGATTATACCATTATAAAGAACAACCAAACGATTCCGCTCCAAAACATTCCTGTTTTAAAGTACGATGAATTTCTATTGCTGAACACTTCACTTTTAAAAATAGAGTCAAATCATTGTGTCAATTATTTTGGATATAAGATACAGGATAAATTAAAATTAATTTGTTGTATTGCAGATGATTCTGACAGCACAATTATAATTTCATCTTGTGAAATAAAACAAAACTCCACAAAATATCCTTCATTTTCGGCTAAACATCTTGCCTTTCATATTTTCGAAAGAGAACTGCATGAAAATTTTGGAATTAATTATATGGATCATCCCTGGTTAAAACCCTTGCGTTTTACCTTCGATCGTGCCGATAAAAATTCACGTATAGAAAATTATCCCTTCTACCAAATAAATAGTGAAGAACTTCACGAAGTGGGCGTTGGTCCAATTCATGCCGGTATAATTGAACCCGGACATTTTCGTTTTATTTGTAATGGTGAACAAATTCTTCATCTCGAAACTCAACTTGGGTTTGCTCATCGTGGCATTGAAGCACTTTTTTTAAACAAGAAAAAACTATTGCAAAAAACCATTCTTGCTGAATCTATTGCTGGAGATACTGCCGTAGGACACTCAACTGCTTTTGTAAATCTTTGGGAAAGTTTATGCAACTATGAAGCCGATGAAGATTTGCAATTTTCACGCACCATTGCTTTAGAGTTAGAACGCATTGCCATTCATACTGGTGATTTAAGTGGTATTTGTACTGATATTGCCTATCAACTTGGAAGTTCCGTTTTTGGAAGACTGAGAACTCCATTAATCAACTTTTTTCAAATTTGGTGTGGCAATCGTTTAGCCAAAGGAGTCATTCGCGTGGGGAATAATCATTTTTATTTTTCGGCAGCACTTGCAATACAACTTGAAAAAATATTTAATGATTTCGAATCTGATTTTACCGAAATGTATACCGAATTAAAGGAACTGCCAAGTGCACTTTCACGTTTGGAGAAAACTGGAGAAGTTTCCCGAGAACAGTCAGCTTCAATCGGAACAGTTGGCATGGTTGCAAAAACATCGGGAATTAAAAGAGATATTCGGGCTACACACCCACACGATTTGTATCACAAATTAAATCACCAACCAATATTAAAAAATCATGGCGATGTGTATTCCAGAGTACAAATTCGCAATGAAGAAATAAGGCAATCCATTGCATATATCAGGAAATTATTGAAAAATATTCCAGAAGAAAATAAAAACCGGAAACCCTTAAATGAACCTCAAAAAAATTCATTTACACTCTCGTTAATTGAAGGTTGGAGAGGCGAAATTTGTCATTGTGCCATTACTGATGACAAAGGAGAATTGATACATTACAAAATAAAAGACCCCTCCATGCACAATTGGTTGGCTATTGCATTGGCTGTTAGGAATAATGAAATTTCTGATTTTCCAATTTGCAACAAAAGTTTTGACTTGAGTTATTGCGGACATGATTTATAAATAAAAAAACTATGATTGGAAATGTTAAGATACTTGCTCATCAGGGAAAACAATATATTCCTGATATAACTAAAGCGAAAATACCCGGAATCTTTAGAGGAAGACCTGAAATTAGTATGGAAAATATTGACACAAATGCTCTTATTGTCCTTTGTCCGACAGACGCAATTGCTTCAAACCCGTTTAGCATTGACCTAGGAAAATGTGTGTTTTGTGGAGAATGTGCCTTTGCATTTCCTGAAAAAATAAAATTTACCACAGATTATAAAATAGCCACCAACGATCGCAAGAGCTTAATTATTAAAGAAGGTGACCATAAAAATATTGTTTTAAATCCAGAATTAATCAAAAAAGAAATTGCCGACTTTTTCAGTGGTTCCTTGAAGTTGCGACAGGTTTCCGCTGGCGGAGATAACAGTTGTGAATTAGAATTGAATGCTTGCTCGAATGTGAACTTTGACATAAGCCGTTTTGGAATTGAATTTGTAGCTTCGCCTCGGCATGCCGATGGAATCGTAATCACGGGGCCAATAACTGAAAGCATGGCAGAACCTTTGCAAATTTGTTATGATGCCATTCCGAGTCCCAAAATAATTATTCTAGCAGGAACTGACGCCATCAGTGGAGGAATTTTTGCCGACAGTCCTGCGTTAAATCGAAGTTTTCTCGAAAAATACAAAGTCGATTTATATGTTCCTGGCAACCCAATTCATCCGCTAACATTTATCAACGGCGTGTTAGAACTAATAAGGAAAAGGAAATGAAAATCACCAACTGTTTTTCAGTACATTATCTTTTTAAATGAAGTTCCTGAATACACTATTTTGACTATTGATGGCAGTGAAAGCCGTTTGATTGACTACGATATTTTAGAAATTATAAGTGAATTTCACAGAAAAGCAAAAGACAGACATATTGAATTACACCTGATAAATATAGAAAAAGTAAGCGTGACGGCAGTTCACTAAAAAACAATTAATCCTCTGTTTCAGTTTCAGTATCTAACCACATCATAAAAAGTTTATACCCAATTGTAAGTATAATTGCACCTAAAAATAATCCGATAAAACCGTTGTAGATAAATCCCCCGATTGCTCCTAAAAATATCACAAGCATTGGTGCCGGTGCATTTCTTCCCAATAAAATTGGCTTTAAAATATTATCAGAAATGAGTGTAATTCCTATCCAAATAGCGAGAATTACAGAAGTAGTGGTATCAGAAACTGAAAACATATAAATTACTACCGGAATCGCAATTGGTCCTACTCCAACCTGAACAATGGCCAGAATCAGGCACAAAATTGTCCACAAACCCGCAAATGGAACACCAGCAATAAAAAAACCAACTCCAATCATTGCTGCCTGAATAAAAGCAACTCCAAGAATACCCTTAACTACATTTCGAATAGTAAGCACAATTATGGAAGTAAAGTTTTCGTTGTGAACACCCACTAATTTTCCAAATATTTTTTTAGTAACAACTTCAGACGAATCAGCATAAATTAATAAAACACCCGCAATAATTATTGATACAATAAAAGATAGAACTCCTTTACTAAACCCTGCTAATGCTAATAATAACATCTTACCGTATTCTTTTACCTGATCAGAATATTTCACGATTGCTTCCTGCAAATTTTCAGAAGCTAATTGCCAAAAATCAACAATAGGTTTTGTTATAGGTGGCCAATTTGCGGTACTTCCTCCTGGTGGCGGAATTAAGGGTTCACCTGTATTGAATAATTCACGAAAATGATTCACGCCTTCAAAAAGTGAATACATAATCAGTCCACTCGGTATTATAATAACGCTCAACAAAAATAAAGTAAGTACAATTACTGCCAAAATCTTTCGGCCTCTAAAAATTTTTACAAAAAATTTATGAACCGGATAAATAGCAATAGCAAT
>Ga0208114_1000423_pt1 | contig 10923 bp, 12 predicted proteins | sample LakWasMeta2_LOW4_2_FD_183854 | JGI IMG/M metagenome (GOLD analysis project Ga0208114, IMG submission 183854) | Freshwater sediment methanotrophic microbial communities from Lake Washington under simulated oxygen tension - Sediment Metagenome... | ecosystem: Environmental > Aquatic > Freshwater >... | reverse complement strand
CTTTTTCCTGCTGTTTCTTGCACTCACGTTTGATACCAATCAGAAGCTGCCTAAACGGGATAACAGCCAGAACCTGACGGCTTCGGTCATTCATGGCAAGAAGCTGTGGGAGACCAACAACTGTATCGGCTGCCATACTTTGCTGGGCGAAGGTGCCTATTTCGCGCCGGAACTGGGTAATGTGTATAAACGCCGCGGCCCTGATTTCATCAAGGCATGGATCAAGGCGCAGCCGACAGGCGCACCGGGCAGAAGGCAAATGCCGCAATTTAATTTTACGGAGCAGGAGTTGGATGATCTGGTGCAGTTTCTGAAATACACCTCAGAGATCAACACCAACAATTGGCCTCCGAACATCGAAGGTTAACCGTCACAATTACCAGGAGGCATTATGCAATATCAATCTCAGGCCGTGGCGAAGCCTTATTTCATCGCCGCAATCGCCTTGTTTGTCGGCCAGATTCTATTTGGCTTGATCATGGGTTTGCAGTACGTAGTGGGGGATTTTCTATTCCCTGAAATTCCGTTCAACGTAGCACGTATGGTGCATACCAACTTGCTGATCGTGTGGCTGCTATTTGGCTTCATGGGCGCAACCTATTACCTGATACCGGAAGAATCCGAGACTGAGCTGTTCAGCCCCAAGCTGGCCATCATCACGTTCTGGGTGTTCCTGGCGGCGGGTGTTGCAACCATATTGGGTTATCTTGCTGTGCCTTATGCCACCTTGGCAAAGTTCACCGGTAATGATTTGTTGGCGACCATGGGGCGCGAGTTCCTTGAGCAGCCGTTGCCGACCAAGGTAGGCATCGTGATTGTGGTGCTGTCATTTATTTTCAACGTAGTCATGACCATGCTCAAAGGCCGCAAGACCGCAATCAGTTTAGTACTGGTATTAGGCCTGGTGGGTCTGGCTGTGTTCTTCCTGTTCTCGTTTTATAACCCGCACAACCTGGTAAAAGATAAATATTACTGGTGGTGGGTGGTGCATCTGTGGGTTGAGGGCGTTTGGGAACTGATTCTGGGTGCTATCCTTGCGTTTGTGCTGATTAAAGTAACCGGTGTTGACCGTGAAGTCGTTGAGAAATGGCTGTACGTCATTATTACCATGACCCTGATTACCGGCATTATCGGTACCGGTCACCATTACTACTGGATAGGCGCACCGGCCTACTGGCAAGTGTGGGGCAGTGTGTTCTCTGCACTGGAACCAATACCGTTCTTCATGCTGACGATCTTTGCGTTCAATATGGTGAATAAACGCCGCCGTGAGCACCCTAACAAGGCTGCTACATTGTGGGCACTGGGTACTGGCGTGATGGCGTTCCTGGGCGCTGGTGTGTGGGGTTTCCTGCATACGCTGGCACCGGTTAACTACTACACGCACGGTACTCAGCTTACCGCAGCACACGGCCACATGGCTTTCTATGGCGCTTATGCAATGGTAGTGCTGACGATCATTTCATACGCCATGCCTATACTGCGCGGCCGTGCTGCCAACAGCAACAAGGCGCAAGTGGTTGAGATGTGGTCATTCTGGCTCATGACGGTGGCAATGGTGTTCATCACCTTGTTCCTGACTGCGGCTGGTGTGCTGCAAACATGGCTGCAACGTATCTCTACAACGCCGATGAGCTTTATGGCAACGCAGGATTCAGTGGCGATTTTCTACTGGATGCGTGAAGGTGCCGGTGTGGTGTTCCTGATCGGTTTGATCGTTTACATTACGAGCTTCTTTATTAAAGGCGAAACCAAAGCGAGTTAATCTCCCCCGCCCAGATTTTTTAAAACAGTGCAGGGCAAAAGAAGGAGGCTTGCCTCCTTCTTTTGATTCAACTCATGAATCTGGCATGTTAGGTAATCTGATGAATACGAATACAGCATTAGTGAATGAAACAGAAGATCTGCCGGGTGACTTTGCCATCTGGATATTTATTCTGGCAGAGATGCTGGTGTTTGGCGTGATGTTTGTCGTGTATGCGTTTGCGCGGTCTAACCAGCTCGAAATTTTTAATGCATCGCAGCTGACATTAAGCCGTGCCATGGGCACGCTGAATACGATTATTCTGATCACCAGCAGCTATTTTGTGGTGCGCGCGGTGTCTGCGATCAAGTCCGGCGATTCGAAGCAGTCAGGACATTGGCTGCTCGGTACGATTTTTCTGGGCGGTATGTTCGTGGCAGTGAAATTGTGGGAATTCAACCAGAAGTTCTCGGCCGGCATCACGCTGGAGACGAATGATTTCTACATGTTCTACCTGACGCTCACTTTTTTCCACCTCATGCATGTGCTGATGGGCATGATCATACTTGCATGTATTGTGTACAAATTGAAAAACGGTGACTACAGCGCACAAGAGCATTTTGGTGTCGAAACCGGTGCCTCGTTCTGGCACATGGTCGACCTGCTGTGGATTGTGCTTTTCCCATTGATTTATATTATCCGCTAACCATGAATACACGACTAAACCGTTTTGCTACACTGATCTGGCTGGCGCTGGTAATACTCACCATTGGTACCTTTTTAATTGGCGAAGAAGTGACCGCCGGAAAAACCGTGATGCTGAGTGTACTGGCGATCTCCCTGATTAAAGGGCAGTTGATCGCTAATTACTTTATGGGCTTGCGCCACGTAAGCTGGCTGTGGCGCGGCATTATCCTGGGCTATTTTGTGATTGTCGGCGGCATGATTGCGATTGCTTACCTGAACTAAAGAGGCCTGCTTGCAGGCCGAATTGAAAGCGTTTACATGGATACACAAACAAGCAATACCCCGTTTTATGAACCCAGCGGTGATGAGTGCGAACTGTTCGAGCGCGCGTGGAAGAACCGCCTGCCACTGCTGATTAAAGGCCCTACCGGCTGCGGTAAAACGCGCTTTGTGTCACATATGGCCGCACGTTTGAACTTGCCGCTGTATACGGTGGCCTGCCATGACGACCTGACCGCGGCTGACCTGGTCGGGCGCCATCTGATCGGTGACGGCGAAACCATCTGGAACGATGGCCCGCTGACACGCGCGGTGCGTGAAGGCGGCATCTGCTATCTGGATGAAGTGGTCGAGGCGCGCAAAGACACGACCGTGGTGCTGCATCCTCTGGCGGATGACAGGCGCATGCTGCCGATTGACCGTACCGGTGAGCTGCTGCAGGCGCCGCCGTCTTTCATGCTGGTGGTTTCTTACAACCCGGGTTACCAGAACTTTTTAAAAGGCATGAAGCCTTCCACCCGGCAGCGTTTTGTGTCACTGACGTTTGATTTCCCGACTGCCGCGCAGGAAGAAGCGGTGCTGATTGGCGAAACCGGCATTGACACCATGACCGCTAAACGGCTGGTTTCCATCGCCGGTGCATTTCGTGCCCTGCGTGACCATGATCTGGAAGAAGTCGCCAGCACCCGTTTGCTGGTATATGCAGCCACCCTGATTAAAGATGGCTATGATCCGATACGCGCCTGCCGTGCGGCGTTGGTGGAAACCCTGACCGATGATGCAGAAACAGCAGTGGCTTTGAATGAGGTGGTAAGTGCCACCTTCGGACGCTGATGGAAGAATACGTTGGAGAGTTGTGGGATCGCCTGATTACCGGCGCGGCAGAGAAACGTCATGCTGCCGTGACCGTTAAGCTGGATGATATTGCCAAATCCGCGGCGATATTTTTTCGGGCATTGGGCGGTGACCCCGGGCTGGGCATTTCGGCAGCACCGGCAGTGCGCCATGGTGCCCGCAGGCGGTTGTTGCAGCGCGTGGCCGGCAGTGGCGAAAAAGTAGAGCTGTCGTGGCGTGATGGCGAGGTGCTGCGGCTGCCATCGCAGATAGACCTGTTTGCAGAGCAGGCACTCAACCGTGACCTGTATTTCTGGCTGGTGGCTTTGGCGGCAGTAGATGCCGATAACAGTCAGCCGTGGATCATCAGAAACCAGTTGGCCACGCAAGCCACGCTTGAGCGTTTCCCCGGATTGCAGAGCCGTTATGACAGGCTGGTGGAGGCCGTGATCGCGCTGCGTATCCCACCGGAAAAACTACCGGCAGATGAGGCCGTGCAGGAAAATACGATTCGTCAGGCCTTGCAGTACCCCGGTACGGTGGATGCCATCACGCTGGCAGCCAGACCATTCCAGCCGGTGCCGTTGTGGCCGCATCCGCATCCCCCTGTCAGTGCAGCGGCATCAGGCGCATCAGGCACCAGCTCGCCCGAGCAAAGCGGAAATGCCGCCACTAAAAAAAGCCGGCGCAAGCACATGGCAGAGCGTACCGATGTGAAGGAAGATAAAAACGGTTTTCTCATGATGTTTCGTGCCGAGAGCCTGTTTTCATGGTCAGAGTTCGTGAAGGTGAACCGCCCGCAGGATGAGGAAGACGATGCCGAAACCGCACAGCTGGCGGCTGAGGATATGGATAACCTCACGATTGCCCGTGACGGCAAGACCAGTGCCGCCAACGTCCGCTTCGATCTTGACCTGCCAGCCGGTGCTGCGGATGATACGCCGCTGGGTGCAGGTGTCTTGTTGCCGGAATGGAACTGGAAAAAGCAGGTGCTGCAGCCGGATTACTGCAGTTTGCAGCAGCTGATCGCCACGGATGCAAAGCCGTGCGAGCTGCCACATGCTTTAAAAAATACCGCTAACCAGCTGCGGCGTCAGTTTCAGGCGCTCACGCCGACGCGGCATTGGCTTAAGGGGCAGCAGGATGGCGACGAGCTGGATATGGACGCATGGGTGCAGCTCGCTTCTGAAAGAAACAGCATCATGCCAACGTCTGAACATGGTCTTTATCGAGCACAGGTGAACCAGGAGCGTGATCTGGCGTGTCTGCTGCTGGCGGATCTTTCTTTATCTACCGATGCCTACGTGTCGAACCATTCACGTGTGATAGATGTAATTCGCGATAGCCTGCTGCTGTTTTCCGAAGCGCTCACTGCAACCGGTGACAGCTTTGCGCTGTACGGTTTTTCATCACTCAAACGTAGCCATGTGCGTTTTCATTATATTAAAGGTTTTGACGAGCAATATAGCGGCCAGGTACGCGGCCGTATCACGGCCATCAAACCCGGCTATTACACGCGTATGGGGGCAGCTATCCGGCAGGCATCGAGCTTATTGGTGCAGCAGAAAAAACGCCAGCGCCTGCTGCTGATACTGACAGATGGCAAGCCGAATGATCTGGATCAGTATGAGGGGCGCTATGGCATTGAAGATACGCGCGTGGCGTTGCTAGAGGCCAAGAAACTGGGGCTGCGGCCATTCTGTGTCACCATTGATACGGAAGCTAGTGATTATCTGCCACATCTTTTCGGAGCGGGTGGTTATGTGGTGATCCGCAATCCTGAAGACCTGCCGAGAGAGTTGCCGCTGCTTTATGCGCAGATGACCCGTTAAACTGTTAAGTCGTAGCGGCGCAGTTTTTTTACATCGGTAATCATGACATCTTTACCGTTCACTGCAATCAACTCCAGCTGCTGCAATTTAGCCAGCGTGCGTGAAAGTGTTTCCGGCGTCAGGTTCAACAGCGAGGCAATGGTGGTTTTGCTGGCAGGCAGCGTAATGTTGCTGGCATCGGGCGCATCCGCGCTGATTTGCAGCAGATAACCGATAAAGCGCTGTGTGCACGATTGCAGGGATAGCATCTCTATATCCTGCACCAGCTGGTGCATTCTGATCGATAGGCCAGCCAGCATTTTGCGTGAAAACAGCGGATCATTATCCAGCATCGAGAATATCAGGCTCTTGGGCACGAGTAACACCTGGGAATCCAGAATTGCCTGTGCATATACCGGAAACTGGCGCTCCAGGAACAGAATCGCTTCACCAAAACTTTCGCCAGGCGACACAATACTGATGATTTTTTCACTTCCCTGCGGCGAGGTGACGCCGAGTTTCAACTGGCCTTGCAATAAAATATAAAGCCCGACTGCCGCATCACCGCGATTAAAAACTGAAGTGCCCCTCGGGAATTCAATCAACTGCGAGTGTCCCGCGATGGTTTCGATTTGTTCAGCCGCCAGCTCTCTGAACATAAAAAAATCTGACAGGGTTTGCGATATGAAGGCTTTATTCATTTTCAGACCTCTGGAAAAACGGAAGCTTGATTATGCAATGAAATGGCCGAGAATCACACAGATTTATTTTTATTGCGCATAACGCTGGCGGCAAGCACCAGTATGAAAAGTATGATGGTCACTGCATGCAGGATTCCACCGGCTTTACGCAGGTTTGCTGCATATAAAAAGTCACCGGTCAATCTCAGCAGCAATGATGCCTGTAGCAATATCAGCGGCAGATAAAAGCTGGGGTGGTAAGGGATTTTTATTTTTGCGATGGCCGGGAAGATAATCGGCGCATGACCGAATATCATCGAAAATACAAAACCAAGGAATATGGCATGGGTGAATGCATCATAACTTGCGCCGGCATAGAGCTGCGGCAGGCTCACGCCAATAATGCCCGCCACTAACAGCCAGACATAGCCGCAGATTAATGCCGCAGCGATATAGCGTGTGAGCCCCTGCTGTTTGATGGTGTGGCGCACGATGTCGTTACGCATCAGCCACAATGTCATGGCAATAAGTGAGATCGAGAGTAAGTGAAAGTCTGGCCATGCGCCTAGGGATGCAACACCGGCGCCAGCCAGGAACAGCAACAGGGCGAATACAAAAAGCATCTTGCTACCGTAGGTGGGACGCATGAATCTTGATAACTCCAGGCGTTCACCCACAATGGTGATAATCAGAAAGCCCATCCACCACGGCATTACTTGCGCCAGATTAAAACCGCCAAGCCACAAAATACAGCCCAGCAACCAGCAAAAAGCGGCGATTAGCAATGTGAAGGTGAACAGTTCGCGCTGCCTGAGAAAAATCTTGATGGAAACCATGGCCAGAATAGCACTGGCTATCACGGACAGTGTCGCGCCTGTAAACGGTGTGTAACCTGTCATTAATAAAAGCGCAGCGGAGGCCGATGCCAGTGGTGCGAGATATGCCCAGCGCTCACCGATGGCAACGGCACGTTCCAGGCTGATCACGGTGCCGAGAAAACCGCACACCATGAGTGGGCCGTGCAGTGCAAACTGTGTTGCGGATGATAGTGGTAAGTGCCAGCCAAGGCGGGCAAGGCCGATATACATGCCAAACACCAGGCTGATGAAGCCTGCCATTAATATCGGGATGCGGTAAGGTACAGCGAGGTTGATTTTCATAATGAGATACTATCAGCAAGGCTGTTGCGCATGAATAATGTGCTTAAGCACATATATTCTACGGTGATGCCAAATACTGGTACGCAGGAATGGCGCTGTGTAATGAAATCTTGGCTGATCAATCCCAGCCCAGCCGTTGTTTTGCCTGTTCGCACATCATCGCTGGATCCCATGACGGTTCCCATACTAAATGCAGATCAAGTTCCATACCCTCACTGAGTGCTTTACTGACTGCTTCTTCGATGCTTTCAATGACCATTTCAGACATCGGGCACGCATATGAAGTCATGGTGAAAGTGACAGTGGCAATGTGGTCGTGGATATTGATTCCATAGATCAGACCAAGGTCTATCAGGTTTTCGCCGATTTCCGGGTCAATCACGGATTGCAGCGCTGCGTAGATGCGCTGCTCATTTGCATTGAGTTGGTTAAAAATAAGAGTCATCAGTATTTAATGCAGCAATGCTTTCAACGCGTCAGCCGCGCCATCTATATTCTTGTTCATCGCATCCGCCTGGAATTTGACCACACCGTTGCTATCTAGAATCGAAATCGTGGCATCGTGCTCATAATCGCCGGACTGCACCTTTTTATATTTGATGCCCAATGTGACGGCCAGTTTGCGAACGGCGCCTTCGCTGCCCTGCGCCAATACCCAGGATGGCGAAGTGATGGAATGCAGCTTTGCAAATTCCGTGAGTTTTGCCGGTGTGTCACGTTGCGGGTCAAACGAAAATAAGGCAAAATTGACTTTGCCGGCCTGTGCCGCAGACAGCGAGCGCTCTATGCGCTTGATGTTCTGTACCGTAAGCGGGCACACATACTGGCACGAGGTGTACACCATGGCAACCACAGTAGGCTTGCCTCCGAGATTGCTGAGCTGGAAAGTCCTGCCGTCTGCGGCGGTCCAGCTGTCAGTGATATTGAACACGGAATCTGTGCTTGGTGTTGAGAGCAGAGATTCGTGCTGGTGATGGTGGTGCTCATGCTCCTCGGCGAATGCCGGAGCACTGCATGCCAGCAGCAGGGATAACAGTAATTGACGCTTTAAATTCGTTTTCATTTTGCATCCTTTGCGCAACGGAATCCTAGATTTTTACCTGTAAAGTTGCCCTTCAGGCTTTCCCGATATGAGTACCTCATGAAAGCAGCGTAATCGCCCAGATTGCTGGCGTTCAGGCTGCCGCTTCCGCAAAACAGGTTTTTATCGCCGGAGTTTCTTGAATCGGGGGGTGCCATATAGCTGTTGAAATCGGCAGTCCATTCCCATATCAAACCTGCCATGTCAAATATACCAAAGCCATTGGCTGGTTTAGATCTAACCGCAGGTAATTCTTTATTGGGCACTGAATACCAGGCCATGATCTGCTTTTGCAGGTTTTCCTTATTGCGATCGTTATCGGTCAGGGTATATTCCCACTCGTCGGTTGAGGGCAGGCGTTTATCCTGTGCTTCGCAATAGGCCGCAGCCGCAAACCAGGATACATTCACTACCGGTTTGTCGAGGTCTGCTGTATTGGCTGTACCTTGTTGGTTTTGCCAATGCTCAAGGTAGTGTGAATCAGAGAAAATCTTTTTGATATTGGCTTTATGCCAGTCCGGATGTTTGTGTACAAAGGTCTGCAATTTGTGGTTGGTCACCGGGGTAGCATCCAGCCAGAAAGCTTGCACTGAAGTTGTTGGCACTGAACTGCTGTTAGTGCCATCTCTCTTCAGGAAAAAAGGCGTGAAACTGCCTTCCGGAACCAGTACCATATCTTCAACCCGCACCATATCTTCTGCTGATACTGCCGCTGCCGGCAATAAGCAGCAGGACAGTACCAGTATTGATATGAATGTTGAGTGTTTACTCTTCATGTTTCACAGGGGTGATACGGTGTTTTTTTACATCTTCCAGCGTGACTTCATCGCCGTCATTACCCCAGCTATTGTAGATGTAGGTCAGAACATTGGCGACCTCTTCATCGTTCAGGCTCCATGAAGGCATCACGCCGTTATATTCATTGCCGTTTACCACTAACTTGCCTTGCAGGCCACCGGTCACCGCCTTGATTGCAGCAGGTTTGGCACCTTTAAGATAATCGGCTTTGGCTAAAGGCGGGAATGCCTGTGGTACGCCTACACCAGTGGTCTGGTGGCAGGCTGCACAGTTGGTGTTGTAGATGCCCTCACCCATTTTGATACGGTCAGCTTTAGTTTTGGCAGTAGGTGCCTGTGCCTGAGCAACGCCGGTGTTTCTCATGCTGGTGCCTTCCGGCAGGTAAACTTCATCAGTCATCTTGCCGGAGTAGATAGTCTTGTCTTCATCACCGGATACTTTGAGCATGCCTAAAGCGCCCTTGTTGAATGCCCTGGTCAGTGAGTGATCTACCATGATGTAAGTACCGGGTACATTCACTTTGAATTCCATGTAAGCAGCACCGCCGGCGGGAATCATCGTGGTCTGTACGTTTTTGTCAGGGCTGGTAGTGCTGCCTTCGTGATTCACTTTGTCAAAAATCTCGCCAATGACATGGAAAGATGAAGTCAGGTTAGGGCCACCTACGCCGACAAACAACCTGACGGTTTCACCTTTTTTCGCTTTTAGTGCGTTGTCACCGGTCAATGAACCTGCTGAGCCATTAAACACTACATATTCAGGCTTCTCATCAATTGCTTTGGTCATGCTGAATGCCTGCAGGCCTTGCTCGCCGTTTTTGCCCTGAGTGTAGAAATCGCCCTGCATCACATAGAATTCATGGTCAACTTTGGACATGCCCTCTTTAGGTTCGACCAGAATCAGGCCGTACATGCCGTTAGCCACGTGCATGGCTACCGGGGCGGTGGCGCAGTGGTAAACATACAGGCCTGGATTGAGCGCCTTGAAAGAAAATATCGAGCTATGGCCTGGTGCAGTCAGTGATGCCGCCGCGCCGCCGCCAGGGCCGGTGACCGCATGCAGGTCAATGTTATGCGGCATTTTGTTATCCGGGTGGTTGTTCAGGTGAAACTCAACTTCATCTCCCTCGCGGATGCGGATGAATTTCCCCGGCACTTTGCCGCCAAAGGTCCAGAAGGTGTAACTTACGCCATCGGCCAGGCGGCCTTCCAGCTCTTTAACTTCAAGATTTACGATGACTTTGGTTGCGTGTTTCCTAGTGATGCGCGGAGGTACGACAGGTGCGTCGGTCAATATCGCGGTTTCCTGACCGGTGATTTTACTGCTGCTGGCTTTGGCTACTGGCGCAGCTTGCGCCAAGCCAGCCATGCAAAGCGCTGCTCCCAGAACTAATAGTTTAATTTTTTTCATGATTTCCTCTTTCTGTTTTTATTTATTTCATCCAAATAAAAAGATCAGTGAACGGAATAAATTGATGAATATGAACTACTGTAATGTCATGTTAGTGAGGTTGCATGCAATATAAATTGATGCGCGTCAATTTTCTAAAATTAATCTACTTTAAGAGTGTGGATTTAATCATCATTAAAACATTAATTCAGCTAAACTTATCACGGGCATGATGGATAAGCCCATATTAATTTCTGATTAAATCAAGCATGTTATTGACTGGTATGCCTGTTAGCAGTATATTGCGGGCCTTCGGCGTGTAGCGTAGCCTGGTAGCGCGCCTGCTTTGGGAGCAGGATGTCGGGAGTTCGAATCTCTCCACGCCGACCAGATTCAAAAATGTTTCAGACATTGGTGGCAGAGCCAATGACATAAAAAAAGGAGCTTCGGCTCCTTTTTT
>Ga0208114_1000414_pt1 | contig 11125 bp, 6 predicted proteins | sample LakWasMeta2_LOW4_2_FD_183854 | JGI IMG/M metagenome (GOLD analysis project Ga0208114, IMG submission 183854) | Freshwater sediment methanotrophic microbial communities from Lake Washington under simulated oxygen tension - Sediment Metagenome... | ecosystem: Environmental > Aquatic > Freshwater >... | reverse complement strand
TGGGCGCGAATGCTTCAGAAATACAGAACTATCAAGGCAAACAACGTCCTGCTATGTTAGATGTTTACGCAGGTGCAAGAACTATTTGGATGGGGTCTAGCTTAACGGTTTCAGGTCCTTTGGGTGTAGTTAATCGTACATCTAAAACTAACACGTCTTTTACCAGTCCTGTCATCGGCGCGCGCGCTGCTTACGATTTAACGCCCAATTGGTTTGTATTGGCAGATGCCAATATCGGCGGTTTTGGAGCGCAGACTGTGCAACTAACTAGCAATCTTTTAGGTGCGGTTGGCTATCGAACCAGCATTTTCAACGTCCCAACCTCCATAGAAGCAGGCTATAAAGCTCTTTACTATAACGTGGATAAGAATGGGGCATCCGCCGCGCAAGTGTGGTTGAACGGGCCTTTTATGGGTGTGACGGGGCATTGGTAGATTGTAGTTCTTAGGATGCGCTAAACGAGAGTGAAGCGCATCGTTTGCAATTAAGCACTTTCGTTCTCAACACACTATGTGCTGACACGAAGAAAATCGTTAAAAACAAGGCTTCATCATGCGTAAACCAACAAAATTACTTTTCATATTACTCATGCTGTCATTATCGGGTTGTGCCAATCAGTGCCTTAAAGACCATCCTGAACCCGCAGTTAAAAATCATCAATCAAATGCAGTTGAATACAGCTTACCTAACCGTGACCCAGGTGATTATCAATCACCTATCAATATTTTTACCTTTAACACTAAAAAACAACCCACAGAACATCAATTTATTATTCACTATCAGGACAAAATCAGCACGGTTGAAAATTTGGGGCATACCATACAGCTAGATTTTAAAGCGGGCAGTACGATTACTAGCGATGGTCATACCTATGTACTTAAGCAAATGCACTTTCATACCCCTGCTGAACATTTGATTGATGGGGTAACTTTTCCAATGGAACTGCATATTGTCAGCGTAGATGAAGAAAATCCAGCAACACCTTATTATTTAGTCATCGGCATTTTATTTAAAATGGGCAAAGCTAATCCATTTATTGATGAATTTTTAACTATCATTCCACACAATGCAGAAAGTAAAACGCCTGTTAAATCGAATAGCATTCAGCTAAAAAATTTGTTATCGACTGGTGATTTAACGCACTACTATCATTACAAAGGCTCACTCACAACACCGCCTTATACTGAAACGGTCAACTGGTTTGTGTTAAAGAAAAATTTTGAGGCTTCTCCTGAGCAAATTAAAGCAATGAATGCTATCGAGGGCAATAATGCCAGACATATTGAGCCTAAAAATAACCGCGTGGTTGAGGATAACTAAATAGCGCGTAAAACAAACTTACAAGTTACAACGTTTCCAGCAAAATAACGTGATCGCTTCGATAAACGATAAATATAGACTTAAGTAATTAAGGAGAACCAACAAAAAAACTCAGTGTCAAAAAAAGTTTAATTAAAAAATAACCCTGTCATAACCCATTAAAGGATATTTATGAAACGTCATCATTTACTCACTCTACTGATGTTTGCATTAAATACAGCTGCCGTCTATGCGGATGAAAACGTGCCGCCTAGCACACCAGCGGATGCAAAAACCACTGTGCCGACACCCACGACCGTATCGACCAACGCCCCAACTGAGGCAAAAACCAATGAGCCTGCTAAGGCTACAACGTTAGACCGTACCGTATTACCCATTCCTGAACCTGATTATCCGCACAGTACTGTATTGGATGCCCGCGATGCGACACCACCGCCACGTTTTGAAGTTAAAGCCCCTGAAAAAGCACCGAACGTGTTAATCGTGTTAATTGACGACATGGGCTTTGGTATGTCTAGTTCGTTTGGTGGTCCTGTACAAATGCCGACTGTTGAAAAACTAGCCAATGAAGGGCTACGCTATAACCAGTTTCATACCACCGCGCTGTGTTCACCTACCCGTACCGCCTTATTATCAGGTCGTAATCATCACATGAATAATATGGGTGGCATTACGGAAGTCGCCACTGCTTTTCCAGGTAATACGGGACAACGTCCAGACAATGTTGCACCATTGGCAGAAATGTTGCGCCTGAATGGTTACAGCACCAGCTTTTTTGGTAAAAATCACGAAGTTGCTGCGTGGGAAGCTAGTCCTTCGGGTCCAACGACGCGTTGGGCAGTTCGTTCAGGTTTTGACAAATTTTATGGCTTCGTTGGCGGTGAGACTGACCAGTGGACACCTCTGCTCTGGGAGGATATGACTCAAATCAAAACACCGAAAGACCCTAACTATCACTTCATGACTGACCTTACCAATCACGCCATTAGCTGGGTACGTTCTGAAAAATCATTGACACCTGATAAGCCGTTTTTTATGTACTTTGCACCAGGTGCAACACACGCACCGCATCATGTACCTAAAGAATGGATTGCTAAATACAAAGGCAAATTTGATGGAGGTTGGGATAAATTCCGCGAAGAAACACTGGCGCGGCAAATTAAATTGGGCGTAGTGCCAGAAGGCACAAAACTTGCACCTAAACCTGAAGCTATTAAAGATTGGGATACATTAACAGCGGAAGAAAAGAAACTGTTTGCCCATCAAATGGAAATTTATGCAGGTTTTGGTGAATATGCCGATACTGAAATCGGTCGCTTAATTGACTCTATTGGCGAGTTGGGGCAACTGGATAATACCTTGATTTTCTACATTGTGGGTGACAATGGCACTAGCGCGGAAGGTGGCATGAACGGTATGTTCAATGAAAACACCTATTTCAACGGTGTGCCAGAAACCGTTGCCGACATTATGAAACATTATGACCAGCTCGGTGGCCCGATGTCCTATCCGCACATGGCGGCAGGTTGGGCAGTAGCAGGTGATACACCGTTTACTTGGACAAAACAAGTTGCCTCTAGTTTTGGTGGCACCCGCAACGGTATGGTAATTCATTGGCCTGAGCGTATTAAAGCCAAAGGCGAAGTGCGTTCACAATTCCACCACGTCATCGATGTTGCGCCAACCATTTTGGAAGCGGCAGGTTTACCTGAGCCTAAAAGTGTCAACGGCACGGTGCAAGAACCGATTGAAGGCGTGAGTATGCTGTACAGCTTTGATGATGCCAAAGCCGCTGATAAGCACACCACACAATACTTTGAAATCATTGGCAATCGTGCTATTTACAAAGATGGCTGGTTAGCTGGTACGATTCATAAAGCCCCTTGGGAAGCCAAACCGCGTGCAAAACTCACAGAAGACAAATGGGAACTGTACGATACGCATAGCGATTTCAGTTTGGTGAATGATTTAGCCGCGCAAAATCCAGACAAATTAAAAGAGCTGCAAGAGACTTTTATTTCCGAAGCGATTAAATACCGCGTTCTGCCCATTGATGACCGCTCGATTGAACGACTTAATCCTAAAATAGCAGGACGACCTGATTTAATGGGCGGACGTACCTCTCTGACGGTTTATTCAGGCATGGAAAATATGTCGGAAAATACCTTTCTCAGCACGTTAAACACCTCTTTCAGTATTACTGCTGACGTAGAGATTGCCAAGACTGGCGCAAAAGGCGTGATTTTGGCACAAGGTGGACGTTTTGGCGGCTGGAGTTTATATCTCGATAAAGCGGGAAAACCAAGCTACACCTACAACTTTTTAGGACTGAAACAGTTTACCGTGACTGCACCTAAACCGTTAAAAGCAGGTAAAGCCACCATCACGTTCGACTTTGCGTATGATGGCGGCGGCTTAGGTAAAGGCGGACTGGCAAGCATTTCAGTGGACGGTCAACAAGTTGTGCAAGGGAGAATTGAACAAACCCAAGCGTTGACTTTCGGACTTGATGGTACAGCCGATGTTGGCACCGATGAAGGTACACCCGTCACCGAAGCCTATAAAGAAGGCGATAACCGCTTTACTGGCACTATCGGTAAAGTCACCATTGCATTAAAAGAATCGGCAACGCTTCAAGCGGCTGATGAAAAAGCTAAACAAGAAGGTGCTGAAAAAAAGGCAGTAGCTGAGTAAAACTAGCGGAACAACGAGTGTTTTCAAAAGCACTCGTTGTCTATTTGGCATAATCAAAACACAATCCCCATAGGAAAAGAGACCGCTTATGATCATTAAAAAGTATTTTCTGTTACTGGCATTCTCTATGGTTGCTATTATCGCCTTGCTTTATGGCGTATCGCCTCAGTGGTTTGCTCATACTTTTCTAGGTGTGACTGAATTAGATTTAAACATAGCGCACATCCTTCGCGCAGTCATGGGACTTTATATCGCCCTTGGTTTGTTTTGGTTCTACGCTGCTTTTAGTGACCTGTATCGAAACACCGCTGTTTTGACCACTGTCATTTTTGCAGCGGGGCTGGTCAGTGGCAGAATAATCAGCTTTTTTACTGACGGACAGCCTTCGGCTCTTTTAGTGTTCTATGCGGTTATAGAGCTTGCGCTTGTTCCCATTGCTGTTTGAGTTTTTAGGCTTCCTGAATAAACTAACTCGAAGCCTTGTAGGTCGGGTTAGCGTGAGCGTAACCCGACATTTACGGTTTCAATGTGTCGGGTTTACGGCTACGCCTAACCCGACCTATGCGACTCAATACATCTTATATACTGCAATTCTGAGGTTTTTGAGCTGAGGGAATAAAACATTCCCAATGTGATGTTTTTCTGCTTGACAGCAAGCTGGATTAGCAAAGACAATCAAGTCTCTTCAAGTCTCTTCAAGTCTCTTCAAGTCTCTTCAAGTCTCTTCAAGTCTCTTCAAGCTAAGGAAATTAGCTATGTAACACTGACATTAATCATACTTAATTCCATGTTCCACAATTCAATCAACCCGAAAGGAATAAGCCATGAAACGTAAACGATATAGTTATACGCCGATTGTTTTGGCGGCACTCACGAGTGTTGCAATCATACCTCAGGCACTGGCGGAAAAGCACCGAGATAAGCCTATTAGCAAAAGCGACAAACAAACGAGTCAAGTACAAGTTACTGGCACACTGGGTTCACCAAGTGCCACGACGACTATTTCTGGCAACCAGCTTCCCGCGCCCGACCCGAAGTTCGGCGGCGTGATAAAGGACGGTGCCTTGCAATCAACGACTTGGTGGGCTCCGCGCACCGTGCCACCCAAGGGTGCGCCTAACGTGCTGCTCATAATGACCGACGACTCTGGCTACGGCGTGCCTAGCACCTTCGGTGGTGTCATTCCCACACCCGCACTCGACCGTATCGCCAACAACGGCTTACGCTACACGCAGATGCACTCTACCGCGCTCTGCTCGCCGACGCGTGCAGCACTCATCACGGGGCGCAATCACCACTCGGCAGGCTTCGGTGTAATCTCCGAACAATCTACTGGCTATCCAGGCTACAACAGTATCATTGAGAAGGACAAAAGCACGATTGGTCGCATTCTCAAGGATAACGGTTACGCCACCTCTTGGTTTGGCAAAGACCACAACGTACCAGCGTTTCAGGCGAGTCAAGTCGGACCGTTTGACCAGTGGCCGATTGGGCAAGGCTTCGAGTATTTCTACGGTTTCATCGGCGGCGACGCGAACCAGTGGGAGCCGAATCTCTTTCGCAACACTACTCAGATATATCCTTTCAATGGCAAGCCAGAAGGCACTTGGAATCTCATCACAGGAATGGCGGACGATGCCATTGACTACCTAAACCGAGTGAACCAGATTGAGCCAGACAAGCCGTTTTTCCTTTACTATGTGCCTGGTGGCGTACATGCACCGCATCATCCTACTAAGGAATGGGTGGATAAAATACATAATATGCACTTGTTCGACGAGGGCTATGAAAAACTGCGCGAAACCATTCTTGCCAACCAGAAGCGTCTCGGTGTGATTCCACAAGATACAAAAATGGGTCCATGGCCCAGTGACCTGTTAAAGCCTTGGGATCAGCTCACTGCGGATGAAAAGAAGTTGTTTATTCGCCAAGTTGAAGTATTCGCCGCCTATGAAGCCTATACCGACGATTCAATCGGTCGCGTTATTCAAGCCGTAGAAGACATGGGCAAGCTGGACAACACGATGATTATCTACATCAATGGCGACAACGGTACTAGCGCAGAAGGCGGACTCTTGGGTACGCCTAATGAAGTGGCTTTCTTTAACGGTGTTGCCGTACCAGTTGAGACTCAGTTGAAGTTTTACGATGTTTGGGGTACTGAGCAGACCTACAACCATATGTCCGCGCATTGGTCATGGGCTTTCGATACGCCTTTCTCTTGGTTCAAACAAATTGCCTCGCACCTAGGCGGCGTGCGCCAAGGCATGGCGATTTCGTGGCCTGGTCATATCAAAGATGTGGGCGGTATTCGTGACCAGTTCCACCATGTGATTGACATTGTGCCAACCATTCTCGAAGCCACTGGCATTCCCGCGCCAGAAACTGTAGATGGTATCAAACAAGCTCCGATTGAAGGCGTGAGCTTGGCTTATACTTTCGATGAAAAAAATGCTAAAGCCTCGTCCAAACACAAAACCCAGTATTTTGAAATGATGGGCGACCATGCCATCTACAGCGACGGCTGGATTCTCAGTACCAAAGTTATCCGTCCACCATGGGACGCGTTCGGCGCAGCCAATCCAGACCCGCTCAACAATGTGACTTGGGAACTCTACGACTTAACGAAGGATTTTGCTCAAACTGATGATGTCTCTGCCAAGCATCCTGATAAGGTTAAAGAGATGAAGGCGTTGTTCCTCTCTGAGGCGAAGAAGTATCAGGTGTTGCCGCTGGATGCTTCAGTAGCAGCTCGTATCGTGGCTCCGCGTCCGAACATCACCGCTGGACGCTCAGAGTTTGTTTACACCCATGCCATGACAGGGCTACCGCAGGGTGATTCCCCCTTCCTTTTGAATACGTCATTCACCGTCACGGCAGATATTGACATACCACAGGGCGGTGCCGAAGGCATGATGCTGACCTCGGGTGGCAGGTTTGCTGGCTACGGCTTCTACCTGCTCAAAGGCAAGCCAGTGTGGCTCTGGAACTTGATTGACTTGGAACGAATCAAGTGGGAAGGTTCAGACACACTCGTGCCGGGCAAGCACACCATCGAGTTCGACTTCAAGTATGACGGCTTGGGTCTGGGTACGCTCGCGTTCAATAACATGAGCGGTATCGGTCGTTCAGGTACGGGTACACTTAAGGTGGACGGCAAAGTCGTTGACACTAAGACAATGCCGAAAACCCTCCCAATGATTTTGCAATGGGACGAAAGCTTCGATATAGGCTCGGACACCCTAACAGGTGTAAATGATGCAGATTATCAGCCACCGTTCACCCTGACCGCGAAGCTCAACAAGCTGTCAATCAAGGTTGACCGTCCGCAGTTGTCACCCGAAGACATCAAAACCCTTGAGGAAGGCATGAAGAAAGCCGCCGCAGGCAAAGAGTAACCACGCGGTTCTGTTGGTTTCCAACCCTGAGGTTGGAAACCAACGTGTAATATGAAAGATTTTGAAATATTTGGCAGTTTTGTCGGATGCGCTGAACAGGCGTAAAGTGCATCATTAGTCATTGATACGCTCAAACTTCAGTACATCCTCAAAGCTATAATGATTTATGCAATACACGAACGGTCAATCAAGGAATGATGGCAAAAAATTTTTCAATTTTATAAGAGGATACAATCATGTTAAGTAGAATAATTTTGTTAGTCGGCTGTTTTACTTTTTCTTCAATGGCATTTGCAGCCTGTACCACTATGTACAATGGTAGGGTCGTGTGTGGTAATGGGGAAACTGCGAGAAGCTATAATCCAAACACGGGAACTGCTGTGAGAGCGCAAACCAATCCGTATAATGGTGTCACGCATACTGAAACTAATCGAGGCGGTGAAGCGTATACTAGAAATGGCAAAGGTGTTGTTCAAACACCTAGCGGAAAAACCTGTGCTAGAGGTCGTTATAATTCAGGCTGTAATTAAAATTTATCACTAATCCCTCGTTTCCACGCGTTCTGCGTGGGAACGAGAAAACAATGACCCGCCGTAAAATGTCCAAGCCGCAGAATAAAACCAAGCTTACGAAAACTAGCATAATCGGTTTGTTTATTATGGTCTTGCTCACACTACTTATAACAGGCGCGGTCTATTATCAGCAACACAATGAAACACCACCGCCCCCCGCACCGACTCCTGCACTCGTTAAACAAACAGTCGCGCCCCCCGTAACACCGCATTATGTGGGTGCGGTGGCATGTCAGCAATGTCATAGCCAAGAGTTTGTCGCGTGGAAAAACTCACATCACGCACAAGCCATGCAACAAGCCAATGAGCAAACGGTATTGGGCAATTTTAATAACGCCAAATTTCAAAATCACAGTGTGGAATCGACATTTTTTAAACGTGATGGAAAAATTTTTGTGAATACCGATGGCGCGGACGGCAAACTTGCTGATTTTGAAATTAAATATACTTTTGGTGTTACGCCGTTACAGCAATATTTAATTGAATTTCCCAACGGGCGTTATCAAGCTCTGAGTATTGCGTGGGATAGTCGCACTAAAACAGACGGCGGACAGCGTTGGTTTCATTTATATCCCAAAGAAAAAATTGCCCACACCGATGCCATGCACTGGACGGGACGTTATCAAAATTGGAATATGCAATGTGCGGAATGCCATTCAACGAATTTTAAAAAAGGCTATGACGTAAGCACAGACAGTTATAAAACCACCTTCAAGGAACTGAATGTGGCGTGTGAAGCCTGTCATGGTGCGGCATCAAAGCATATTGATTGGGCAAAACAGCCGAATGCCAGTGATAACAAAGGCTTCGCGGTCAAATTAAAAAGCGATTGGCAAAGCGCGTGGACAAAAACCACCACAACAGCACAACGCGCCCAACCTGCTGATGATGCCTTAATGAATACTTGCTGGGCGTGTCATGTTAGACGCTCAACGTTAGTGGAAGGCAGTGCGCCCAGTTTGCCATTGGAAGATGCGTATTGCCCTGCCTTATTAACCCAACCCGCCTATTACGCCGATGGACAACAACATGATGAAGATTACACTTGGGGTTCGTTTCGCCAAAGTAAGATGTATCAACACGGTGTCACCTGTATGGATTGCCACGAACCGCATAGCTTAAAACTTCGTGCTGAAGGCAATGCCGTTTGTACGCGTTGTCATCAAGCGGCTGAATTTGATACGCCTAAACATCACCATCATAAAACTGATTCAAAAGGTGCAGAGTGCATGAATTGTCACGCGCCTGAACAAAATTATATGATAGTGGACGGGCGACACGACCACAGTTTCCGTTTGCCTAGACCTGATTTATCTGAAACGTTAGGCAGTCCAAACGCCTGTACACAATGCCATGACAAACAAAAAACCGCGTGGGCGGCAAATACTTTGGATAAATGGCACGGTAAAACATGGCGGCAACGTCCACATTACGGCACAGCGTTACACGCAGGCGTGACACAAGGCTTAAAAGCAGTACCATCATTATTGGCACTTGCTCAAGATACCAATATCCCCGCTGTGGTACGCGCTACCGCTACCACATTAGTTGAACCCTCCATGCGTCCTGAATTTTTACCGCAAGCTGTCGCATTATTGCAAGACAGTGATGCGTCGGTGCGACTCGCTACTTTAGGATTACTTGAACCGTTTGAACCGAGTGTTCGCGCTCAATTAGCTGCGCCGTTATTATCCGATGAAGTGCTAGGTGTGCGTATCGAAGCGGCGCGATTACTTGCCGATGTACCCGTCAATTTGATTCCGCCCAATCAACAAAGCGCGTTACAAACAGCCTTGCAAGCCTATCGCGATAGTTTACAAATCAATGCAGACTGGGCAAGTGAAACTATCAATCTGGGTAACTTAGCCTTACGACAAGGCGATATTGAAAACGCGATTGTTGCCTATAAACGCGCCTTAAAATTGGATGACCATTTTGCACCCGCTTATGTCAGTCTTGCCGATGTGTATCGACAACAAGGCTGGGATTTAGAGGGCGAAAAAGTATTGCGCGAGGGTTTGGTGTTGCTACCGAATGCGGCGGATTTACACCACGCGCTGGGTTTGTTGCTGGTGCGTAAAGCCGATAATAGCAATGCGTTAAAGTCCTTAGAAAAAGCCGCTCAACTCGCGCCGAATAATGCCCATTATGGTTATGTGTATGGTGTTGCACTGCATTCTATGGGTAAAAGCCAAGACGCGTTAGCCGTGTTACACACTGCCGATAAACACAATCCTTATAACCTAGAGATACTCAGCGCATTAGTATCTATACAACGAGAAACAGGCAATAACAAAGCCGCGCTAGTATCCGCTCGTAAAGCCGCCGAGGCTTTGCCAAATGATGCGGCTATAAAACAATTAGTACAGACATTAGAGAGTTTGTAATGCGTCTTGCCCTGACCAAATAACAAACTATTACTAGCTTTGTCTAGGTGACAAAATTAAAATTACCCTCAATTCCTTTTTTACTGAGTTTTATAAAATGACCTTCCCAATACAAGATTACGCCCTCCTCGATGACGCTGAATGTGACGAGCGTATTACTGCCGCCAAAGCCAAGCTGGGCAGTCGCTGCGTGGTGCTCGGACATCATTATCAACGTGATGAAGTCTTTAAACACGCGGATTTTTCAGGCGATTCGCTAAAATTATCACGCGATGCCGCTCAGTCAGAAGCTGAATACATCGTATTTTGTGGTGTGCATTTTATGGCAGAAGTTGCCGACATCTTATCCCGTCCTGAACAAATCGCCATTTTGCCCGACTTGGCCGCAGGTTGTTCAATGGCTGACATGGCGAATTTAATTAAAGTGCAAAAATGCTGGCAGGAATTAGCACAAGTCATTGATGTGGAAAATACCGTCACGCCTGTGACTTACATCAATTCAGCGGCTGATTTAAAAGCTTTTTGCGGCGAACATGAAGGCATCGTCTGCACATCATCCAATGCACAAAAAATCCTCGAATGGAGTTTTGCCCAACGCGAAAAAGTATTGTTTTTCCCTGACCAACATTTAGGACGCAACACAGGCTACCGCATGGGCATTCCATTGGAACAAATGGTAACGTGGGATTTTAATCAACCAATGGGCGGCTTGACCAAAGAGCAGATTGAAAATGCCAAAATGATTTTGTGGAAT
>Ga0208114_1000408_pt1 | contig 11166 bp, 12 predicted proteins | sample LakWasMeta2_LOW4_2_FD_183854 | JGI IMG/M metagenome (GOLD analysis project Ga0208114, IMG submission 183854) | Freshwater sediment methanotrophic microbial communities from Lake Washington under simulated oxygen tension - Sediment Metagenome... | ecosystem: Environmental > Aquatic > Freshwater >... | reverse complement strand
CGCGACTCATTTTTTAATATTAGCAGTCATTTTACGTTATTGTTAACCGAATCGGCATTATGGTTGACCAACAGCAGTCGCTGTCGGAGCCAAGTTCAATAATTTGGCGCGTTCTTCATCATTAGCTCCATAACGCGCAAAAGCCTGCGACATTAAAACCAGAACCACTCGCCTGTTCTTAAATCGACCCGCCTCTATTTTGTTATCGTCAATAGGATGAAATTCTCCATACCCAATTGCCGACAAGCGAGGAGGATTAATGCCCTCCTTAACAAACTCATGCACAACACTGGTTGCCCGGGCGGATGACAAATCCCAATTCGACCTGAATTTTATGTTATCGATAGGAATATTATCGGTGTGCCCTTCAATATTAATCATATTAGGCAATGGATTAATCACCTCGACAATCTTTTTCAACACCGGTATCGCTTTTTTGGATAATTCCGCCTCACCACTCAAGAACAGCATTTCGCTATTCATTTCCAGCTCTATCCAATAGTCGTTTTTCTTGACTGAAACCAGATTATCTTTGATAAAAGGCGCTAAAACCTGCTCGAATTGGCCTGACACCTGACTCAACTGCTTTCTTTCTTTTAATATTTCTTCACTCAGCTCGCGTCTTTCTTCAACTTCTACCGTCGTTGGATTTTCTAATGGAATGGGCTGAATAGTCGTCGGCAAAGTGCCTATCTGAATAGGGGCAATCTCATTGCCCTGCTGTTCTTTATTTGAAAATGCTTCGCCTAATGAATCGGACAGTGTCTTGTACTTCCCTTCATTTACCGAAGAGATTGAATACATGACCACAAAAAAGGCAAATAACAAAGTTATAAAATCTGCGTAAGACACCATCCATCGGTCATGATTATTAGTGTCCGCTGTAGGTCTTTTCCTGCGCCTTGCCATAGCCTAGTCTTTATAGGAGTCATGCAGATAGCCGCCCAATTTCAGCTTTATATTTCTTGGATTTTGACCCTCTGCAATAGAAATAATACCCTCAGCCAACATTTCCCTGGCCTGGGTCAAGGCAAGCACATGCGCTTTTAGTTTATTGGCAACCGGCAAAAAAACCAGGTTGGCGGAACCTACGCCATAGATTGTCGCGACAAAAGCCGTCGCTATCCCTTGCCCTAAAAGCTCCGGGTTGGTCAGGTTCTGCATGACATGAATTAAGCCCATCACGGCGCCGAGTATGCCGATAGTCGGCGCATAACCGCCCATCGCCTCATACAATCCTGCCGCCTGTAAGCCCATACTTTCCTTGGCATCCATGTCCATCTCCAATATGTCGCGTATGGCATCAGGATCATTACCGTCAACCAACAACTGCAAACCTTTTTTTATAAACGGATCTTCTTCATTGGGCAGCGCATCTTCAAGCCCCAACAAACCTTCCTTTCGCGCCAGCAAACTCCAGTAAATTACCTTATCGATTTGCTCTGAAAGATTCATTTCTTTTGATATGAGCACCCACGAAAGCATTTTCATACTTCTGACAAAAACGGCCGGCGGGTATTGCAAAAGCGTCGCCCCGAATGTACCCCCGAACACAATAATAAGCGCAGGTACGTTGACCAACGAATGGATGTCGCCGCCGTCCAGCATGATGCCCAACAGAATCGCGCCGACCCCGACAAAAATACCCGCGATGCTTAAAATATCCATTTTCCAGATTTCAGATAGCTAATCGTTTATCCAGTCAGACAGTCTTGAACGCAACCTCAACACGGCCTGAGTGCAGATTTGGCTGACTCTGGATTCACTAATATTCAAAACTTCGCCGATTTCGCGCAAGTTGAACTCTTCATCATAATAGAGCGAAATAACCAGGCGTTCGCGTTCGGGCAAACCCATGATGGCGTTTGCCAATGCCTGCTGAAATCCTTCACGGCTTAAGCCGTCTACCGGGCCTTCTTCATGACTCAGGGTTTCATCCATGTAATGATCTCCATCTTGCGCCAATTCTTCGACGCTGAATACTCGGCAGCTGCTTGAATCCTGAAGAATGTGATTATATTCATCAATGGCTATGCCTAAATGCTTAGCCACATCGACGTCTCTTGCCTCGCGCCCGGTTTTATTTTCGATCGTCCGTATGGCGTCAGAAACCATCCGTGATTTTTTATGCACGGAGCGCGGCGTCCAGTCGCTGCGCCGAACCTCATCCAGCATGGAACCGCGGATACGAATTCCGGCGTAGGTATCGAAACTGGCGCCTTGCGAGGCATCGTAATTCTTGATGGCTTCCAGTAAACCGAGCATCCCTGCCTGAATCAAATCATCGACTTGAACGGAATCGGGCAATCTGCCCAATAAGTGGTAGGCAATGCGCTTAACTAACGGTGCATGCTGCATGACACGCTCATCGGTGCCTCCAGCCTGGACCGCAGTGTACATTGCCACGCCGCTCATGCAACATCCTTTTGGGATCCGTATTGAATCATTCTTTCAATAAAAAACTCAATATAGCCGCCCGCCTGGGATTTCAGCGGCCAGCTGTCAATTCTTGCGGCTATCGTTTTCAGCGCGAGCGATGCCTTGCTTCTGGGAAAGCCCATAACCACCGGCGTTTGTTTTTGAACCGATTTGCGCAAATATTCGTCATACGGTACTGCGCCTGCAAACTTCAGGGTAACATCCAGATAGCGATCAGTGACTTTGCTTAATTTCTGGAATAACGCGATACCTTGCTGAGCGGTTTGAACCATATTGGTTATCACATGGAAATGGGACAGGCCATAATCCCTGTTAAGCAACTTAATAAAGGCATAAGCATCGGTTAACGATGTCGGCTCGTCGCAAACAACAACGATAATCTCCTGGCAGGCGCGGGCAAAATTAACCACGCTTGCCGATATGCCGGCCGCAGTATCGACAATCAATACATCGATATCCTGATCAATCTCGCTAAAAGCATGGATCACTGCCGCTTGTTCAACGGTGGTCAGTTCAGACATCTTCTGAATGCCGGATGCACCTGGAATCACTCTCAAACCCGAGGGTCCGTCAATCATGATCTCATCCAGTGTTTTTTCTCCTGACAGCACATGAGAAAGGTTGAACTTGGGATACACGCCTAACAAAATATCGACATTAGCCAATCCCATATCGGCATCCATTAACACCACTCGCTGCCCCATTTGCGACAGCGATATGCCAATGTTAACCGACAAGTTTGTTTTGCCCACGCCACCCTTGCCGCTGGTGACGGCGATAACCCGAACGGGTTTTATTTTATTCATTCTTCTTATCCCGGCTGCTTGATCAGGTTGCTTATGCATAGCCTTGCGCCGCCCAAGCTTCGTTATTGACATCGTTATAATCATTTTCTTCATCCAACTCAGCCACACATTGTGCGATTAAAGTCCGGGCGCAAGGGCTATGCATATCTTCAGGCACTTGCTGGCCGTCGGCAATAAAAGACAACGGCAGGTTATTCTCTATGATTGAAGAAACGGCCGAGCCAATCGTTGCGGCTTCGTCAAGTTTAGTCAAAATACTCGCTTGCGGTTCAAAAACCTGGAAGGCTTTGATAATTTCATTCATGGCCTTGTATTCGGTTGCCGCCGACATCACCAGATAGGATTTAATGTCGATACCGCTTTGCTGTAGGGTATTAATCTGCTCGACCAGCTTCATATCCCGTTGGCTCATACCGGCAGTATCGATCAAAATAAGGCGCTTGTCCGAAAAGCCATTGATAAGATTACGTAATTCAGCGGCACTGGATGCCACCCGAACAGGAACGTCAAGTATCCGTCCATAGGTATTCAGTTGCTCATGCGCGCCGATACGGTAATTATCGGTGGTAATCAAGGCAACCTGCCTGGGTCCGTGTTTTAAAATGAATTTGGCGGCCAGCTTGGCAATCGTTGTGGTTTTTCCTACGCCGGTAGGTCCTACTAAAGCGGCAATGCCGCCGTGTTGCAGCAAATCATCGCCGGCTACAGGCAACACTTTCGCCAACAGTTCTTGGGCTTGGCTAAAAACCAGTTCGGGATCAGTGTGATTGGTAAAGCGGTTAGCGATTTTAACGCTCAGTTTTCTTGAAATGCTCATTCCCGCCAAACGCTGTAGCAAATCAGCCCTGACCGGATTGGTTTGCGCCGCTGCGCCCCAGCTAACGCTGGATAGTTTGGAGTCCATCGCAGATCTTAAGGATTTAAGCTCCTTGCTCATTTCCAGGAGCAAATTATCAGCCGGACTGCTCTGCTTTTCGGACGGAATAACTATTTGCATAGGTCTTTCCGCTTGCTTAGGCCTTTGTGTTACGGCAGGCGCAACCGGCTTGGCGACTTTTGCCGTTACCGTTTCCATATTTCCGCGTAGATGTACTTTTTCTGCATAGCCGACATATTGGTCAATATTTCGGCGCACGGGAGGACGCTCAGGCACGAAACCATCGGCACTTTGTTTTCTCTGGCTGCTTAATACATGTAAACGATTCTTTTCCGCTTCAAAATCAGGCAAATCAATTTTTTTAGTTTCGCGATTGCCATGGATGGTGGAAGATTGTTGTTCGGCGGCCTGTTTTTGCAATTTGCTTTGGATCAGCTGCTCGTCAAAATCTCGCGCGGCGACAATTTCAACGCCGCCGTCAACAGATTTGTTTGACATGATGACTGCATCAGCGCCCAATTCTTCTTTAACCATTCGCATGGCCTGGCGTATGTCTTCCGCAAAAAAACGTTTAATCTTCATAATTTAGCCTCATGTGCTATGTTCTTCGTCCGACAGTTGAAACCACTTTGATCTGACGATCAGCCGGTATTTCATTGTATGCCAAGACATGTAATCCGGGAATTGAATGGCGAACGAATCGGGATAACCACGGACGGATATAAGAAGAAACCAGCAATACCGCCGTTTGTCCTTCCATTTCCATTTTTTGCATACTTTCCTGTAACGATGTATGCATTTGTTCCGCTAACCCCGGCTCGACCCCAACACCGCTTTCGCCTGCCGTTTGCAAAGATTTATGCAATAACTGTTCCAACTCGTGATCCAACGTAATAACCGGCAACTCATTCTGCATCCCACTGATTTCATGGATAATTAATCGACCTAATGCCGCACGCACCGCTGACGTTAAGATGTCGGGATCTTGACTCCTGAGCCCATACTCCGCCAAAGTTTCGACTATGCTGCGCATATCCCGGATAGGTACATGCTCTTGCAACAGGTTTTGCAGTACTTTGACCACCACACCTAACGGCAATGTCTTCGGCACCAAATCCTCGACCAGTTTAGGGGCGGACTTGGCCAGATTATCGAGTATTTTATGCGCCTCTTCGTAACCGAATAATTCGTGGGCATGCGATTGCAAAAGATGACTCAGGTGGGTCGCCACCACTGTTCCAGGGTCGACTACCGTATAGCCGAGGGTTTGCGCATGATCTTTCTGGTTGGGTTCTATCCACACAGCATCCAGGCCAAAAGCGGGATCCTTGCACGCATTGCCCTTCAAGGTGCCAAAAACACGGCCCGGATTAATCGCCATATCCATATCCGGCATGATTTCAGCCTCGCCTACCGTTACCCCCATCAACGAAATCCGGTAGGCCGTTGGACTTAAATCAAGATTATCCCGGATATGCACCGACGGGATTAAAAAACCCAGCTCTTGCGACAGCTTTTTCCGTACGCCCTTGATACGAACCATCAGTTGTCCGCCCTGATTCTTGTCCACCAAGGGAATGAGCCGGTAACCCACTTCCAGGCCGACCACATCAACCGGCATCACATCATCCCAGCCCAACTCTTTGGTCTCGGGAGCGGCCAGGTTTTGAATCTGCTCCTGCGGATAATCGATAGCAACCAACTCGGCTTCTTTATGTCGCTTCTCAATTAAATAGGCTGAACCGGCCAGAACCGAAGCCAGTATGATAAAGACCATATTCGGCATGCCGGGAATGATACCCAGCGCGCCTATCACCGCTGCCGTAACCGTTAACGCCTTGGGATTTGCAAATAGCTGCGCCGTAACCTGTTGCCCGATATTTTCGCCGCTGCTGCCCACCTTGGTGACCACCAGTGCGGAGGCTACCGACAATAACAACGAAGGAATCTGAGCGACTAAACCGTCACCGATGGACAGTAATACATAAATCTTTCCTGCATCGGCAAAACTCAAATCATGCTGAAGAACGCCAATGGCCAAACCGCCGATCATGTTGACAAATAAAATGATAATCCCGGCAATCGCATCGCCCCTGACGAATTTGCTCGCCCCGTCCATGGAACCGTAAAAATCCGCTTCGGTAGCCACTTCGGCGCGCCGCTCACGCGCTTCATCCTGAGTCAGCAAGCCTGCATTCAAATCCGCATCGATAGCCATTTGCTTGCCCGGCATCGCATCCAGCGTAAACCTCGCCCCGACTTCCGCAATCCGCCCGGCGCCCTTGGTGACGACCATGAAGTTAATGATGATCAAAATCGCAAAAACCACCAAACCCACGGCAAAGTTACCGCCGATAACAAAAGCGCCGAAGGCCTCAATCACCTTACCGGCGGCATCGCCGCCCTTATGTCCTTCAATCAATACGATACGCGTCGAAGCCACGTTCAGCGCCAAACGTAATATGGTCGCAAGCAGAATAACCGTTGGGAATGACGCAAATTCCAAAGGTTTAAGCGTATAAACAACGACCAGCAGGATGATTAACGAGAAGGCGATGTTAAAGGTAAAAAACAGGTCGAGCACGAATGCCGGCAGCGGCAATATCAGCATCGCCAAAACCATGACGATAACCAATGGCGCGCCCAACTCGGCTTTGCTCAATACCGCCAACGCTGCTTTTAATTTAGTAAAATCCATACCCTGCTAATCCTGTTTAAATTCGTCAGGCACGTTAATATTTTCCGGTGGCAATGGCGCTCTCCAATCATTTTTCTGAGCCGCTTTTAACTGATACACATAGGCGAGTATTTGGGCTACGGCTAAATAAAGTCCCTGCGGTATTTCTCTATCTAACTCGGTCGAATAATACAACGCTCTGGCTAAAGGCGGGGACGCCACCAACGGCACACCGGAACCTATCGCAGCATTACGGATTTGGGCGGCAATCAAATCGACGCCCTTGGCGACCAGTTTGGGCGCACTATTCGAATTTTGGTCATATTTCAAAGCCACCGCATAATGACTCGGATTAGTCACAATAACGTCGGCTTTCGGCACTTCCTCCATCATGCGTCTTTGCGCCGTCTCCATTTGCATTCTGCGCTGCCGCCCTTTCACCTCGGGACTGCCCTCCGCATCCTTGTTTTCATCCTTGATTTCCTGCTTGGACATTTTCATGCTTTTACTGTGGTCCCACAGTTGATAAGGTACATCAATCATCACAACCAGTATCAATGAACTACTGAGCAGCAAAATACACGTACCGATAATGTCCAGCGCATGACCGATTGAGTGAATCGGCGACTCGCCGCCCAAGCCCAGCAATTCGCCGATAAAAGATCGGTACAAGGCAACGGCAACAGCAAAAACCAACAAAATCTTCAATAATGCTTTGAATAACTCAACCAATCCTCGTATGGCAAAAATCCTGGCAATCCCTGCAATTGGATTCATTTTTGACGGATTAAACGCTATAGCCTCCCAACTGAATACCCAGCCGCCCATCGATATGGGCGTAACGATTGCGACGACGACCATCACCGCCATAAACGGCGCAAGCAACATGACCGTGTCTATCATGGCCTGCTTTAAATACAGCGTTATGCTATCGGGATCGAAAATGGCTGCGCGGCTCAGCTGAAACGTAGTCCGCATGATTTTTAACAGTCCATTGCCGATTGTGCCGCCCTGCGTAAGCAACATAGTAGCGCTCGCCATCAGGATGACAAAGGTGTTAAGTTCCCTGGACCTTGGAATCTGGCCTTTCTTTCTGGCGTCGGCAAGACGCTTACCGGTGGGGTCTTCGGTTTTATCGTCGTTATCTGACATAACTCATCTACAATCGCAACAACTGCCCGATCAAATCGTAGGCATCCGTTAACATTCCCGAAAATTGATCCAGCACATCAGGCAATGTTTTCCAAATCAACAGCAGACCCAACATCAAGGTTACCGGTATGCCCACTGAAAAAATTTGTAATTGCGGAGCCGCTCTGGCCGCCACCCCAAAAATAATATTCACCAACAACAGACTGGCAATGATAGGCATGGTTAACAATAAACCGCCGGCAAACATCCGGCTGCTCCAGGCAATAATCGACCAGATGCCCGCTTTATCTATACCGTCAATGCCGATGGGCAAGGTTTTAAAGCTATCCAACAGCATTTGTATTAACAACAAGTGTCCATCCAAACTGATAAAAATTAACGTAGTGGTCACCGTATAAAGCTGCGCAATCACCGGCACCTGCTGTCCGCTTTGCGGATCGACCATCATCGAAAAACCCAAACCCATACTTAAAGCAACGCCTTGCCCTGCAAAAACGGCTGCGGCAAAAACCAACTGTAGAATAAAACCGGTCGTCAACCCGATCATAACCTGTGCAATAGCCGTCATAAACCCGGCGTAACTGAACATTTCAACAGACGGCAAAGGAGGAAGCAAAGGCATGACCACAAGCGTTATGACCACAGAAAGGATCAGCCTGACTCGGGCCGGCACGGCTTTAATGCTAAACAGCGGCACAGCTACAAACATCGCACTAATGCGCATTAACGGCCAGATAAACAATGCCGTTTGGCTGAGAATTTGCGCTTCGGTAAAGTTCAAAATTCAACCAATTAAATGCGGAATATCCCTGATCAAGCCCTGAAAATAATCAAGGAACATTTGCAGCATCCCCGGCCCCATAATCATCAAAACAATGCCGATCACGATGACCTTGGGCACAAATGTCAAGGTCGCCTCATTAATCTGGGTTGCCGCTTGAAACATCGCAATAATCAGGCCGACTGCCAGAGAGGGTAGCAACACCGGTGCAGTCAGCTTAACCGCAACAATCATCGCTTCCTGCGCAACCATAAAAATCGTTTCCGGTACCATAATTTACCTGCCGACCTTACATAACATAAAAACTTGCCGCCAGCATTTCCATGATCAAAGACCAGCCGTCAGCGAGAACAAACAGCATTATTTTAAAAGGCAGGGAAATAATCATCGGTGACAACATCATCATACCCATGGACATCAGTACGCTGGCAACCACCAAATCGATGACTAAAAAAGGCAGGAAAATCAGGAAGCCTATTTGAAATGCCGTTTTCAATTCACTGGTCACAAAAGCCGGCAGCAATAACGAAAACGGCACATTTTCGGCCGATTCCAGCTCCGCCTTGCCGGAAATCCTGATAAATAATTCCAGGTCGGCCTCTCTGGTCTGTTTTAGCATAAATTGCCGGAAGGGTTCGGACGCTTTTTCAATGGCGACAGTAACGTCAATTTTTTCTTCGAGATAAGGCTGGACGGCTTCGGCATTCACCTTGTCAAAAACCGGCATCATAATGAAAATAGTCAAAAACATGGACAAGCCTAATAACACTTGATTACTCGGCGCCGAACCGGTGCCTAAAGCCGTCCGTAGCAAGCTGAGCACAATCATGATTCGGGTAAATGAAGTCATGGTCAACAACAACGCCGGAAGCACCGTTAACAAGGTCATTAACGCCAGAATCTGGATTGTTACCGTATACGTCTGGGCGCCTTGCTTGCCCGTCGTCACGGTGACCGCTTCAATCCCCGCTGCCGCGTAAGCCGGTGTTTCGATCAACAAAAAAGCCATGCCGATAATCAACAACCGATACCAAATGTTTTTAGCCATCAGATCGTCCCTTCATCGCTTGCTTCACAATGGCGGCAAATCCGCTGTCTTTCCCGATAGACGGAGGCTCATTGCTATTCAAACAATCTTCACCTTCCAACACATGCAAAGCATCTATACGTCCCGGCGTCACACCCAAAATAAGCTGTTTTTTCCCGACCTGGAGCAAAATGACTTTTTCCCGCATACCCAACGACAGGCCGCCGACAATACGCATTTTTTCTGCGCCGTTGACAGAGATTCCGCTTAACTTGCGCATTCCCCAGACACAGAAAAAAAAGACAGCCAAGACTATCAGCAGCCCAACGCCCCAATGGAGCATATCTCCGGAAGAAATCGTCCTGACTGCCTGTTTTGGAACGTCCACGCCCGGCGCAGCAAAGCTGGCAGGAAACCACCAGAACATCAGCCACGCGACCATTATTTTTTCAGGCATCAGGCTAATCGTTTAACCCGTTCCGATGGACTTATGACATCGGTTAAGCGGATACCGAATTTATCATTGATCACTACCACTTCACCATGAGCGATCAGTGTGCCGTTTACCAGCACATCAAGCGGTTCTCCGGCAAAACGCTCCAGCTCAACAACCGAGCCCTGGTTTAACTGCAAAAGATTTCTGATATTAATCTGTGTCCGGCCTATTTCCATGGAAATGGTAACGGGAACATCCAAAATAACATCAAGATTAACTTCATCGCCTACGCTTGAAGACGACTTTTTATCTTCAAACTGATTATTAAATTCCTGGAATGCAGCCGCCTCAAAATCATCAATCGTTTCCCCGTCCTCTGGTGTATTTGGATATTCGCTCATCTTATTTCCCAACTTAATATTGTTACAATCAAATCCTGAATTGCGCCAGGTTGATTCAAGACTTTACCTTATCGATAATCTGTATCGCATAATTACCATCCGAAATGCCGACCTTACCTTCAAATACCGGAATTCCTTCCGCTTTAAGAATCACCGTATCCGGCATATCAATAGGTATTACATCGCCTTTTTTTAACCGCATCACGTCTCTTATGGTCATATTTTTTTCCACCAGAAGACTGTTTATACTCACTTCCGCTCTCAGCACTTCGCCACGCAATGCGGCCTGCCAACCGCCGTCTACCTCGCCACTGTCGCTACTGATGGCATCCAGCAACTCCCGGATTGGCTCAAGCATCGCATAGGGCATTGCAATATTGACGTCACCGCCCCCGCCTTCCAGCTCGACATGAATGGTGGATATAACAATGATCTCTCCAGGTCCGATAATATTGGCAAACCGCGGATTAATTTCTGCGCCCACATATTCAAAATCGAGTTCCATGACCGGCTTCCAGGCTTCCTTCAAGTCCTTGAAAATCATGTCAATGATTATCCGAACCACGCGCA
>Ga0208114_1000403_pt1 | contig 11216 bp, 9 predicted proteins | sample LakWasMeta2_LOW4_2_FD_183854 | JGI IMG/M metagenome (GOLD analysis project Ga0208114, IMG submission 183854) | Freshwater sediment methanotrophic microbial communities from Lake Washington under simulated oxygen tension - Sediment Metagenome... | ecosystem: Environmental > Aquatic > Freshwater >... | reverse complement strand
TGATAAAACCGCTGTTCAATAACGCCATCTTGATGACTGCTGTCAATGCTCACTGAAACCGGCTTATATTGAAACTTCTGACTGATTTCCCGAATAGGATCGGCATAAGTCGCTGAAAAAAGCAATGTTTGTCTGTGCGTTGGCGCGTATGAAATTAAATCAGTAATAATCTCTTCAAAGCCCATATCCAGCATCCGGTCTGCTTCATCTAAAACCAGCACTTTTAGATTGTTCAAGCGCAAACTTCTTTTACGCAGATGCTCCTGTAAACGTCCCGGTGTACCGACAACAATATGCACACCATGTTCCAACGAGCCGACCTGTGGACCAAACGGTACGCCGCCACATAAGGAAAGTACTTTAATATTTTGCGTAAAACGCGCTAGTCTGCGTATTTCCTTGCAAACCTGGTCAGCAAGCTCACGGGTAGGGCAGACAACCAGAGCCTGAACTCTAAAGCTGCTCAAATCCAATCGGGATAACAAACCAATACCAAACGCAGCCGTTTTACCACTGCCTGTTTTAGCCTGCGCAATCACATCACGGCCTTCCAGAATATGCGGCAGACTTTCAGCCTGGATTGGTGTTAAATGGGTATAATCCAGGGATTCAATGTTTTCAAGCAGGGCGGGCTTTAAAGGTAAAGATGAAAATTTGGCAGTATTCACAAAGGACTCTTTTTTATCAACACAAATGGCGACGAATTGCCGTTATTCAATAGTTAATCATAACAGATAATGGTGCTGGATTATTGACAAATTTACTTTAAAAGAGTACAAATTTTTCAGTACTAGAAATAACTTGTCAACAATCTGGAAGAGGATATCCATGAGTTACGTGTTCGATATCGAGACGCTCCATGCCATCGCCCAACAGGGAGTGGGAAAAGTGCACGACGAAATGGTGAGTCTCGTTGTGGAAGAGGCAGCCCGGGCCTACCCCGCCCATATTGATCCTAGTCCCAGGCGTCGTTGGCATTTCAGTCTGACGGCAGGTGCAACCGGCGTGATGACCCTTCTCCACGCATCATTCAGCGAATACCTTATCATCTTCGGAACGCCCGTCGGTACTGAAGGCTTTTCAGGACGTTACCGTATGGATATCCATGATTTTTTGCTGGCCGGTGAGGTTTGGACTTACCGGCAAGACCAATGCGGGGTGCGGGAGGTGGTCCGGCCCGGCGACCACACCGTGCTGGAACGCGGCAGCGTCAATGGGTTCAAGATACCGGAATCAGCCTGGATGCTGGAATATGGCAGGGGATTTATACCATCCTCCTTCCCGCTCATCCTGGGCGATGTACTGTTTAGCGCTGTCGATGGAACGACCCTGGTCGAGACGGTATGGACCTATGGAAAGATGGCGTTGCGTGAGCTGGTAGTAAATCGAAAGTTCTAAATCAGACAAAGGAGCGGCTAATGTACAATCAAGAGTTGAGACAAAATCCCGCAGCGGACGTTGTGCGACAGAAATATGGTTTCGGCCTTTCCTGGCTGGTGCTGATGGTGGCTTTGCCTCCGCTGGTCTATTATCTGTGGATCTGCGTCACCTTTTACCAAGGCGAACTGGTGTTTCCAAGCGATGGGGCAGCATGGCTGCAATTTTGGTCGCACGTCTCACCTCCCACCTGGAAGGCAGCCTACCTCTATGGGGTTTGGTTTCTGGCCCAGGCGGCTTTGCAGGTTTGGGCACCCGGCCCAACGGTTCAGGGCATGGAACTGCCAGATGGCAGCCGGCTCGACTATCGGATGAACGGAATGTTTTCTTTTCTGTTTACTCTGGGCGTGGTGGCCAGTCTGGTGGCTTTGGGCTGGCTGGACGCCACGGTCTTGTATGACCAGCTCGGCCCGCTTCTTAGCGTGGTGAATATATTCACCTTTTCCTTCGCCGGATTTCTTTATTTCTGGGGACTGAAGGGCGCGGACTGGGAACAACCGACGGGACGGCTTTTCTATGACTACTTCATGGGCACGGCCCTCAATCCCAGAATCGGTTCCCTTGACCTCAAGCTATTCTGCGAAGCCCGTCCCGGCATGGTCTTCTGGATGCTTATGAACCTTTCCATGGCTGCCAAACAATACGAGTTGCATGGCATGGTAACGTTGCCGATGCTGCTGGTGGTTGGGTTTCAGAGCTTTTACCTCATCGACTATTTCATCCACGAAGAGGCCGTCCTCACAACGTGGGACATCAAGCATGAAAAATTTGGCTGGATGCTTTGTTGGGGCGATTTGGTATGGCTGCCCTTCACTTATACGTTGCAGGCTCAGTATTTAGTCAACCATACACATGAGCTCCCGGGCTGGGGAGTCGCCGCCATTGTGTCCTTAAATCTAATAGGTTATGCAATATTCCGTGGAGCCAATATCCAGAAGCACCGCTTCCGGCGAAACCCGGCCCGACTTGTGTGGGGCCGGCCGGCCGAATACATCCAGACCAATAAGGGTTCACTTTTGCTGACCTCCGGCTGGTGGGGTTTGTCGCGCCATATGAACTACTTCGGCGATCTGATGATCGCCTTGTCGTGGTGCCTGCCGGCCGCTTTCGGCAGCCCCTTGCCTTACTTCCATATCGTCTACTTCACCATTCTTCTTCTTCACAGGGAGAAGCGGGACGATGCCATGTGCCTGGCCAAGTACGGGAAGGATTGGTTGCGTTACAGGGCACGAGTGCCATGGCGAATTGTGCCGGGATTTTACTGAATTAACCAACCAGAAAATCGCCACTTTGATGCTGCCACATTGCATGGTATTTGCCTTTTTGGGCTAACAATTGCTGATGTGTGCCTTGCTCTATGATGCGGCCTTTTTCCAGAACGATAATGCGATCCATGTTTAGGATAGTAGAAAGCCGATGAGCGATAACAATAGCGGTTTTATTTTCTATCAGCTCAAAAATGGCTACTTGTATTTGTTTTTCGGTGAGCGAATCCAGTGCGCTAGTGGCTTCATCCAGGACTACGATTGGTGCATCTTCGAGAAAGGCGCGAGCAATGGCAATACGCTGTCTTTCACCGCCGGAAAGCTTGACGCCTCTCTCTCCCACCATCGTGTCAAATTTATCAGGTAATAAATTGATAAACTCAAGGCTACGGGATTTTTGAGCAATATCAATGAGCCGCTCTTCTAAAATATTAGCGCCCAGTGTGATGTTGTCGCGTATTGACCGGTGAAATAAATCCGGCTGTTGAGGCACCATGGATATTTGTTTACGCAGGGAGTGCAAGGTAAAAGCTTTCGCGTCAAGACCGTCAAAGGTAATAGAGCCTTTTTGGGGGTCAAGAAAGCGAAATAGCAGTTTGATTAAGGTCGATTTACCCGAACCCGATTGACCTACCAGCGCGATTTTTTCACCCGCTTTTATGTTTAAGGAAAAATCTTCAAACAAATGTGTTTGACGGATATTTGTCTGATTATAGTTAAAACAGAGCTGGTTAAAGTTAATTGCGCCTTTACTTATAGTGTGTGGCCGGGCATGATCGGCATCTATCTCAATATCTTCCTGTCTGAAAACCTCCGCCATTTCCGATGCATCGGCCAAAGCAGTGAAAAAGGCCCTGAAATTGCGTCCAAACTCCCATAAACGCTGGATTAGCATGAGCAGGATCGACTGAAATAAAACAAACTCACCTACCTGAAAGTTGCCGGTTTTCCACTTTTGAATCATCAAATAAACCAGCAGCAATTCAATGCTAAAGGTCATCAAGCCTTGCACGGCAAAGGAGATAAACATTAATGTCCAGGCGATTTTTTTCCTTCGGTAAACGAAATCCGATGCATTGTTTATGCGTGCCTGCTCACGGGTTTCCATGGCAAAACTTTTGACAATAAAAATATTGCTGATGGCATCGGAATAAACGCCGCCAACTTTGGAATCCGCTTCTGCAACGGCCTGATCAAAACGCAATTTCCATAACGAATAGGCGATATTCCAGGTGATAAACAGACCAACCCATATCAGGAAATAGAAAGCAAATTCACGCTGTTGCCGGTAAAAGATTGCAAATGAAATAACCACAGCCAGAACATTCATGAAGAACTGGAATAAAAACCAGTCCATAATGATTTCGAAAGAACGTGAAAAGCGATTGGCTTGCTTGATTAAACTGCCTGAAAAATTGTTCTCGAAAAAGACATATTTCTGTTTTTTAAGAATATCAAAACAGCGTTTTTCTAATAAATTAACGCCACCGCCCTCAATCGGAACAATTGCGATTTCAAGTAATCGCCATGACGCCCAGATGCCTGCATAGATAAAACCAATTCGTTGCAGGTTTTCCAGTAACATGGTCAGCGTCGCTTCGGAATAAGGCGTCGCAAGACCGTTGGCAATGTTTTTATAATAAACGGGGGCTGATAAATCCAGTGTGATGGAGCATGCCAGGGCAAATAAGGCCAACAGGAAATACCATTTTTTCTGCCAGACAACCTTGCAGTATTCTTTAAAAATAATGTCCATTATGTACTTAGTTATGTGGTCTTTTTTGTATTATGAATGAAAGAGCTTAAGAGGCGCCAGATTTCTAAATAGTCCCGCTGTTGATCAAGTAAGGTAAGCAGGTTTTTTGCCCACCGCAATAAGCGATAAAAATCGGGCAGAAATGTGGTGACACACCACGGCTACTATTTGATTGATCAGTAAATGATTATGTACTAGGATGGAATCAATGAAATATTTTAGTACTAGATCGTTTGCAGATAATTTCACACAACCCCGACTTAGATATGGTTAAGATGTGATTTTTATAACAATTGGAATGTGTAACCTTGAATAAATCACAGCTGAATCAAGAAGATCGACATGCTATCGGCACCATTGTTGAAGTTCATGGTCCGGTAGTGATTATTGATTGTACTCAGTTGCCACCGTTACGTCAGGCTTTATGCACCTGTTTTGATCATACTACCTATATGTTCGAGGTACATCAGCATCTTGATGAACGGCATGTCAGGGCCATTACTTTACATGGTACTGCCGGGTTGAGTCGAGGCATGATCGTATTCGATACCGGTGCACCCTTGCAGATTCCGGTTTCCGAGCAATGTCTGGGCCGGTTATTGAATATATTCGGTGAACCGCTGGACGGACAGTCGGCTTTGGTGCAAAACGAATTCCGCAATATTCATGCGAAACCGCTGCCGTTATCCGAAGCCATAGGCATGAGTGGAATTCTGGAGACGGGCATTAAGGTCATCGATTTATTATGTCCTTTCGTTAAGGGTGGAAAAACCGGATTGTTCGGTGGGGCAGGGGTTGGAAAAACCGTACTGGTTATGGAATTTATCCATGCTGTTTCTGCTATTCACAAAGGTGTTTCTGTTTTTGCCGGGGTTGGAGAACGTATTCGTGAAGCCCACGAATTATGGCGAGAAATGCAACAGGCCGGAGTAATGCCTGATACCTTGATGGTGTTTGGACAAATGGATGAGTCTCCCGGTGTGCGTTTTCGTATTGGCCTGTCAGCATTGACCTATGCAGAATACTTACGTGATACTTTGCATAAGGAAGTTTTATTTGTAATCGATAATGTCTTTCGTTTTGTTCAGGCGGGTAGTGAAATATCAAGTTTGTTGGGTCGTATGCCCGCTACAGTGGGTTATCAGCCGACACTAACTACAGAAGTTGCAGAACTCGAGGATCGCATACTTTCCACCCGTCAGGGCGCTATTACCTCTGTGCAGGCTGTCTATGTGCCGGCGGATGATATGACGGATCCGGCGGTTAGCGCCATACTCAGTCATTTGGATACAACCGTTATTCTGTCCAGAGATCAGGCCAGTAAAGGCATTTATCCCGCCGTCGATCCATTGCGCTCAAGTAGTAAGCTGATGGATAGGCACACACTGGGCGATCGCCATTATGCCGTTGCTCAAAGGGTCCGCGAACATCTGGCGCGTTATCGTGAATTGGAAGATATTATTGCCATGTTGGGTATTGAAGAATTGTCCGAGGACGATCGCAAAGTTGTTATGCGTGCTCGTAAATTACAACGTTATCTCACTCAGCCGTTTTCGGTTTTAGCCCAGCACACCAAACAACCTGGGGTATCAGTGCCTCTGGAACAGACTTTGACGGATTGCGAAGCCTTTTTGGCAGGGCGGTATGATGAATTATCGGAAGAGCAATGCTATATGCGCGGCTCCATGCAGGGACTTTAATGAACAAATTTGTGCTGAATTTATTTGATGCAACCCATGAACAGCGTATCACGGGAGTTACCTCTTTTATTGGCGAAGATAGCTCGGGCTGTTTTGGAATCCAGCCCAATCATGCACGGTTTATGACTACATTGGTTTTTGGCTTGGCGCGTTTTCGTTTAGGAACAGAGGACTGGCAATATCTGGCTCTTCCCGGTGCAGTTGTTTATTTTAACAATAATGAATTAACAATAAGTACCCGGCATTTTCTGATAGACACAGACCTTGAACGAATTAGTACCTTATTGGAGCAGCAATTGATAGCCGAGGAGGAAAATATTCACGCGACACGGGAAAGCTTGCACCGTATGGAGCAGGCCATGCTTAAACGCATGTTGACGCTTAAACGTAAGACAGTATGGCAGTCATGATTAATCAATTCCTGACTTGCAATCGATAGCCTATTCTTTATTTTTAGTGTTCCCCATACACTGGATTAACTCCATGAATGCCAATACAGATAAAAATGATTCATATTAAATATTTTTTCGGCAACGTCTATACGGCTGCATTACTGGGGACTGCAGTTACCTTGTTTATTTTAAAAGATCTCCAATTTGTTTTCGGAGGTTCGCCACCAGTACTGCTCTTTTTGGTTGTGATCGCTTTCGCTGCCTGGCAGGGAGGATTAAGAGCAGGGCTTTTGACTACGGCCTTGAGTGTGGCGGCAAGTGATTATTTTTTAATTGAGCCTTACAATTCGTTTTATATTGCCAAATCCAGCGAAACACTGCGCCTTGTATTGTTGGTTAGTGTAGGCGCAATATGCAGTCTGATCATTGCCCGTTTATACAATCAGGAAAAACGGGCATTACATACAGTCATGAAACGAGAGGAACAGCTTAAGCAGGAAATCGCCGATCGCAACCGTACCCAAGCAGAACGGGATTTATATATCTCACTCGCTAAAAGCAGCACTGAGTTTATCGGCATGTGCGATTCAGAATTCCGGCCTTTTTTTATCAACGATGCAGGATTACGGCTCGTAGGTTTTGATAGTCTCGAAGAGGGACTTAAAACTCTGGTCAAGGAATTTTTTTTTCCGGAAGATCAGGCATTTATTATGGACGAGTTCTTCCCTGCGGTATTACAAAACGGCCGGGGTGAAACCGAAATCCGCTTCCGGCATTTCAAAACTGGGGCAGCACTGTGGATGATCTACAATGTCTTCGCCCTGAAGGACTTAAACGACAAAATAGTCGGCTTGGGCACAGTGAGCACGAATATCACCAAGCGCAAGCAAGTCGAAGAAGCTTTGCGTGATAGCCAGAGGGATTTGAACCGTGCCCAGGCTGTTGCTCATATCGGCAGCTGGCGTATGGATGTCTGCAATAATATCCTGGAATGGTCTGACGAAAATTTTCGAATTTTTGGCGTCCTCAAAGGCACGCTTTTAACTTATCAATCATTTCTTGATGTTGTCCATCCGGAAGACCGCGACTTTGTCGATGCAGCATGGAAAGGCGCCCTAACCGGCATGCCCTACGATATTGAACACCGAATCATAGTCGGTGATAAGGTCAAGTGGGTACACGAAGTGGCTGAGCTCGAATTTGACAAGCATGGAACCCTGCTTGGCGCTTTTGGTACAACTGAAGATATTACCGATATCAAACATAGTCAGGAAGCATTGCAACATGAACGGGCCTTCCTTAGGCAAGTTATCGATGCGACGCCCAGTATGATTTTTGTAAAAAACCGGGAGAGACGATTCCTTCTAGGTAATGAGGCTTTGGCCCGGACCTATGGCACAAATCCTGACAGTTTGATCGGGATGACCGACGAGAACTTCAATTTCAACACAGACGAGATAGTTCACTTCTATCAAGATGATCTCGATGTGATAAACACCCGCATAGCCAAGCTCATCCCGGAAGAAAAAGTCACACATGCCGATGGCTCCATACATTGGTATAACACTGTCAAGATTCCGTTGATCGATGACGATAATAGTTGTAATAAATTGCTGGGTGTGGCAACCGATATTACCCAGCGCAAACGCGCCGAAGAAGCGTTGCGACTGGCGGACCGCCATAAAGATGAATTTCTGGCGATGCTTGCTCATGAGCTCCGCAATCCACTGGCGCCCATCCGCAATGCCGTGCAGTTACTGAAAATGCAGGAAGCCATTGAACCGAAGCTGACATTGAGCATTAATGTTATCGACCGTCAGGTGACTCATATGGCGCAGCTACTTGATGACCTGCTGGATGTGGCGCGCATCAGGCATGGTAAAATCAAACTGAAGGCCGAACGTTTCGAGATTAGCGATATTGTGAATAATGCGATAGAAACCAGTCTTCCTCTGATCGAATCGCGGGGACAGGAGTTGATCATCTCACAGGCTACGCCACAGCAATGGATCGAAGGCGATCGAGTCCGGTTAGCGCAAGTGCTGTCTAACTTGCTGAACAATGCGGCCAAGTATACCAATGAAGGCGGTAAAATTACGCTAAGCGTCATGCGGGATGGCTCTGATGTCGTCATTGAGGTCCGTGATACCGGCATCGGTATCTCCTCCGATATCCTGCCGCATATCTTCGATCTTTTTACTCAGGCCGACCGTTCCCTGGCCCATTCTCAAGGTGGTCTGGGACTTGGACTGACTCTGGTGCGCCAGTTGGTCGAAATACATGGCGGCGCGGTTACGGCAGCGAGCGACGGCATTGGTCAGGGCAGCTCATTTAGGGTGCGGCTGCCGGCATTGTCGATGGAATCCTCTGCTATCGAATCCGCTCTGACCAAATCTGCGTTACCGATGCCCAAACTCCGCATTCTGATCGTGGATGATTATACCGATGCGGCTGAAAGTTTGTCGATGCTATTGCAAGCGGAAGGGCAAGAGGTCAAAACAGCCGATTGCGGGATGATGGCGATCGAACAGGCGCAGGTTTTCCACCCGCAAGTTGTGCTGCTCGATATTGGCCTTCCGGATCTGGATGGCTATGAAGTTGCCAGAAGGCTGCGCGCATTGCCGGAGACGCGGGATGCGATTCTGATTGCCTTAACCGGTTATGGGCAGGCAGAAGATATTGAACGTTCGCAATCGGCCGGATTTAATCATCACTTGCTCAAGCCATTGGATTTTAAAAAGTTATCATCATTGTTGACATTTTCATAAAGCCTCAACTCATTATGTATTGACTATGAACAACCAACAGCGCTTCAAAAAAAAGATTGAAAGCCAGATTAAACGTATTAAAAAAGCGGAACATGATAGGCCGAATCTGTTATCACAAACGGTTTATATCGGCACATTGGGTCTGGTGATGGTGTTGCCTATGATTGGCGGTGTTTATCTGGGGCATTGGCTGGATAGTATGGCGGAAGGTTACTCAACGCGTTGGACGCTGAGCTTATTGTTTACCGGATTGGTTATCGGGCTTTTTAATGTGTACTTTCTAATTAAAGATAAATAATGGATCATGAATTTTTATTTGTTTTAGGCCCTCTGGTGATTGGCGCATCACTTATTACCACTTGGGGAATTATGCTGGTGATTACGGCGATAGCCTGGTTTTCAACCCGTCATCTGGAGTTGTTGCCAGGTTCGTTGCAAACCGCGGTTGAAGGCATTGTTGCGGCTATTGACGAAGCTATAAGCGCTGTTGCCCCTGAACACGGAAGGCAAATTATGCCCTTTATTGCTACCCTTTGGCTATTTTTGATCGTTGCCAATCTGGTGGGTTTAATACCGGAACTACATTCACCTACACGTGATCTTTCTGTGACCTCGGCGCTGGCGGTTTTAGTATTTCTCTCCGTACACTGGTTTGGCATAAAGACACTGGGGTTGAAAAATTACCTGCATCATTACCTGACGCCTAGTCCTATTTTGCTGCCTTTTCATATTATCAGTGAATTCACTCGTACCCTGGCGCTGGCGATTCGGTTATTTGGCAATATGATGAGCCTGGAAATGGCGGCTATGCTGATTTTGCTGGTAGCCGGCTTTCTGGCGCCTATACCCATTTTGATGTTGCATATCATTGAAGCACTGGTACAGGCCTATATCTTCGGCATGCTGGCGCTGATTTACCTGGCTGGTGCCATGCAATCCCAACAACTTAACTCACAGGAGTAGTTCATGACTGATATATCCTTAATTGTTCTTGGATCTAGCGTTGCCTCTATTATCGGCATTGCTTTAGGGGTTATGTTACCCGCGCTGGCTATGGGTAAAGCCATCGGCAGTGCACTTGATGCCTTATCGCGCCAACCGGAATCGGAACGTTCGATTATGCGCACTTTGTTTATCGGCTTGGCCATGATCGAATCATTGGCTATTTATTGTCTGGTTATTATATTGATTGTGTTGTTCAGGAATCCATTGCTTGAATACATTGTCAATAAATAGTCTAGCCCTAAGGCTCATATGGAATTTAATGTCTCCACCTTTATCCTTGAAATCATCAATTTCCTGATTTTGATCTGGATCTTGCAGCGCCTTTTTTATAAACCTTTGCTGGAAGTTATTGCTAAACGTAAGCAATTTATAGATCAATCACTTGCCGAAGCAAAAAACATGCAACAGCAGGCGGAAGAACAACGCAGCCTTTATGAAAATCGCCAAAAGCTGTGGGAGCAAGAAAAACAAGCTGCTCTCGCCGCATTGCATCAGCAAATAGACGTGGAGAGAAGAGCGCAAATGGCTCAGCTCGAAACCGACCTTGAGCAGGAAAGGCAAAAAATAAACGTGACACTTCAGCGGCAGCAGAAAGAACTTCAACAACAAGCCGAAAAACAGGCATTAGTAAACGGTGCCCGCTTTGCCGGAATGTTGTTGAAGCAGTCAGCCAGTCCCGAGTTGGAGGCGCAATTGTTCACCCTATTATTGGACAATCTTAAAACTTTACCGGAAACCTGCACATTGTGTCTTCAAATGTTGGGGACCAAAAAATCGGTACCTATCAAAATAACCAGCGCCTATCCATTAACAGATGAGCAACGACTACAACTGGAACAAAAGCTGGGTTCGTTAATCAACAGTCAAATCAATTTTCAGTATCATCAGGATGT
>Ga0208114_1000400_pt1 | contig 11237 bp, 7 predicted proteins | sample LakWasMeta2_LOW4_2_FD_183854 | JGI IMG/M metagenome (GOLD analysis project Ga0208114, IMG submission 183854) | Freshwater sediment methanotrophic microbial communities from Lake Washington under simulated oxygen tension - Sediment Metagenome... | ecosystem: Environmental > Aquatic > Freshwater >... | reverse complement strand
GATGTCAATTTGAATGCGGCAGCGGCAATGGCTGATGTGCGTGCGGCAGAGGCAAGTCATGCGCTGGCCGTGGCAGAGTTTGAGCGGCAGCGCCAGCTGTTTGCCAGGAAATTCATTTCAGCTTCGGCACTGGATATACGTGATGCCGAACTGAAGACCTCAGCTGCCAGGCTCGCGCAGGTAAAAGCACAGGCTAATGTTTCCGGCAATCAGACGCAATATGCCAATTTAACGGCTGACCGTGACGGTGTGGTGACGATGATACGCGCGGAACCCGGCCAGGTTGTAGAAGCGGGAGAAGTTGTGGTGCAGGTTGCCAACCTTAAGGAAACCGAAGTGCTGGTTGCGGTGCCTGAATCACGTATGGCCGAGATCGTGTCCGGTACTCCGGTAACCATTAAGATGTGGGCCAATCCCAATAAATCCTATGCCGGACGCGTGCGTGAAATCGCTCCGGCAGCGGATTCTGCAACACGTGCATTTAACGTCAGGGTGAGTGTGACCGATGCTGATGAGATGGTGAAACTTGGTATGACGGCAGGCGTGAAATTCAAGCCGCAGCAGGCAGAGTCATCGCAGCAGTGGCTGATTCCGCTGGCCGCGCTGACTGAGCGCAATGGCAAAAAACTGGTATGGGTGATCGATGCGGAGAACAAAGCCCAGTCGCGTGAAGTTACGGCAGGTGATTTTACGGAACAGGGAGTATTGATCACTGGTGGCTTGCAGGCGGGTGAGAAAATCGCGATTGCCGGTGTGCATACGCTGGTAAAAGGTCAGTTAGTAGAGCCGGTAGCCGGGGTAACGCCATGAGCGGCCTGAATGAAATGCCTGATCAGGAAGCTAAGGCGCCGTTAAACGGCGGCGGCGAGCGCTTTAATTTATCCAACTGGTCGCTCAAACACCAGGCGCTTGTGCTGTATTGCATGCTGGTGCTGGTGATTGCCGGTGCACTTGCCTATACTAAATTAGGCCAGTCTGAAGATCCGCCATTTACATTCAAGGTGATGCTGGTGCGTACCAGCTGGCCTGGCGCCAGCGCACAGGAAGTTGAGCAGCAGGTCACCGATAAGCTGGAAAAGAAAATCCAGGAAGTGCCGCATCTGGATTACTCCAGCAGCTATTCACGTCCGGGTGAATCCATGATTTTTATCGTGGCGAAAGATGACACGTTCTCAAAAGACATTCCGGAAGTCTGGTATCAGGTACGTAAAAAAGTAGGCGATATTCGTCATACCCTGCCACAGGGCATTGAAAGCCTGACTTTTAATGATGAATTCAGTGATGTATACGGCACCATGTATGCACTTACCGGCGATGGCTTCGATAATGCAGCATTGAAAAAGCAGGCGGAGCTGATTCGTACCGAGCTGCTGAAAATAAAAGATGTGGCTAAAGTCGAGTTCTTCGGCGAACAGAAGCAGCGCATTTTTATCGAGATATCCAATGCGAAACTCGCTACATTGGGCATCAGCCCGAATATACTCATCAGTTTATTGCAGACGCAGAACGCTGTAGTCAAAAGTGGCGGTTATGATTCAAGTGCGGAGCATATCCGCATTGCGGTGTCGGGGCGATACGATACGCTGGATGATCTGCGCAACATCCGGTTACGCGCCAATCAGCAGGATTTTCGCCTGGGTGATGTTGCGCGTGTATATCGTGGTTATGAAGACCCGCCGCGCAGCAGTATTCGCTTCGAGACAAAGCCTGCGCTGCTACTGGGTGTGAGCATGCAAGACGGCGGCGATGTAATTGCGCTCGGGCATGCCCTGGATCAGGTCACCGCGCGAGTCAGGCAGCAGTTGCTGGTAGGGCTGGAGTTGCATACGGTCACTTCACAGCCCAGGATTGTGGCAAACTCTGTCAATGATTTTGTAAAATCTCTGGTAGAAGCGCTGGTGATTGTGCTTGGTGTGAGCTTGCTGTCGCTGGGATGGCGCAGCGGTATCGTGGTGGCGATCACAATTCCGGTTGTGCTGGCTGCCACATTTCTGATGATGCATTTGCTGGACATAGGCCTGCATAAGATTTCCCTCGGGGCGCTGATTCTGGCACTGGGTCTGCTGGTGGATGATGCCATTATCGCGGTTGAAATGATGGCCTCTAAAATGGAGCAGGGCTGGGATCGCGTAAAAGCGGCATCATTTGCTTATACCTCAACCGCCATGCCGATGCTGGCCGGGACGCTGGTCACGGTGGCGGGTTTTCTGCCAATTGCCACTGCAGTATCCTCTACGGGTGAATACACGCGCTCCATTTTCCAGGTCTCGTCAATTGCGCTGGTGATTTCATGGTTTGCCGCGGTGATATTCGTACCCTATCTGGGCTATCACCTGCTGCCGGATTACCTGGCAGCCCCGGATAATAAACCGTCAAAACTAAAGGCCTGGCTAACCAGACGTTTTGCTGCCGGGCACAGCCAGCAGCAGATGGATGAGCATTCCGGTGAACACCATCATCACGATATTTATAACACCGCATTCTATCGAGCGTTCCGGACATTGGTAACCACCTGTGTACGTTACCGCAAAACGGTTATTGCTATCACCATGGTGCTGTTCCTGTTGGCCATCGTTGGTTTTGGCAAGGTGCAGCAGCAGTTCTTCCCTGACTCAACGCGGCTGGAACTGATTGTGGATCTACGCATGACAGAAGGCGCCTCATATGCAGCAACCAATGCCGAGGCTGAGAAACTTGAGCACTGGCTGCAGCAGTGGAATGCAGAAAACAAAGGCATCGAAAATTTTGTAGCCTATATAGGCACCGGCGGCCCGCGCTTTTATCTGCCTCTGGATATTCAGCTGCCGCACCGTGGATTCGGTCAGTTTGTGATATTGAGTCAATCCCTGCAATCACGAGAGGCGTTGCGCAAGGATCTGCTGGCTTTGTTTGAACGCGACTTCCCGGCATTGCGTGCCTCGGTTCTGCGTTTGGAAAATGGCCCTCCGGTTGGTTTCCCGGTGCAGTTCAGGGTATCCGGCACTGATATTCAGCAGATACGCGATATTTCGCATCAGATTGCCGACATCATGCGTGCTAATAAAAACCTCGTGAATGTGCAGCTGGGATGGGAAGAGCCAACCAAAGTCATTCATGTGGAAGTCGATCAGGCTAAAGCACGTCTGCTGGGCGTCAGTTCAGTTGATGTGGCGAATATCATCAGCGGTGCGATGAATGAGTTATATATTACTGAATTCAGGGAAGGTAACGAACGCATCGACCTGGTGGCGCGCGGAACTGAAATAGAGCGCAGTCACTTGTCACATCTGGCTGACCTGACCATGAGTACGCCATCCGGGGCGAGCGTGCCAATATCGCAGTTTGCGACAATAAGCTCCAGGTTTGAAGAAGGCGTGATCTGGCGCCGCGATCGTGAGCCATCGATCACGGTACGTGCAAACCTGCAGGGCAGCCTGCAGGCGCCGGTTGTCTCGCAGCAGGTGGAGACACAGCTGGACGCAATCAAGGCTGGTTTACCCTTAGGCATCACGCTGGAAACCGGCGGTGCGATTGAAGAGTCCGCAAAAGGTGGAGCATCGGTGGCAGCCGGCGTGCCTTTGTTCCTGATCGCAGTACTGACCATATTGATGTTGCAGCTGCAAAGTTTCTCACGGGTTTTTCTGGTGCTGCTCACTGCACCTTTAGGCTTGATCGGGGTCACAATCGCATTGCTGGTGTTTGATAAGCCTTTTGGTTTCGTGGCGATGCTGGGCACGATTGCGTTATCCGGCATGATTATGCGTAACTCGCTGATCCTGGTGGATCAGATTGACCAGGATAAAGCCTCCGGCTTGCCGGAGTGGCAGGCGGTGATTGAGTCTACCATACGCCGTTTCAGGCCTATTGTACTGACGGCGGCAGCGGCGATTCTGGCAATGATTCCGCTGACGCGCAGCGTGTTTTTTGGCCCGATGGCCGTTGCGATCATGGGCGGGCTCACCGTTGCGACGCTGCTGACGGTATTGTTTTTGCCGGCATTGTATGCGGCATGGTTCGGTGTGAGAATGCCATCTAAGTAAAGCGACCGATACAGGTAGTTGCGCTATAATTATAAATAGTAAAATATTCATAGAGTAATCAGAATGACACAGACAGTAAAACATACAGATAGCAATGCCGCTGCGGGATTTGACACGCGCCAGGCCAGATTCAACATGATTGAACAGCAGATCCGTACCTGGGATGTGCTGGACCCGGTGGTGCTGGCGGTTTTGGACAAAGTGCCGCGCGAGAATTTTGTGGCCGAGTCGCAAAAAGGGCTGGCATTTGCCGATATCGAACTGCCTATCGGCTACGGCCAGACCATGCTGGCACCAAAAGTCGAAGGGCGTATCCTGCAGGCGGTTGGCGTTAAAAAAACGGATAAAGTGCTGCTGGTAGGTACCGGCAGCGGTTATCTGACGGCTTTATTGGCAACGCTGGCAGACCATGTGCATGCCGTTGAAATTTGTCCTGAACTGTCAGCGCTTGCAAAAGGCCGCCTGGAAAAGCAGAATATCCGCAATGTAACCCTGCATGTGGCCGATGCCGCCAATGGTTTTGCCTCAGCAGCGCCTTATGATGTGATTGTATTCACGGGTTCATTGCAGTTGCGTCCGCTAGCAGCCGAAAAAATGCTGAATGTCGGCGGCCGCCTGTTCGCGGTAGTCGGTGAACAGCCAATCATGGAAGCGACACTGACGCAGCGTATCAGCGAAGATGCGTTCCGCCAGGAAGCTATTTTTGAAACTTGCCTGCCACCGCTCAAAAATGCGCCGCAGACAGAGAAATTTGAGTTCTAACTGACCTATGCTTAAACATCTGGCTGCGTGTATTACCTTATCTCTGGCGCTTGCTGCGCAGGCACAGGCAGATGAAAAAGCATATTCACTGATCGACATCTATCGCCAGGCGCTGTCGCATGATCCGAGGCTGGCTTCTGCTTTAAGCGCCAACCAGGCCGCGCAGGAAATCATTGAGCAGGGCAAAGCGCTATATCGGCCAACGGTTAACTTCAGTGCCGATGCCAACAGGCTTTCTACCGATATCCGCTATATCAATGCGAACCCGCCGAGAGAGCCTAGTACCGCAAATTTTGAAACCTATAAATATGGCGTGGATTTACGGCAGCCAATTTACAGGAAACAAAACCTGGTACAGATGGACCAAAGCAAGACGCAGGTCAACCAGGCTGACAAGCAGTTGCACCTGAGCCAGCAGGATCTGATTTTGCGAGTCACCCAGGCGTATTTTGATGTGCTGATTGCACAGGATAAAATTGATCTGATTGCCGCGCAGAAGTCTGCAATCCTGAGCCAGCTTGAGCAGGCAAAGGCAAACTTTGAGGTAGGCACTTCCACGATCACCGATGTAAATGAGTCACAGGCACGTTTTGATCTGGTGCTGGCACAGGAAATTGCTACGATTAATGAATTGCAGATTGCAAAGCGTGCGGTGCAGTCACTTACCGGCAAAGTGCCGCAAAAGCTGGCAACAGTAAGGGCTGATATTAAAACCAGCCAGCTTGAGCAATCGATGGATAAATGGCTGGAAGTAGCCGCGGCCAATAATCTTAATATCCAGATACAGCAGGATGCTGCCAAGTTTGCAGAGCAGGAAATAGAGCGGTTAAATGCAGCCCATTTGCCAACGCTGGATGCAGTTGCAAGTTACACCGATAGTTATGCTAATGGCAGTTCGTCAGCGTTCGGTTCCGGCAATGAGCTGCAGACCGCCGCAATCGGCCTGCAATTACAAATCCCTTTATACCAGGGCGGTGCAATCAGCTCTCGTGTGCGCCAGGCTGTGTTAAGCCACCAGAAGGCACAGGATGATGTGGAAATCGCACGCACTAGCACAGAGCTGGAAACGCAGCGCGCATACCTGAACTTGAGTACCAGCATTGCACAGGTGCGGGCTTATGAACAGGCGCTGGTTTCAAGCCAGTCTCAGGTGGATTCAACCAGGCTGGGGTATCAAGTCGGTGTGCGTACCAGCGTCGATGTACTTAATGCCGAGCAGCAGTATTTCTCAGCGAAGCGAGACTTGCTGCAATCGCGTTACAATTATCTGGTGAATATCATTCGTTTAAAATCGATTTCGGGCGTTGTGGCCGAGGCTGATCTGGCCGATATTAACCAGCAGCTGATACTGGCGGCTGGCGGGCAGTAGGCGAAATAAATATATGGGCGCACCTCTTAAAGCAGATGTAACACTTAGCCAGTTTGTGATTGTCGATGTGCAAACCCGTCTGGCAACAGTGATGCCGACTGATGCAATGCAGACGCTGGTAAAAAATTGCGGCATTATTGCGCAAGCTGCCCGTTTGCTTGGTGTAGCAGTGATTGTGACTGAGCAGTACCCTAAAGGCCTGGGGCATACCGTTCCTGAGCTGTCGGCATTCATCCCTGATGTTCACCCAGTAGAAAAAACTACATTTTCCTGCCTGGCCGAATCCAGGTTCAAGCGCCAGCTTACGCGTGACCATTCGCAGATTATTCTCGCCGGCATGGAGGCACATATCTGTGTTGTGCAGACTGCATTGGATCTCATGGAATCCGGCAAGCAGGTTTTTGTGGTGGAAGATGCGGTGGTTTCGCGTGATCCTGCCAATAAGCTTAATGCACTGGCCAGAATGCGTGATGCGGGCTGTGTGATTACCAATACCGAATCTGTTGTGTTTGAGTGGCTGGGAGCAGCTGAGGGTGAAGTGTTCAAGACGGTCAGTAAACTTATTCGTTAGCGTTGTCCTGCATACAGGAGCATAGCCATGCGAATGACCTGGACAAGACTGCTGCTTGTTTTTCTGATTGGATTCGGTGCGTATCATTATGTGACGCATCGCGAAATTGTGCATGGCCCCGGTGTGCTGGTGGCAGAGGAGCCTTATCAAGGCAGCGCTGATTCAGCTGCTGAACAGGCCATTGGCGCTTTTCAACTGACTTCGTTAGCAACTTTCAGTATTCGCGCACGTGTGCTTGCCACTACCGATTATTATTTCGGGCGTGAAGCGGAGCTGTCACCCATCGATCTGGCATTAGGCTGGGGGCGCATGTCTGATGAAGATGTGCTCAAAGACATCAGTATTACCCAAGGTGGCCGTTTTTATTACTGGCGCGTCAATACATTCCCTATCCCGCGTGAAGAAATCCAGACCCACAGCGCCAATATGCACATGATTCCGGCAGATGCCAGCGTTAGAAAATCCCTGCAGAGTCTCCGGGTCGGTAATGTGGTGCGCTTGCATGGATATCTGGTAGAGGCTAAAACAGCCGATGGCTGGCGCTGGAAAAGCTCGCTCACGCGTGAAGACACCGGTAGGGGTGCCTGTGAGCTGGTGCTGGTGCAAAGTGTGGAAGTTTTATAGCAATCAGTTTCAGGCTAAGACTGTTTAACCATACTTCTTTTTAAGCGCAGTACTCTAGAGGTATTGGCTCAGCAAATTCAGCGTGCGCTTGGTAGCGCCGCGGCTGTCACCGCTAAAGCGTAATGCAGCAGCACTCATAACATTTTGTTTGCCAGTGTCGGTAAATAGCGCCTGTAAATGCTGCGCTAAATCGTTGCTGTTCTGTACGCGCTCAGCTGCACCGGCGACGATTGCCATTTCTGTAGCTTGCTCGAAGTTAAAGGTATGCGGCCCTATGAGCACTGGTCTACCCATGCTGCAAGCCTCAATCAGGTTTTGCCCGCCTAGCGGCAACAGGCTGCCGCCGATGAAAGCAACATCGCAGCTGGCATAGTAAGTAAACATTTCACCCATGGAGTCGCCGAGTACAAAACATGTCTGCGGGTTCACGATTGCATCGCCGTCAAGTGATGAGCGCCTTGCAAAGCCGGAGGTTTTTTTCTTAAGCAAGTCCGCTACCGCATCAAACCGCTGCGGGTGGCGCGGTACGATAATTGTGAGCAGGTCTGGAATGCTGGCTTCTGCAACTGCGTCCAGAATAAGTGTTTCTTCACCTTCTCTGGTGCTTGCGGCCAGAAAGACCGGGCGTTGATTGCCAAGCACATTTCTTAACTTCTGTCCTTTTGCGGCGGCATCGTCATGCGGCGCTACATCAAATTTTATATTGCCGATGATGCTGACGTTATTTGCGCCTAAATTCTGCAAACGTGCCGCATCTTGTGCTGTTTGTGCAGCAATGGCAGTTAAGCCTTGCAGGCCTTGCCGCACTAGTTTGCCCAGTTTGCTGTAGCCCAGTGCCGACTTTTCTGACAAACGCGCATTCGCAAGTAAAAGCGGTATTTTGTGCTGCTGGCAGCCGTCGATCAAATTAAACCAAAGCTCTGTCTCCATGAGTACGCCGATCACCGGTTTAAAATGCTTTAAGAAGCGCTTAACCGCAAATGGCAGGTCATAAGGCAAGTAGGCTCTGCTTATATTGTTACCAAACAATTGCTCGCTGGTGGCGCGGCCGGTGGGAGTGGTATGCGTAAGTAAAATTTGATGGTTGGGGTATTGCGCCAGTAGGCCTTTAATCAGAGGCTCCGCTGCGCGTGTTTCACCTACTGATACGCAATGCAGCCAGATAACAGGTTTGTGTGGTTTGAGCTTGTAGAATCCGTAACGCTCTTGCCAGTGCGCCAGATACTCGGGCTGTTTTCTTGCGCGCCAGAGCAGTTTGAGCGGCGTGAATGGCAGCAGCAGGAAAAGCAGCAATGTGTAAACGTTACGTGACATGCTGCCATTTTCGCATATATTCTGAGGATGAATAATGGTTCATTATATTTATGTAACCATCACTGGCGTATACAGAGCCAACGCCAGTGCGGCATAGCATAAAGGCAAGACAAAATTAACATTATTTAATAAAAATAAGTTAAAAAAACATCTTGACCTACCACTACTAAGTGATTAAATTACCAAAAAAACACAATATATTGTGGTTATGCCAAAATTTAACCACAATGAAACTATAGTGAATCTGTATAGTGATGTACTAATGTAACTGTTAATAATACAGACTGAAGTCATTGTTTATTCATGACTTCGCGTCAATTAAAAAGGGGTTAATCCATGCTAAAAGCCGTTGATACTGCAAAGAATTCGAGCACCGATATCGAAAAAGAAATTCCGATTCAACCGGTCTCGCTTGATATCTGGGATAAGAAATATCGTCTGAAATCCAAGCAGGGTGACAACGTTGACGCAGACATGGATGCCTCATATTCACGTGTGGCGCGTGCCCTGGCTGATGTAGAGCTGACAGAAGAAAAGCGTGCCGAATGGCACGAGAAATTCCTGTGGGCTTTACGTCGCGGTGCAATTCCGGCTGGCCGTATTACCTCCAATGCAGGTGCTTTAGAACACAAACCAGCAACCTCGACCATTAACTGTACAGTTTCCGGCGTGATTTCAGACAGCATGGATGATATTCTCGGTAAGGTGCATGAAGCTGGTTTGACCCTGAAAGCCGGTTGCGGTATCGGTTATGAGTTTTCAACACTGCGCCCGAAAGGTGCATTTGTAGCGGGTGCCGGTGCCTACACCAGCGGTCCGCTGTCTTTCATGGATATCTATGACAAGATGTGCTTTACCGTATCCAGCGCAGGTGGCCGCCGCGGTGCGCAGATGGCAACCTTTGATATTTCACATCCTGATGTTACTGACTTCATTAAAGCCAAGCGTGAGAACGGCCGTTTGCGCCAGTTCAACCTGTCATGTCTGATCACTAAAGAGTTCATGGAAGCGGTAAAAGCTGATGCCGAGTGGAAGCTTGCTTTCCCGGTGACAGAGAAAGAAGCCATTATTGATGGCTTGAATGTGAATGATGACAGCCAGGTGGTATGGCGCGAGTGGCCAATCAAAGGTAAATACCTGGCAAAAACTGAAGGTAAAGATGCGGGCAAGGTCGCATGCCGCGTGTATAAAACCATCAAGGCGCGCCGTCTGTGGGATGTGATTATGTCCAGCACTTACGACTTTGCCGAGCCGGGCTTCATCCTGATCGACCGCGTCAATGAAATGAACAACAACTGGTTCTGCGAAAATATCCGCGCCACCAACCCATGCGGCGAACAGCCATTGCCACCTTACGGCGCGTGCCTGTTAGGTTCAATCAACCTGACCCGTTTTGTGAAAAAACCATTCACCGACGAAGCTTACTTCGACTGGAAAGAATACCGCGAAGTGGTTGCGATCTTCACGCGTATGCTCGACAACGTCGTCGAAATTAACGGTTTGCCACTGCAACAGCAACGTGACGAGATCATGCGTAAACGCCGTCACGGCATGGGTTACCTGGGTTTGGGTTCCAGCCTGACCATGATGAAACTGAAATACGGTGAAGAAGAGTCAATTAAATTTACTGAAGAAGTGACACGCGTAATGGCGGAAGAAGGCTGGAATGTAGGTGTGCAGCTGGCCGACGAAAAAGGCCCAGCGCCGATCATGGACGAGAAGTTTGAAGTGACGGCTGATATGCTGGCAAAACGTCCTGAAATGGCGGCAGATGGCATTAAAGTAGGCCAGAAAATTACCGGTAAAGTGCTGCTGGGTAAATACAGCCGCTATATGCAGCAGTTCCCTGAAGGTTTGCGTAACCAGATCGCGACTAAAGGCGTACGTTTTACGCACCATAGCTCAATTGCGCCAACCGGTACGATCTCGCTGTCATTGGCTAACAATGCAAGTAATGGTATTGAGCCATCATTCGCACACCACTATGCACGCAACGTGATTCGCGAAGGTAAAAAATCAAAAGAGAAAGTCGATGTATTCTCTTATGAACTGCTGGCTTACCGTGAACTCGTGAATCCTAACGCAATGCCGTTCAGCGACAAACCTGAAGAGCAGTTGCCGGATTACTTCCTGGATTCATCCACCATTATGGCGAAAGCGCATGTGGATATTCAGGCAGCGTCACAAAAATGGATTGATAGCTCAATTTCAAAAACCATTAACGTGCCGACAGATTATGACTTTGAAGATTTCAAAAACATCTATCTCTACGCTTATGACAAAGGCCTCAAAGGCTGCACCACATTCAGGTTCAATCCGGAAGCATTCCAGGGCGTGCTGGTAACAGAGAAAGATCTGGAAAACACCACCTACAAATTCACGCTGGAAGACGGCACTGAAATTGAAGCAAAAGGTAATGAAGAAATTGAATACGACGGCGAAATGCACAGTGCCGCGAATCTTTATGATGCATTAAAAGAAGGCTATTACGGCAAATTCTAAATTTAGCCATTTCAAACTGCTTCGTTCGCTAACACGTTGTTGCATTTGAATTTTCAATCCTCATGTACTACATGTA
>Ga0208114_1000397_pt1 | contig 11265 bp, 12 predicted proteins | sample LakWasMeta2_LOW4_2_FD_183854 | JGI IMG/M metagenome (GOLD analysis project Ga0208114, IMG submission 183854) | Freshwater sediment methanotrophic microbial communities from Lake Washington under simulated oxygen tension - Sediment Metagenome... | ecosystem: Environmental > Aquatic > Freshwater >... | reverse complement strand
AATAGGCATGTCTTCCGGCGCATCAATCTGTTGTTCTTTACCATTGATATTCAAAGTAATCATGATGGATTCTCTATAATTTAAAAGATTATTTTCGTGACAGGTAATTGTAGGCGCTTGCGGCCTGCAACGATATTAAACATAAATGACAGCATACTGGATTGGCTAATTATGCACATAAGACGGTTAAATAAACCAGTCAATTATGTTTGGGAATCGAACCTGAGCGCAAAGGTTCCAGCAGGGCAGACAGCCCGTTATGGTCTATCTCCTGCATCAGCTGCAATAAGCGGCCCAGTTCGCCAGCGGGAAAGCCTTCACGCGCAAACCAGTTCAGATACTGCCCGGGCAGGTCAGCGAGCAGCCGGCCTTTATATTTGCCATAGGGCATGGCGTAAGTAACTAAAAGCTGCAGGTCTTCTGGTTTCATGCGGTATTTTTACAGGTTTAACTATACTGCCGGCAGTTTATAGCGAAACTGCATAAATCAGAACAAAATCAACTCAAACAACAAAAAAACATGAACGCTGTGAAAAGGCTTGCTCCACAGCGCTCATGTTACGGTGCCAGATGACCGGCATTAGCGCCGGTCATCTCCACGGTCTTGATCCCTATCCTGCCCACGGCCGCCACGCTCGCCATCCCGGCCTTCTCCACCTTGAGTGCGGCGCTTATTGCCTTGCTGCTTGAAACGCTCCTGCGTCACAGGCTCACGCGGCTGGTAACGGTAATTTTCTGTGCGAATCACATGCTGCCGCTCTTCTTCACGCGGATAACGCTCACCGGAATATTGCTGCTGGTAACTGGGTACCGGTGCAGGCTGGGGCGCCTGGTCGCGCCGCCATTGGTCATGGCGCCACTGGTCAGAGTCGCTATGACGCTGCTCCCAGTCGCGGCCCCAGCGCTCTTCCCAGCGCGGAGGGGCATCGGCATGCCAACCGCGGAAATAAGATGGCGGCTGGCGGTAATAGCGCACCGGCACGCGCAGCACATACATTGGAACACGGTAACGCTCTACCACACCCCACGGCCCGTTATACCAGCTGCTGGCATACCAGTTATCGCCGGCAAACACCCAATACAGGCCATCATAAAAGAAGTAGTTCAGGCTGATAGACGGGTCATAATAAACCGGATAACCCGGTACCAGAACCAGATGGGGGAATGCAGGCACGTTAATGCCAACGTTAACGGAAACATGGTCAGCGCGATATGGGTCGTTAGTGCACGACGAGGTCGTCAGCCCTAAAAATAAAGATAGCACGATCAGTAAATAACGCATTTCCAACCTCCTGCTCAAAGACATTCTGTGTGGTTACAGATTAAAAGTATGGGTTAAAGGCGTAATCAAGTCTGTACGGTGTCGCACGTATTTTTTGCTGCTCGCTGATGGCCTGCGTACAGCGGATACGTGCAAGGCCTTACATATTTTTTTGATAATCAGGCGCAGAATTACATGCGCCCATGACATGGATTGCCTTTAATTGATACATGGGCAAGGCTGCGGGCGAATGCCAGACAATGGCTAAACAAGAATCGCCCGGGATGCCAGAATGTATTCATGAAAGATGAAGAGGTTATGAAATGAAAACGATTAAGAAAATTGCCATCAATTCATTATTGATATTAGCGTTTCTGGATTTGAGCGGATGTAGCAATATGTCTACCCGTGACAAGAATACTGCAATCGGTGCCGGCATCGGCGCTGTTAGCGGTGCAGTACTCACCGGCGGCAGTGCACTTGGCACAGTAGGCGGGGCAGCGATTGGCGGCGTTATCGGCAACCAGGTTGGCACAAAACGGAAATAAGCGGCCAATAAATACAGGCTATCACGCCGGATAGCTTGTCAGATGGGCATATGGACCTCGTAGCCGGGGTTCATAACAAACTGATAAAACTCACACCCCGCCGCATGCATTGCAGTAAATATGCCCCAGGCGCAGGTGATAGCGGACTTCTTCGCCCGGCTCCAGCACGTGTGAGCAGCTATCGCATACAGCGCCAATTTCAAGCACGGCATGCCCAAAACCTTCTACCGGCTGCGCAATGCCATCAACCATGCGGCCGAACGGCTTGGCCTTGACAATATCAGTACGAAAACTCTCTTCTATCGCCAGCCAGCGCTGAACCAGGTGCTCGTCCAAACCATGGTGGCGCAGCCATTTGGCCATCAGCGACTCCCTGTAGTCGAACACTTCATCCGGTATCACCATCCAGTGATGCGAATTACGCGGCCTGTCGCCGAAATACACGCGCTCTCCGGTAAATATCTGCTTCATGAATGAATACACTTTGCCAATCACGCGATGCCTGGTTACGCTGGTAAAGTAAGGGGCAAACAGCGGGTCATCAAATACTTCATCATAAAAATCGGTCAGTATCCGGTTCATCAGCGCCCCTTCATCCAAGGCAGCCCACATCTCGCCATCAGGCGGAAACTCCCGGCGGCCGGGCTCGGCAGGGGTGATTCCAACAGCATGGCGCGGTGCTGCACGCAATTCCTTCACTACGAATGCATCAGCAAAGATCAGCCCGGTATCGGCACCCGCTTTGGCTGCGCGCGCTGCAGCAGATTCCACCATATCAGGATTGCCGGCCAGGTGCACACACCAGCCGGCAAGTGATTCATGCTGCGCAAACGCAACATCATCTGCCCGCCCATGATGATACTGCTCCGAATCTGCTGCCCCAGACACGCAAGGCAGGTAATGAAAGTTGGCATGCTGCCGGCTTAGCTCGTACAGTGAGTTGACCAGATAAAGCCCTTGAGCCAGCCTGCTGCCATGGTAAAGATAAATCTGCCCGCTGTGCCCGGCCGCCAGCGCCATGCGCAAAATGCCAACCAGTGGCGCCAGGCCGCTGCCGGTTGCGATGAGCAGCAGGTTCTGGTCAATACTTGCCGGCTGGTAATAACAATTGCCATTGGGGCCTTGCATCTCAATCTCGCTGCCGACTTCCAATGCATCGATCAGCCAGTTGCTCATCACGCCATTAGGCAGGCGCTGAACATGCAACTCAAGGTAATAGTCTTCGCCGGCAACGCTGGCCAGCGAGTAGCTGCGGCTGGTGCCATCCGGGCGTTTCAGGTTGATAAACTGGCCGGCATGGTAATCCAGCGCAAGCGATGGTTCGAGCACAATACGATAAATGTGCTGCGACAGCCGTTCTTTAGCCGCAACTGTGGCTGTGAAATACATATCGTCTGCCACCGGTGATTCAAATTCCATATCACTGCGTGGCCTGCAAACACATGGCATAAAATACCCTCTGGCCCGCAGTTTCTCTTTAAGGCCTTTCTGCGAGCGTTTAGGAATATCCCCTTTCACTGCGCGTTGCAGGCACACCTGACACACCCCGTTTCGGCATGAGAATTGCAGATTGACACCCTGCCTCAAGACAGCATCCAGCACTGATTCGCCTTTACGGCACCGATAGACTTTATCCTGATAAGTGATATTGACCATGGCTTCCTCTTTTATGCTTGCTTAATAATGGTGCCGGCTTGCAATGCATTGCCTATGCACACTGGATGCGGCATTTGATATCTAAAATATCTGCACCAGCGAAAACTGACTCATAAAACTAATCCAGGAACATAAATAATGGCACGGCGACCCAGACCAGGCCCTTGATAAAAAAGAACAAAAAACCTAGAGCGCCCAGTCGTTTCATCCATGCCGCCTGATGCCTGGGCCTTGCCAGCACTTCACTTAGAGTCTTCATCTTTAAAATCCTTATTTCTGATAAGCGATACCGCGACACCATCCTGCTGCGCCGGTCAAAGCACATTAAGCGCGATGATGTCGGCCACAGTCTTTTTCGCCTCAATCAGCATCATGCCCAGATGCGCACTGGGGAGCGAGACTACAGTCAGCACCGCTTTTTCTGCTATGCGCAGCAGCACCACGTAACCATCTTCACCATGAATCAGCACCATTTTGAGATTGCCGCGCTTGAGCTCGTGCGAGGCTTTTTCACCCAGCGAGAGCATCGTTGCACACATAGCCCCCAGCCTTTCACTATCCACACCCTCACCAATCGCAGTGGCAAGGCTGCGTCCATCTCTGGACATCACGGCAGAGGCACTGATGTCGCTCGAGAATGAGTTCAACCGCTTCAGAATCGGCCTGATGGCTGCCGATATTGCTGTTTCGTCTTTCACATTAGCTCCCTTATCCTCGCTTGCCTGCAATGCCTGAACATCTGCAAAACCGGCACCGGTGTTCAATTCCGGTGCCGATACCATGATTACACTTCAGATTCCAGCGTAGGCATCATCTGGCGGGCTTTGGTCAGCACCATGCCCATGTTGGCGCTTTTGCGACAGACAAAACATGCCACATGGCCCTCGTTCTTTTTACCGCGCATGAACACATGAATCAGGTTGTCGCTGTTGACGATGATTTCCTGAAAATAGTGGTGCATATCGCCAATCTGACCGCGTGCTTTTTTAAATATATTTTCAATCAGCGTAACGCTGTTGCCCTGAAACAAATCTGAAGTAGCGGCAGCGAGCAGATCCATCACTTCATCAGGATGAGAATCTACGGTTTTGACTGCCAGCAGCATCCCCGACTCCAGATCCACATACCCGCCAGCTAGGCATTCTGGAATCTGGCTGATTGCTGCATTGAGTGATTGATCTAATGACATGTGTAAACCCCTTTAAGTAAGTTAAATTGATACAGCAACTGCAACGACTACTTTTTCCGGCGGCCCGAAATGAATTTCTCGAACCGCTCCAGAAAGAGGACTTGGTCCGCGGACTGAACCCAGCGAGACTCAACCCGACGAACCATTTCCAATGCATGCAGGGCTGATGATCCCTGCATAATCAACTGTGATGCCAGCATGGTGCCGGTGCGACCCAGCCCGGCACGGCAATGGTAGGCAACGACTTGTCCATGCGCCATCAGTTCTGCCACCGTGCGGCACATCTTTTCGGCTTCTTCCACCGTCGGCGCATGCATGTCTTTGATTGGCATCCATAAACCCTGTATGCCATAGCGTGCCAGATGTTCTTTATCAACCGGCTTTGTGGTGAGCGAGACTAGCGTGCTGATACCGACCCGTTTCAATGCCTCCAAGTCGTAATCTATCTCCTGTACGATGCCGGGCTTGGGTGTGCCAGCCAGCATGCCCTTTTTCAGCCAGAGAAATCCTCGTGGACCAAGTGCTTCACGTACATAAGTTTTGGCTTCTTCTGGCAATACGGGTATCAAAGGCACCATGGCTTCATCAACTTCTTCAGGCTTGGCGCCAGGCGAGGGTAGGCTGCAAGAACCAGTACGTACAAAATCGGCAGCTACAGCGCTCTGTGGCTTGGCAAAGAACTGTTTAGCCGGTGCGCGTGCCTGTACGGTACCTCCGGCAAAAAGTACGGTATCACCAGCCAGTTCGAGTGCATCCTGCTGGTTATGTGTCACCACCATTACGCCGCGCTTTGTGCCTTGCTGTTTTATAAAACGCAGAAGTGGCAGGCTAGCCTCCCAACTCAAATTGGCAGTTGGCTCGTCTATGCACAGCAGCCTGGGATCAGATGCGGCAGTACGCGCGATGGCCAGATGCCTTTGTACTGCCAGTGGCAACTCAACGGCAGGCCTGCCAAGTTCAGATAGCAGACTTTCCAGCCCGGCCTCAGCCAGCAGATTTTGAGCAACCTCACGCTTGCTTGAGATTGTCAGCAAATTACGCTGAGGTAAATCGCTGATGATGTTCTCCAGCACGCTCGACATCATTAATTTTGCATTCTGTGCAACAAGCGCCGAAGTATTCTCTGCATCCAGAGGTCTCCCCGCATGGCGTGCATCTCCCCAGAGTCTAAATGTCGGCACTGCATAGTTAACGCCGGCAATGGTGCGCAGCAGCGTGGACTTTCCGCTACCGACAGGCCCCATCAGCACCATGACCGAAGGTGCTTGCATCTCCAGATTGACTGCATTCAGTATCACTCGCTCACCAAATGCAACACCAAAATCACGTAATGCTAGAATGCAATCAGGTTTTTTCTTCATGGCGTTGCCACTCCATCTGCTGTATTTCTTAAACCCGGGTCCAGTGTGTACAGCAGGGATTGCACCAGCGTAACGACATCCTCGTATTTGCGGCCATCAACCTCCAGCACCGGCACTCTTAAACTACGGGCAGCCAGTGCGGCCGCATATTCATCAAGACCCGGTCCTTTACCGTGCTGCATACGGGTTACACCTACAGCCAGTGCGGTGCGATCGATAAAATCCTTGAAGCTGTCAAGGTAGAACTCCATTTCCTGCAATGGGCTGTCATTCTCGTTATTGAGCAGCAGGATGAGGCCGATGCCGCCTTCGGTGAGAATCTCCCACATGAAACCAAAACGCTCCTGACCGGGAACGCCGTAGAGGTGTATCTTCTCGCCGTTATCGAGCTCCATCAGGCCATAATCCATGGCAACGGTGGTTTTATCCTTGATGTCACGCACTTCATCGGTGGCAAATTCTTCGGTGCTGAATGGCTCGGTGTCACTAATGGATGCAATCGATGTGGTCTTGCCGGCGCCCACAGGGCCTGCAAATATTATCTTGTACACACTCATGCGGCGGCTCCCTGCGGCTCGCCTGTGGTTTTGCGCTTGGTGAGCCGCTTCAAGATGGATGAAAGCAGGCCGCGCTCCTGGTGCTCAGCCACGATGGCGGTGGCTATGACATTCTCCGGCTTTGGTTCATGTGTAAGGCCTGCGGCATAGGCGGCAGTAAACATGCGAAATACCAGCTGCTCACTGATATCCAATGACTCCACCAGATTGCGCAGGCTTAATGGCTGACGCATCCAGTATGCAATGATGCGCATATCATCATCTGAATAGCTGAAACGGGTCAGGTTTGGCCAGCGGCGGAGTTCTACGGGATGATCCGGATTTACATTTTCAGGCAATCTGCCGCGGCTGGTGTTGGCGCCCAACTTCCACATGAATATCTCTTGCGGCATACTCAGGGTGATGTCTGCAAATCTGGTTTTTGCATCAGCACGCCACAGGCGCTCCACTAACGGCTTGCCAAGCCCGCCCATGGCTGACTCTACACCATGCTCATTGATAGCTGACACCGAGAATGCGCGCACCTGCGAAGATGAAAGGTTGGTTTTAATGATTTTACTGCTGTCATCCACCACGATGACGCGGTTACCATAGAAGCTGATTGCAATCACCACATCTTTCTGGCGCGACTCATTTACCGCTCGCATGATGGTGCCCAGCAAATAGTCATCCGGGTCAAAATAGCTGATAATCCTCTCCCTTGGCCTTGCCACCTGCGTTTCAACCGCTTTTTTCTGTGTGCCGATGCGCTTGCCCAGCGATGAAGCAGCACTGCCTACTTTCATGCGGGTCTTGGGCAGTGTGGTGCCGGATACCTTTTGTACGGCATCCAGCAGCAGGTTGGCTGACATCGGCTTATTCAATATGACAATGCCCTCCACAGCCAGCCCCGGTTTTGCAGTAAAACCTATCGCCTTAAGTCCTGGCCTGCGTTTAAAGGCTCTGCGGTAGCATTGCAGCGAGTCTTCCTGGTCGAGATCTACGATTGCGATATCTGCACCCTCTTCATCTGTCACTTCCACTGCATTTTCTGTACGGTGTTTAAAAACCAACGCAATCGACTGCTGCAATTTATCGTCCATTCCCAGAAGAGCAATTTTCATTTGGCCTCCAGTAAAACCTGGCTATCTATAGCGTTTTGATGGCTCATGGCTGTTTTCGCATTTCATTGCTTATAGCCAACAAATGATTCCAAGGATTCCGGCTTTCCAAACAGGTAACCCTGATATGCCGGGCAGCCTATCTGGCGTAGACTCGCAAACTGCTCCTCAGTCTCTATACCTTCAACAACCAGGCTCAGTCCCAGTGATTTCGCCATTGCGATAATGGTTTGCACGATGACTGCATCACTCGGCTTGGTGGCGATTTCCCTGATAAAGGATTTATCGATTTTTAGCTGGTCCAATGGCAGCTCTTTCAAAGCTGACAATGATGAGTATCCGGTACCAAAGTCATCCATGGCGAAATGAATGCCTATCAATCTCAGCGCCTGCATCTTGCTGATGGTGTCTTCCATATTGTGCAGAACCACACTTTCAGTCAGCTCCAGTTTCAAACGGGCGGGATTTGCTCCTGTCTGCTCCAGTACACTGCATACGCGCTCTACGAAGTCAGGCTGGCAGAACTGGCGAGCGCTGACGTTGACAGAGAGTGTCCATTCTTTCTGGATTGGCTTGTATTCCCAGGCCTTAAGCTGCATGCACGATGTGTATAGCACCCATTCGCCCACTTGCTGGATAAGCCCGGTCTCTTCGCATACCGGAATAAACAGTGATGGCGGTATTGCACCGCGGCTAGGATGAATCCACCTTACCAGCGCCTCAACACCAATCACTTCACGTGCATTATTGACCTGTGCCTGGCAGTAAACCCTGAACTGATTATCCTGCAGTGCATTGCGCAGTTCATAACCCAGGCTGATGCGTGCTTCCTGCATGAGCTGCATATAAGGGTCATAAAAGCGCAGACAATTGCGCCCTGCATTTTTAGCCTGGTACATCGCGGTGTCTGCACATTTCAGTATTTCTTCTACCGTAATGTCACGGTCTGAAAAGACACATAAGCCGATACTGGATGAGCTTTGGAATTCAAAGCCATCGATAATGCAAGGTCGGTTCATTTCTTCAAGAATCTGCTCGCCCAGTTTTCTTGCAATGGTTGCAGCCTGGTCACTGTCTTCGCTTAGATTTTCCAGCAGAACTACAAACTCATCACCACCCAGCCGCGCTACGGTATCTTCCTTGCGCACGCAAGCCTGTAGCCGCTGCGCCATCTCAACCAGCATCATGTCACCGGCACCGTGGCCTTTGGTGTCGTTAATGGACTTAAAGTCATCAAGATCAATAAACAGTACAGCATCATACATATGGCTATTTGCGCTTGTGGCCTGGGCACGCTCCAGTCGTTCATGCAGCAGGCGGCGGTTTGGCAAATTGGTAAGCGGGTCATAAAACGCAAGGCGATGGATGACTTCTTCTGCCTCATTGCTGCGGCTGATGTCGGAATAGGTGCCTACGAAGTGAGTGATGAGGCCGTCAGAGCCTGCTACCGCATTGATGGTCAGCAGCTTGTGAAACATCTCTCCACTTTTATGGCGTGCCCAGATCTCCCCTTGCCAGAACTTTTCATTCTGCAAAGCGCGAAACATTTCCTCATAAAATGCACTATCATGCCGCCCGGATTTTAAAATCGCAGGTGTCTTGCCTAGTACTTCGCTGCTGCTGTAGCCGGTTAATCTGGTAAATGCGCTATTCACGCGCAGAAAGCAATTATTGGCATCTGTCACTACAATGCTCTGTCGCGCCTCAAACGCCGTATTGGCAATCTGCAAGCTTTGCTCTCCGCGCTTGCGGTCTGAAATATTACGTACGATATAAAACTGGGCTTTGCTTCTGGCATCTTCTGGCACGGCTTTTACTGCCCGAATCTCATAATCATGCAGAGCGCCATCTGCATCAACAAAAGACGTTTCACTGATGTGTTCCTGGCCGGCCTTAAGCATCATGGGCTTGTAGCCAAACAGGTTCTTAAGTTTCTTATAAACTGCCGGGCTTTCTATTGCCAATTCCTGCTCAGTCCTGCCTTGCCAGATGATGGGATCTTCATCAATCATATCCCTGGCATGCCCGTTGATTGGCCACCAGCAGCCATTGCTGTCGTTAAGAAACATAGCATCCGGTATTGCCTCAACCATCAGCATATAACGTTTGCTCAGCATCTTTAACCAAGCCATTCTTTCAGGCATCACAATAGATGACCGGCCCGACAACTTAACCTTGGCCTGCATGCTTTGCTCCAGCAGGCATCAATGCCATTTGTTCGAATAGAAAATTGGGGAGGGCGTAAAAACCATGCACGTCAGCAATAGCAGATGCATTGCGAATCGCAATTAAACCGCTATTGCTGCATAGCATTAGATTGATGCGCGCACGTTGCGGTACAAAACAGCACCCAACGCATACTGCTGCCATTATCAACAATTGAACTCTCCCCATAGTTCTTATTGCATGAGGCTGTTATAAAATCCGCCCCTTCTTACCCACCCTTGCACTGGCTTCATTTACAAATGATTTAACCACTATTTAATTATGGTTTTTATGGCGCATCAAATAAGTAAATTGCAACGATTTACAAATCAATCATCCAAAATCTGCTACTGACAATTGTTAATAATTGTAAATTGTTGTTGGACTTTAACGAAACTGTAACGAACTTGCAACCACCCTATTGAGTGATTAAATACAGTTAATTCAAATAAATATTACAAAATAAAGAGGGAGCCTAAGCTCCCTTTTGAACTGCCATCATCAGCAAACCTTTGCTGACTAGGCACGGTTATTGATAACCTCCAAACCGTTTGCCATCAGCCAGGCAAGGGCAGCACAGTGAATGATAACGGTAGCCCAGAAGGTGAGCTGGAATGAAAGTTTTCTGGATTTATGGCGAAGTAGCTTGTGAGCAGCCAAGGCCCCCGGCCAGCCGCCGGCCAGAGCAAAAAGATGCAAGCTGCTTTCCTGTATGCGCCATTGATTATTCTGTGCAGCGGATTTGTCCAATGCATAAGCAGTGAACGTGACAACGCTGACTGCAAGATAAAACCAAAGCACTGCAACAGGCAGCCTGCCTGTAACAACAAATACGCCCACTAAACCAATAAAACCGGCAGCCAATATCAACCTGAAATTTCTATACGCATGCCGTGCGGCCGGTGCCCCGCGAGCTTGCACCATCGCCACATCTTGTGCCTGGGCACGGCCTTTGGCATCGGCTGCAAGCCTGTAGGTGACAGACGCATTTTCTGCCGGCCTGCGCCCCGATTTTGAAAAAGATTTGATATGAACAAATACCCTTTTGCCGCCGCCGTCAGGGGTGATAAAGCCAAAGCCCTGCTCATCTTTCCATTCGGTGATTTTTCCCTGATAGCGCATATTCAATTTCCAAGGCCTAAAGATTGATATTAAACATGATGATTCTAGCGCCTATTTAACTACTTCCCTGACAAAGGCTTTATGCAAGGCACTCAATACAGTGCTAGATACCAAAACAAAAAAGGAGCCCCGTATGCAGGACTCCTTTTTTCTGATTGGCAGTCACGCCAATGATTGATACTTGATTTGAATATGGTCGGCGTGGAGAGATTCGAACTCCCGACATCCTGCTCCCAAAGCAGGCGCGCTACCAGGCTACGCTACAC
>Ga0208114_1000396_pt1 | contig 11288 bp, 10 predicted proteins | sample LakWasMeta2_LOW4_2_FD_183854 | JGI IMG/M metagenome (GOLD analysis project Ga0208114, IMG submission 183854) | Freshwater sediment methanotrophic microbial communities from Lake Washington under simulated oxygen tension - Sediment Metagenome... | ecosystem: Environmental > Aquatic > Freshwater >... | reverse complement strand
AGCCGGTGCCAGCACGTAGTACACCGGAATTGAAAGCCCGGTGTTCGGCAGTGAAATTTCAACAATTTCTGCACCCAGTTTTTTGTATTCTGCGATTGCGGCTTCAATAACTTTACCTACGTTAGCATCCAGACCTTCAGCAAAAAATTCTTTAGGCAGACCAACACGTAAACCCTGTAACGGTTTATTCAGATCACGCGTGTAATCTTCTTTCTCACGATTGAGGCTGGTGGAGTCACGCTCATCAAAACCTGCCATCACATTCATCATTAGCGCGCAGTCCTCGGCTGATTTAGCCATCGGGCCTGCTTGATCAAGACTTGATGCAAAGGCGATCATGCCATAACGTGACACTATGCCGTAAGTTGGTTTTAAACCGGTTAAGCCGCACAGCGACGCCGGCTGGCGAATGGAGCCGCCTGTATCAGTACCGCTTGCTGCCGCGCATAGACGCGCTGCTACGGCTGCTGCACTGCCGCCGCTACTACCACCCGGAACGCGCGTAAAATCCCAAGGATTTTTTACGCCGCCGAAATAACTGGTCTCGTTAGATGAACCCATCGCAAATTCATCCATATTGGTTTTACCCAGATTCACGGCACCGGCTGCATCAAACTTTGTAATTACCTGTGCATCATACGGTGCAACAAAATTCGCCAGCATTTTTGAGCCGCAGGTGGTTTTCCAGCCATTGGCACAAAAAATATCTTTCTGCGCGATAGGAATACCGGTCAATGGCTCGGCATTGCCAGCGGCAATACGCACATCTGCCGCTTTAGCCTGTGCCAGAGTTCTGTCCTGGTCCAGCGCAATGTAAGCGTTGATTTCCGGATTGAATGTGTTGATACGATTGAGGAATGTCTGCGTCAGCTCAACGCTGGAAACTTCTTTATTAGCCAGCATCTGGCTTAATGTTTTTAAGCTACTGTTAATCATGTGCTGTTACTCGATTACTTTAGGTACAAGATAAAGACCGCCATCAACGGCGCGTTCAGTTGAGCCGTTACCAAGTGCCGGCGCAATTTTCTGGAATGCTTCACGCTGGTTGGTTTTGGTTACCACGTCATCACGCAGGCGCTGCACGACATCCTGCGAATGTGACATCGGGACGATACCTTCAGTATTCACTGCCTGCATTTGCTCGATCAGACCCAAAATTCCAGTAAGTTTGGTGAGCGTCGCGGCGGCTTCACCCTCACTGACTTCGATGCGCGCGAGGTGCGCTATTTTTTTGATATCTTCAATACTTAGTGCCATGCTTCAATAATCCGAAATGATAGTGGGAGCAATTTGATGACATCTTAATCAAATCATTCATTTTAAAAAGTTTTGTTACCAACCCTGATGTTGAAATTAAGTTGTATTTTCAGCCTAATTTTTCCAATGCATCTTAATTTTCAACAAGATATGCGGTATTATACCCTGATTTCAGGTACGCCTTAATCGCGGTAACCGATTAAGCTCGCAACCAGCTATTACAAAAGCACTAACTTCAGGAAAAACACAATGTTCGGCTCTATTCGCAGTTATTTTTCAAATGACCTTGCTATCGATTTAGGTACAGCAAACACCCTTATTTACTCCCGTGGCAAAGGTATCGTTCTCGACGAGCCATCCGTGGTTGCCATACGCCTCGAAGGTGGCCCCAACGGTAAAAAAATCCTGCTGGCTGTTGGTGCAGAAGCCAAAGGCATGCTTGGTCGTTCACCAGCAAATATTCAGGCGATTCGCCCGATGAAAGACGGCGTGATTGCCGACTTTACAATTACCGAACAAATGCTTAAATACTTTATCCGCCGCGTGCACGACTCACGCTGGTTTGCACCAAGCCCACGCATCATCATCTGCGTACCGGTTGGCTCTACTCAGGTTGAGCGCCGTGCGATTAAAGAATCTGCTGAACGCGCTGGTGCCAAGCAAGTATTCCTGATTGAAGAACCTATGGCCGCTGCAATCGGTGCCGGCATGCCAGTGGCTGAAGCTACCGGTTCCATGGTGGTAGACATCGGTGGCGGCACTACAGAAGTGGGCGTAATTTCACTGGGCGGTATTGTTTACGCCAAATCAGAGCGCGTAGGCGGTGACAAATTCGACCAGGCGATTATTGATTACATCCGCCGCAATTACGGCATGCAGATTTCAGAACCGACAGCTGAAGCCATCAAGAAAAAAATCGGCTCTGCATTCCCAGGCTCTACCGTATTGGAAATGGAAGTAACCGGCCGCAATCTGGCAGAAGGTTTGCCACGCAAGTTTACAATTTCAAGCAATGAAATTCTGGAGGCGCTGACCGAGCCACTGAATTCAATCGTAGGCGCAGTGAAATCAGCATTAGAGCAAACACCGCCTGAACTTGGCGCAGATATTGCCGAAAAAGGTATGGTACTGACCGGCGGCGGCGCTTTACTGCGTGACCTGGACAGATTGCTGATTGAAGAAACCGGCCTGCCGGTTATCGTTGCAGAAGACCCGCTCACCTGCGTTGCTCGCGGTTGTGGTCGAGCGCTGGATGAAATGGATAAATTAGGCAGCGTATTTGCGTACGAATAATTAAACCTGCTAATACATTCATTAGCTTTTTACCATTTGACCGTTAAACTTTAGGCCGTATGCATGCGGCCTAAAGTTTATAGACTAACAACAAAAACGAGAGCCTATATATTCACCAATGATGCGCGGTATTCATCAAAACTTTGATCAGCAGCAAGCGCCGGCTTTTTTCGCCAGGGGCCCCAGTCCACTCGCTCGACTCACATTTTTCACCGCACTATCTTTAGCGCTAATGGCCACCGACTCGCGCCTTCAATATCTGGCAAACGTACGCGAAAACCTGATGACGCTGCTGCACCCATTGCAAGTTATTGCAAACGCACCCTTGCAGTTTTATCAGAATACAGACGAATATTTCTCGACGCATCATTATCTGCTTACCGAAAATGCACGCTTAAAAAAGCAGGCACTCATGCAAGATATCGCTCTGCAGCGGCTGAATCTTCTCAATCTTGAGAATACCAATTTACGCAGCATGCTGGATGCAAAGCAATCGCTGACTGAAACCAGCACGCTGGCAGAAATCATACATGTGGGACGTGACCCTTTTACTAAAAAAATCATCGTTAATCGCGGCAAAAACCATCATGTTATTACGGGTGCGGCTGCCGTCGATGCAAAAGGCGTCGTCGGTCAAGTGACGCGCACCTACCCCTCCAGCAGTGAAGTGACGCTGATTACCGATAAGTCTCTGGCAATACCGGTGCAGATAGAGCGTAACGGCTTGCGAGCAATAGCGTTTGGCCATGGCCGCGACAACACGCTGGATTTGCCTTATTTACCGGCTAACGTCGATATTAAACGCGGTGACAAATTGGTCACCTCTGGTATTGATGGTGTTTACCCGGCTGGATTAGCCGTGGCAACGGTAATAGAAATGCGAACTACGCAGGACTCCCCATTTGCACATATTGTCTGTGCGCCTACTGCGGGTGTTGAAAATGATAAGCAAATCCTGCTCGTCAGCATTCCAAAAATAGAGCTGGAGACTGCGATAGAAGCCCTTAACAGCGAGAAAGCCATCCCTGCTTCGCCAGCCCGGCCTGCAACACCTAATAACTCTGTGCCCACAAATCCAGATGCGCAAGCTAAAAAACCAACCCAGCCGCCATCTGCAGAAAGCCCTGTAAAAAAACCTTTAGCTAATGTTGAGAGCCGTCCACATGCGCAACAATAAGCTCAGATCAATTTATTTCTCCCTGTTTGCAGCATTTATCTGCATATTGTTTCCATGGTCTGGCATCGCCCTCACTCTACGCCCTGACTTCATGCTGCTGGTACTACTCTTTTGGCTGTTACGTGCGCCTAATCAATGCAGCGTCGGTACCGCCTGGTTTATGGGATTATGGGTAGATTTGGCTACCGGCGGTATTTTTGGCCAATATGCCTTGGCCTATACCGTCACGACTTTTTTTGCTGTCATCTACCAGCGCCGCCTGGTCTTGTTTAGCAGCACACAGCAGCTGGTTTATGTTTTTTCATTGCTGCTTCTGTCACAACTTATCTTACTTGTACTCAAAGCATTTGCCGGCCATGAATTTTCAGGCTGGTCATATTTTCTGCCAAGCTTTAGCGGCATACTTTTATGGCAAATTGCAGTGACGCTTGGCCTGAACACCGGCAGACCCTCTCACGGCAACTGAGTACAGCATGGGTGCAGAATTAAAAAACTACCTGCATGAGCAGCACCATTTCAAAGTGCGGCTAGGCGTTGCAGCACTGATCGTATTTGGCCTGTTTGCCTTGCTGGCGTTCAGGTTTTCTTATCTGCAGCTCAAGCAGTACAACCATTACCAGACACTTGCTGAAAACAACCGCATTTCACTGGTGCCAATTATCCCCAACCGCGGCCTGATTCTGGACAAAAACGGCGTTATCCTTGCACACAACTTTTTTGCTTACACGCTGGAGATCACGCCAGCCAAAGTAAAAAACGTGGAAGAAACCATTGCTGACATAAGCAAGCTGGTAGAAGTCAGCTCACTTGACCGCAAGCGCTTCAAAAAATTTCGTGAGCAAAGTCACAGCTTCGAAAGTGTGCCGATACGCACGCATCTTAATGAAATCGAAGCAGCCAGGTTTGCCGTGAATCATTATCGTTTTCCTGGCGTAGAAATCAAATCACGTTTATTCAGGCATTATCCGCTCGGTAAGCTTGGCTCACACATGGTGGGTTATATTGGCCGCATCAACGATAAAGATCTGAAAAATCTGGAAGCGTCAGGTGACCTTTCCAACTATAAAGGCTCCGATCATATTGGTAAAAGCGGGCTGGAACAATACTATGAGAAACAGCTCCACGGTACTACAGGCTTTCAGCAGGTTGAGATTGATGCCGATGGCCATGCCGTGCGCGTACTCTCAAGCACACCGCCGATCCCGGGTGACAATATTATTTTAGCAGCCGACAGCAAACTACAGGAGATCGCTGAAACTGCATTTGGCGCACACCGTGGTGCGCTGGTTGCGATTAACCCTAAGACCGGAGAAGTATTGAGTTATGTCAGCCAACCCACATTTGACCCCAACTTGTTTGTAGACGGCATAGATAGTGAAAACTGGAAAGCACTCAATGAATCACTGGATAAACCACTGATTAACAGGCCATTACGTGGCGTATATCCGCCAGGATCAACCTTCAAGCCATTTGTTGCAATGGCAGGGCTGGAAGCAGGCAAACGTGCACCGCCATACTCGATTCATGACCCCGGCTTCTTCACCCTGCCGGGTAAAAGTCACCGCTATCGTGACTGGAAGCCAAGCGGCCATGGCACAGTTGATATCCAGAAAGCCATCACCATCTCTTGCGATACCTTTTTTTATGGCTTGGCTATGGAGATGGGAATAGATAACCTAACTTCATTCGTGCGTCATTTCGGGTTTGGCAGAAAATCCGGCATCGATATTGATAATGTCAATGGAAAAAGCGAAAACGGTGGACTACTGCCCACGCCTGAATGGAAACAGCGCCGTTTCAAACAGCCCTGGTACCCTGGTGAAACGGTTATTGTCGGCATCGGGCAGGGCTATACTCTGGTAACCCCGCTGCAACTGGCACAAGCCACTGCAATTCTGGCAAACAATGGCGTTGCCATGAAGCCGCGCTTAGTCAGCCACATCGAAGATGCTGAGTCAGGCAAGAAACAGATGCTTCCACCCGTCATTCAGGACAGGATTGAACTCAATCCTAGTAATATAGAAATCGTTAAGCGCGGCATGATTGACGTTACCTTGCCAGGCGGTACTGCTGCCAGCGTGGGTGCCAATGCAGGTTATTCAATTGCCGCAAAAACTGGTACAGCGCAGGTAATTGGTATCAAGCAAAACGAAAAGTATAATGAAAGCGCAATCAATGAGCGCCATCTTGACCATGCGCTGTTTATTGCCTATGCACCTGCCGAAGACCCAACCATTGCATTGGCAGTCATTGTTGAGAATGGCCGTCATGGCGGCTCTACCGCCGGCCCTATTGCCAGAAAAGTAATGGATTACTATCTGTTAGGAAAAGTACCCGCTGTCGTTGTCGCAAAAGATACCAAAGCATTAACCGGTAATACTGCCGTAACAACCACTACTCCTGAGGAAGAGCTACATGATTAGCAAACTACTCCAGCTTTTATTCAAGCACATCGATGCATTTCTGATGGCATGTCTGTTTTTTGCCCTATTAACCAGCCTGTTCGTGCTGTACAGTGCATCAGGTCAAAGCCTTGAACGTGTGTATGCACAAGCCGTCAATATGGGTGTGGCATTAAGCGTGCTTTGGGTGGTTGCCAATATCTCCCCGCAAAAACTGGAACGCGTGGCTTTTGCGCTCTATGTGCTCGGGGTTCTGCTGCTGATTGCAGTTGCTTTATTTGGCTCGATCAGCCATGGTGCAAGACGCTGGCTGAATATCGGCTTTACACAGATTCAGCCATCAGAACTGATGCGTATTGCCATGCCGATGATGCTGGCATGGTATTTTGCCTCACGTGAGGGCAAGCCAAGTTCAGTAAACTTTATCATCGCCGGACTCTTATTGGCAGTTCCCGTTGCGTTGATTATGAAACAGCCGGATCTGGGCACCGCATTACTTATTGCATCATCAGGGTTTTATGTACTGTTTCTGGCTGGCTTAAGCTGGAAATTCTTGCTAGGTGCCACAGTATCGCTAATGGGGCTCATGCCTATCTTCTGGTCCATGCTGCATGACTACCAGAGAAAACGCATTGAGATTCTGTTTGATCCTACGCAAGACCCACTTGGGGCGGGTTATCACACGATACAAGCTATCATTGCCATTGGCTCCGGCGGGGCAACCGGCAAAGGCTGGCTCAACGGGACTCAGACGCAACTGGACTTTTTACCGGAACGCACGACCGATTTCATTTTTGCAGTGTTCAGTGAAGAATTCGGCTTTCTGGGCAACATGCTGTTGCTTAGCCTGTTCACTGTCATTATCATACGTGGGCTGATGATTGCATCACAGGCACAGAGTACTTTCTCAAGACTACTGGCTGGCGCAATCACATTGAATTTCTTTTCTTACGCTTTTGTTAACATGGGTATGGTAAGCGGTATTTTGCCGGTAGTAGGTGTACCATTGCCTTTGATCAGTTATGGTGGCACATCTATGCTGACACTATGCTTGGGCTTTGGTATTTTAATGAGCATACATACACACAAGAACCTAGTTGCAAACTAACAAGTGCTATCCTAGTGGGTTTACTGCACCCCAATTCTGCATTTTCATTACTATTTTTAGCAGTACCCTAACCTGTATCAAAGACATATAGATACTTTCATAGAGGTAATTGAATGTTTAACTTTCAACGATTTATTGTCATTTTCTGCATCACCATCGTCACTGCATGCAGTAGCCAGCCGTCGGTAAAAGAGGGCTCCGATACCCGTGCCTCTAAAACCTCACCCACGCCTGCTGGCAAAGGCGGCTATTATCTGGACGACGGGCCGGGTGATAATCCTCCGGCAGATATTGATAGCATTCCAGATGCGCAACCCAAGGCAGAAGCGCCTTTTGTGAGCCCAAATAAACCTTATACTGCCCTCGGTAAAAGATATGTCCCGATGACCAGCTATGCTCCTTATTACCAGCAGGGTATTGCATCCTGGTATGGTAAACGGTTTCACGGCAGAAAAACATCAAGCGGCGAAGTCTATGACATGTATGGCATGAGCGGTGCACACCCGACCCTGCCTATCCCCAGCTATGTGCGGGTAACCAATCCGGTCAATAAACGCTCGGTCATCGTACGCATCAATGACCGGGGGCCATTCAAGCATGACAGGCTCATCGATTTGTCCTACGCAGCAGCTTATAAATTACGTATCACCTCACGCGGCAGCGGTCCGGTTGAGGTTGAGTGGATTGACACCAGCCCTGAAGCATTGCGAAAAATGAAGGCTGGCACGGTTGCAACAATAGCTAGCCCAGCAACTATTACACCCGTTGCTTACAAAGAAACATCGCAAACAGCAATCCCCCTTGCGCCTTTAGCCGCACCTATACCTGCAGCCGCAACAACTACAACTACAGCAAATAATATCGAATCCAGAGCGGCAAGCTACTTTGTACAGGTAGGCGCATTTAAAAATGAGTTGAATGGTGCGATATTGAAGCAGAAAATTCTGGGGCTGGAACTTGCCGGAGATGCCGAGGTGACTAATGTGTATAATGATGGAATATATCGCGTAAGGCTCGGTCCTTTCAGTAGCAAAAAAGAAGCCGATGTCTCTGCCAACAAAGTGCGTAAGCAGTTAAACCTATCAGCAATCGTTACCAATCAGTAAACATTAATAGACTCAAATGACCAAATACTCTTTATTCGCCCGTAGTATCAGCATAATTTCTGCAACCACTTTATCTGCTGCCTTAAGCTTTGGCCAGCCAGCATATGCGGAAAGTGCACAGATTGCACCTCCGCCCAGCCTGGCTGTAAAAGCTTATTTGCTTAAAGATTTCAACAGTGGTCACGTCATTGCCACCCAAAATGCCAGCATGCGTATTGAACCAGCATCGCTGACTAAAATCATGACCGCTTACCTGAGCTTCAAAGCTGTTAAAAACGGACATTTGCAACTCACGCAAACACTGCCAGTAAGCGAATTTGCCTGGAAAGTTGAAGGCTCTAAAATGTTTATTGAGCCAAACAAACCTGTTACCGTGGATGAACTGATGCATGGCATGATTATTGTGTCAGGCAATGATGCTTCTATTGCACTGGCAGAAGGCATTGCGAGTACAGAAGAATTATTTGCCAGTATGATGAATAAAGAAGCGCAGCGCCTGGGCATGAAAAACACGCATTATATGAATGCTACTGGCTTGCCTGACCCGCAGCACTACACCACTGCTGAAGACTTATCGATTTTGGCCAGCGCCTTGATTCGTGATTTCCCTGAAGATTACAAACGCTTGTATTCAGTTAAAGAATATAGCTACAACAATATTAAACAGCCTAACCGTAACCGTTTATTATGGCTGGACCCAAATGTAGACGGTATGAAAACCGGTCATACCGAATCTGCCGGTTATTGCCTGATCTCATCTGCAAAGCGTGATAACACTCGCCGCATCTCTGTAATCTTGGGCGCACCTACCGATGCCGCTCGTGCTACCGAAAGCCAGAAACTGCTTAATTACGGCTTCCAGTTTTTTGATTCTACGCTTGTGTACAAACGCGGACAGGCCATCAATCAGCTAAAAGTATGGAAGGGCAGTGAAAACGTAGTTGCCTCAACTGTCGCAAGCGATGTCTACCTGACGCTGCCAAAAGGTGAATATGCCAACGTTAAAGCTGTGATTTCAAGTACACAGCCTTTGATTGCCCCGATTAAAAAAGGCCAAGTCATCGGTACCGTGAAATTCATGCTGAACGGCAAAGTGGTCGAACAGCGCTCTATGGTTGCAGCAAAAGCGGTCGACACGGCCGGCATTTTAGGCCGTGCGTGGGACTCGATAAAACTGCTATTACAATAATCAGGTAACGTGTATGCGTGAAATAGAACCCCACACCGCACCGCCACTGATAGAGTTCCCCTGTGACTTTGCCATTAAAGTCGTGGGGGAGACGCATGAGGCGTTTGCAGCCACCATCGTTGAAATCATTCAAACTCTGGTGCCGGCATTCACTGCCGAACATGTAGAAATGCGCGCGAGTTCAGGCGGTAAATATATCAGCCTGACCTGTAATGTATATGTAACATCTCAAGATCAACTTGATGCTGTTTACCGCTTAATAAGTGCGCATCCCCTGGTGAAATTCGCACTTTAATCACCGTAGCCAGCAATGCAGCACCCCCTAGTCATTCGGCGTTTAGGCCTAACAGCATTTGAAAGCACATGTGATGCGATGCAAGGCTTCAATGCGAATCGCACAGCAGATACACCTGACGAGCTGTGGTTGACCGAGCACCCGCCAGTCTATTCGCTAGGTCTCAATCGCAGGCAAGTAAAGCTGCCACTGCGTGGTGATATCCCAACCGTACTTACTGACCGTGGTGGTAAAATCACTTACCACGGCCCAGGGCAGATTATTGTTTATATACTGGCAGACCTGCGGCGCAGACATCTCAATATACGCACGCTGGTAAGCCTGCTGGAAAACACAGTCATCGAGTTACTTGCAGAACACGGCATTGATGCAACAGCAAAAAAAGATGCTCCCGGCGTATATGTGCAGCTAAATGATGCACAAGAGGCTAAAATTGCATCTCTGGGTTTACGCGTAAAAAACAACTGCTGCTATCATGGCCTGAGTCTCAATGTAGATATGGATCTAAGCCCGTTTGAAGCAATAGACCCGTGTGGCTATGCAGGCTTGAGAGTTACGCAGACCAGAGACCTTGGCATTACTGCAGACCTGCAGACGCTAAGTGAACAGCTGCTGCAAAAACTCAATGCCAATTTTGAACACCTGCATAATTCAGCGATGACTGATGATATGGAAAAGCATGACTGATACTTCAAGTAATAAAACAGACCATAAAACACCAAGGCCGAAAATTGCCGGGGTAAAAGAAATTGACGCGGCAAAGACTTCGCGCATACCGATTAAAATCATCCCGCAGCCTGCACAGCGCAAACCGGAATGGATACGCATGAAAGCACCGGACTCTGCCCGCTATCAGGAAATTAAGCGCGTACTGCGTGAGAACAACCTGCATACCGTCTGTGAAGAGGCAAGCTGCCCAAACATCGGCGAATGTTTCAGCGGCGGCACAGCTACCTTCATGATTCTGGGCGACATCTGCACGCGCCGATGCCCATTCTGCGATGTGGCGCATGGCAAACCATTACCGCCTGATGTGAATGAACCTGAAAATCTGGCGCGCACCATCGCACAGATGAAACTCAAATATGTAGTCATTACCAGTGTAGACCGCGATGACCTGCTCGATGGCGGCGCACAACACTTTGTAGATTGCATCAAAGCTGTTCGGGCGCAATCGCCTGAAATCAAAATTGAAATTCTGGTGCCGGATTTCCGCGGCCGCCTCGATATTGCGATGAAGATTCTAAGTGAAGCACCACCGGATGTGATGAACCATAACCTTGAGACCATTCCAAGGCTTTATAAGCAGGCCAGGCCCGGCTCCGATTACCAGAACTCACTGACTTTATTAAAAAAATTCGGCGAACTGTACCCGCATATTCCGACCAAGTCCGGCCTTATGTTAGGGCTGGGTGAAACCGACGAAGAAATTCTGGAAGTCATGCGCGACCTGCGTGCACA
>Ga0208114_1000392_pt1 | contig 11336 bp, 12 predicted proteins | sample LakWasMeta2_LOW4_2_FD_183854 | JGI IMG/M metagenome (GOLD analysis project Ga0208114, IMG submission 183854) | Freshwater sediment methanotrophic microbial communities from Lake Washington under simulated oxygen tension - Sediment Metagenome... | ecosystem: Environmental > Aquatic > Freshwater >... | reverse complement strand
ATACAAAATGCCAACCATAGAGAATATTAAAACTGCAGTTATTAACAGTTCTTTCTGGATCAGCATGAAGATCGGATAAGACAGCATATAGAAGCTGGTATCATTTCCGAAAATCGTTTCGGTTACACCCGAATTTCTGCCAAAAAAGAACAGTAATGATGTTTCCCACTGGTTATAAAAAGGTATGGCGACAAATACGGCCAACGCGAACGATATTGGTGTGTAAACTTTTACGGATCCACTCATGAAAACATCGGCAAAGCGTTGAAAGCGCCGGCGTTGATCTAAATTGTTAAGAACGTCATCTGGCGGGCTTAACCCCAGATAACGGGACGCGATCCAGAAATGAAAAAAGAAAATGGCAAAAAAAGTCAGCGTAACGGCGCCCGAAAGAAAATATTTGTAAAGCAGCCTTAGCCAGAAATAAGACTCAAGCTTAAGTGATTGATACCACCAGAGGTCAACAAACAGATCAAGAAATATGAAATGGAAGACGGCATATAAAATGATTGCGATGACAAGTATCGCTCCAATTATCGCAGGTAAAAATTTCAGGTTCCGCATAGTGTCCTCAAATAGATAGAATTATTAACGATGTTGGGATTGGCTTCATTTTAAATGGTTAATACATATATCTGAGTTCAGTAGATATATCGTTGCATATATTCTAACACCCATTAACTTGTTAGTAATGATTTAGACTTTTTGTCCGTTCATATAAGCCCGAGCGCCGTATTGCGCCGAATTCAACCAATGTTATTAATCGGTCTTTTGAATAGTCTCGTAGGCTTTACTGATTTTTTGAGTCTTTTCCTTGGCCAGTCGCATCATTTCTTCAGGTAATCCTTTGGCGATCAGTTTATCCGGGTGATTTTGGCTCATTAAGCGTCGATAGGCCTTTTTGACTTCGGCCTTGCTGGCGGAAGGCTTTAAACCCAAAACGCCATAAGCATCTTGCAGGCTGTTTTTTTGTGGTGTCTTTTGGGTATAGGAGCCGCGTCCCTGGAAACGTCGTTGAGCTTGCAACTGTATCTTCAAGCGTTCATAGTCAAAGCGGGAAACTCTAAGTTGACTGCAAATATGCAATAGCAGCTTTTCTTCGCTAACAGCTAAAATGCCGTCAGCAAGAGCCTCCTGCAACTGGATTTCCAAAAACATGCGTATTAAATCGGTGCGTCGATGACATTCTTTATAGAATTGAGCCAATACATCATCCAGCGGGAAATCAGCCTGCTTTCCTCGCTGAAAAAGATTGATTGCCGTTGTTCGCATTTCGCTCGTAAGTGTCATTTCATCCATGACTCGGTTTGCCAGCGAAATTTCTTCAGGGGAGACATGACCGTCAGCTTTGGCAATGTGGCCCATCACTGAAAAGGTGGCGGTAAAAAATGCCATTTGTACTCGATGCTGATCGCCGGGATTAAGCGTTCCACCGGCTTCTATGCCGTCCAAGCCCTTACCAAACTGATGGCCGACGGACGCGCCTAAAATGGCACCTAAAGGTCCGCCAAGCAAGAATCCGAATGCGCCGCCGACAACCGTGCTAAACCAACTCATTGTTATCAATCCTGTTCCGTAAAGAATAATGGTAAAATTATATCATTAACCCTATTTCAAAACTTAGCGAGGACTTATGACCGCTCCAGAAGCTCTATACCAATCAACACTGTCTTCTCTAAAACTCCGTGCTCGTGGAAAAGTGCGGGATATTTACGATATTGATGATAAGTACATGCTGATTGTGACAACGGATAGGCTTTCGGCATTTGATGTGATATTGCCTGATCCGATTCCCGGCAAAGGGCGTGTTTTAACCCGTATTTCCAATTTCTGGTTTAAAAAATTGCAGTATATTATGCCCAACCATTTAGCGGACATTCCGTTAGAGCGGGTTGTGCCTGATGCTACTGAGCGTGCTCAGCTTGAGGGGCGGGCTATTGTAGTTAAAATCTTAAAGCCGCTGCCGGTTGAAGCGATAGTGCGTGGCTATCTTATAGGTTCCGGCTGGAAAGACTACCAAAAATCAGGAAGTGTGTGCGGTATCAAATTACCTGCCGGCTTGCAGCAGGCCCAGCAATTACCCGAGGCCATTTATACGCCATCTACAAAAGCAGCTGTTGATCAGCATGATGAAAACGTTTCTTTTGAACAGACCGTTACGTTGTTGGGGCCTCACCTGGCAGAGCAAGTAAGAGATGCCAGTTTGAAGCTGTATAAAGAGGCAGCAGCCTATGCCAAAGAACGGGGCATTATTATTGCCGATACCAAATTTGAATTCGGTGTTGATGAGGACGGGGTTTTATATCTGATTGATGAGGCTTTAACGCCTGATTCATCCAGGTTCTGGCCTACTGATCAGTATCAGGTAGGCATCAGTCCGCCCAGTTTCGATAAGCAGTATGTTCGCGATTATCTGGAAACGCTGGACTGGAATAAAACCGCGCCAGGTCCCTCATTACCGACGGAAGTAGCAGCATATTGTGCTGAAAAATACCATGAAGCGGAAATCAGACTAACTCAAGGTTCATTTTCAGTCTAAGCGGCCGCTCCGAGTCATTCTTTGGGCAAAATAATGGTTCGATATCAATAAAACAGGCATGGAGTGGCTATAAACTTGGCGCTTGATTTAAAAAAACAGCCTTGATTTAATCAAGACCGCTAGCTATAATCCTCAAGCTATTATGTTTGGAGAGCTATGTGACGGGTAGAAACCGCTCTACTGTCAGTAAGATTCTGGGTTATCAGATTCTGATAATTCTGATAATCACTGCCGGCTTTGCTTTTGCAGGGGGATGGCAGGAAGGCCTTTCCAGCGCCTTGGGAGGGATGGCGGCATTTGTTCCCAACCTGTACTTTGTATTGCAGATGTACAGATCCTCCGGGAAGCCGGCACGAAAAATTGTAAACTCCTTTTATGTGGGAGAATCAGGGAAATTGTTATTAACAGCAGCTTTGTTCATAATGATTTTTAAAGTTCCAAACATAGAAATTTTACCGCTGTTAGCTGGATACATAACAGCATTATCGGTTTTTTGGTTCGCGTTACTGATGCGTTAACACTATTTTTAAAAGAGAGGAACGATGGCTACCGAAGCTCATGCCGCCGAAGGTGCAACCGGTTATATTATTCACCATTTAACTTCGCTACATTTTGGCGAGGGATTTTGGACACTGCATCTTGATACCTTGTTTTTCTCAGCCGTTTTAGGCAGCTTGTTCATCTGGTTTTTCAAGATGGCAGCAGAAAAAGCAACAGCCGGCGTGCCTGGATTAGTGCAGAATTTTGCTGAAATGCTGATAGAGTTTGTTGATAATCAGGTTAAAGACAGTTTTCATGGCCATAGTAAATTGATTGCCCCGTTAGCATTGACGATATTCTGCTGGGTATTTCTGTGGAACTTTATGGATTTGTTCCCTGTTGATATATTACCGCTGATTGGCTCGCTTATGGGTATAGAATACTTGCGGGTTGTGCCAAGTACCGATTTGAATGCAACATTTGCCATGTCTATCTCGGTTTTCTGTTTGATTATTTTTTACAGCATCAAAATAAAAGGCCCTTGGGGCTTTGCTAAAGAGCTGATGTTTCAGCCCTTTGGTCCCTGGTTGTTGCCGTTCAATCTGCTGCTGAAATTAGTAGAAGAAATTGCAAAACCCATTTCACTGGCGCTTCGTTTGTTCGGAAACCTGTATGCGGGCGAATTGATTTTTATTTTGATTGCCTTGCTGCCCTGGTATATTCAACCGGTTTTAAGTTTCCCCTGGGCAATTTTTCACATTTTAATTATTACTCTTCAGGCTTTTATATTTATGGTATTAACTATTGTTTACCTGAGCATGGCGCACGAAGATCATTAATTTTTATTTAACTGTTTTTTTATTACTTTACTAATCGTTTGGAGGTTTCATGGAAATTGCAAAATTAATTGCTGACGTACAAGGCATGACTGCTATCGCAGTGGGTCTGGTTCTTGGTATGGGCGCTTTGGGAACTGCTATAGGCTTCGGCTTATTGGGTGGAAAATTTCTGGAAGGTGCTGCTCGCCAACCGGAAATGGTCCCTATGCTGCAAGTAAAAATGTTTGTTGTTGCAGGTTTGTTGGACGCGGTAACAATGATTGGCGTTGGTTTGGCGTTGTTCTTTACTTTCGCAAATCCATTCCTGTCTGCGGTACAAGCTGCGGTTGCAGGCTAATACAAGCTGTTTAATTTCAATAGCAACAAGAGGAACGCATCGTGAGTATCAATGCTACTCTGATTGGGCAAATGATTACATTTGCACTTCTGGTATGGTTTACCATGAAGTACATTTGGCCTCCTTTATTTGACTCTTTAGAAGAACGTAAAAAGAAAATTGCCGATGGTTTAGCTGCCGCTGAAAAAGGTCAGGAAGAAATTCTTTTGGCTGAGAAAAGAGCTAAAGGCGTTTTAAAAGAAGCTAAAGAACAATCTTCAGAGATTGTTACCCTTGCCCAGAAACGTGCCAATGAAATTGTTGAAGAATCAAAAGACATCGCTAAAAAGGAAGGTGAGCGTTTGATTGTTGCAGCAAAAGCACAAATTGAGCAGGAAATACAGCAGGCTAAAGAAGGTTTGCGTCAGGAAGTGGCTGATTTGGCGTTAAATGCTGCAGAACAGATTCTGGGAGCAGAAATTGATAAAGCCAAGCACCAGGACATTATTAGCAAAGTCTCAAATCAATTAGGATAGGCAGCATAATGAGCGAACTGGCAACATTAGCAAGGCCTTATGCAGCAGCAGTCTTTAAAAGGGCCAAGGAAACTCATGCGACTGCAAAGTGGTCGCAGAGCTTGGCGTTTATGTCGGCTGTCCTGAAGAATGAAGAGATTTCTGTTGTAGTCGATAACCCCAAAGTGAACAAACAAAGGTTATCAGCACTTATGCTGGATATATGCCAGGGGCACGTTAATAAAGAGAATGAAAATTTTCTAAAACTGCTGGTTCATAACAATCGATTAAGCTTATTGCCTTATATTACAAAGCTTTTCGAAGCCTATAAAGCAGAAGATGAGGGTTATGCCGAGGTTGAAGTATTTACTGCATATGCTTTAACAAAAGAAGCAAAGCACGATTTAACGACAACACTGGAAAAGACCTTGAGCAAAAAAATCCATATGAATGTAACCGTGGATAAGTCATTAATTGGTGGCGTTCTCGTACGAGCAGGCGACAGAGTAATTGACGGATCTATTAGAGGCCGGCTTCAACAATTAGCAAAAAGGCTCTAACTTTAGAGTGAGAAAAAGCACATGCAATTAAACCCATCTGAAATAAGTGATCTGATTAAAAAGAAGATCGAAAACTTCGACCTGAGTGCCGAAGCGCATACAGAAGGTACCGTCGTCAGTGTGACTGACGGTATTGTAAGAGTACATGGTCTTTCTGAAGCTATGCAAGGTGAGATGCTTGAGTTCCCGGGTAATACCTTTGGAATGGCGCTTAACCTTGAAAGAGATTCAGTGGGTGTGGTGATATTAGGTTCATACCAGCACATCACTGAAGGCGATACCGTAAAATGTACCGGAAAAATTTTGGAAGTACCTGTTGGAGAGGCATTACTGGGCCGTGTTGTTGACGCACTGGGTAATCCAATTGATGGCAAGGGCGCTATTGATACCACTGAAACAGCTCCAATTGAAAAAATCGCGCCGGGTGTAATTGCCCGTCAATCCGTTGATCAACCGGTGCAACTGGGTTTGAAATCAATTGATGCGATGATTCCGGTGGGTCGTGGACAGCGCGAATTGATTATTGGTGATAGACAAACCGGTAAAACAGCTATTGCAATTGATGCTATCATAAATCAAAAAGGTACAGGCATTAAATGTATCTATGTGGCTATTGGTCAAAAACGCTCATCAATTGCCAACGTAGTTCGCAAGCTGGAAGAGCATGGTGCAATGGCTCATACCATTATTGTTTCGGCATCCGCATCTGAATCAGCGGCGATGCAGTTTATTGCACCGTATACTGGCTGTTCAATGGGTGAATTCTTCAGAGACCGTGGTGAAGATGCCCTGATTATATATGATGATTTGACGAAACAGGCTTGGGCTTATCGTCAGGTTTCTTTATTGTTGCGTCGCCCGCCAGGTCGTGAAGCGTATCCAGGTGACGTGTTTTATTTGCATTCGCGTTTGCTGGAAAGAGCCTCGCGTATTAATGCGGATGAAGTTGAAAAGCTGACGGGTGGCAAGGTTAAGGGCAAGACTGGATCATTGACGGCATTACCAATCATTGAAACCCAAGGTGGTGACGTATCAGCTTTCGTACCGACTAATGTAATTTCTATTACCGACGGACAGATTTTCCTTGAAAGCAACTTGTTTAACTCAGGTATCCGTCCAGCTGTAAACGCTGGCTTGTCGGTTTCTCGAGTGGGTGGTGCCGCACAGACGAAGATTATTAAGAAATTAGGTGGTGGTACACGTCTCGATTTGGCGCAGTACCGCGAGCTAGCCGCTTTTGCACAGTTCGCTTCGGACCTGGATGAAAGTACCAGGAAGCAAATTGAGCGTGGCCAACGCGTTACTGAGTTAATGAAGCAAAATCAATATTCGCCGATGTCAGTCGCGCAAATGGCGGTTTCGCTATTTGCTGCTAATGAAGGTTTCCTTGATAGTATAGAAGTTAACAAGGTACTCGATTTTGAAGCGGCTTTACAGTTGTATATGAAATCAGAATATTCTGAGTTGATGGACAACATAAATGCAACTGGCGATTTCAGTAATGAAATCAGTAGTGGATTAAGAGCCGCTATCGAAACTTTCATTAAAACTCATAGTTGGTAAAAGGGTCTTCAAATGGCTGTTGGTAAAGAAGTACGCACAAAGATCGGGAGTATCAAGAATACTCAAAAGATCACTCGCGCAATGGAGATGGTTGCAGCGAGTAAAATGCGTAAAACAAAAGACAGAATGCAGGCAACACGGCCCTATTCTAAAAAAATAGGGCGGATTATCAAACATCTGGCTCAAGCCAATCCAGAGTATAAACACCCTTATCTCATTACACGAGATGTCAAACGAGTAGGGATTATTGTGGTTAGCTCCGATAGAGGCTTGTGCGGTGGACTGAATTCAAATTTATTCAGAAAGACACTAGCCCACTTAACGCAATGGGAAAAAGCAAATATTGAAGTAGATGTTTGTACAATTGGCACAAAAGCTTCCGGTTTTTTTAGTAACCTGAAAGTAAATTTAGTCGGGCAGGTTACTAAACTGGGTGACGCACCGCACCCGCATGACATCGTCGGCGTCATAAGAATCATGCTTGATGCTTATGAGTCAGGTAGAATCGATCAACTGTACGTTGTAAGCAATGAATTCGTGAATACCATGACTCAGCGGCCTACGGTTGAACAGTTACTTCCTGCGATAGCATGTGAACTTGACGAAAATTTGACTGGTCACTGGGATTATATTTATGAGCCTGATGCTAAAGAGGTTTTGGATCATCTAATGACTCGCTTTATCGAATCCAAGGTTTACCAAGGTCTGGTTGAAAATAATGCCTGCGAGCAGGCAGCCAGGATGGTGGCTATGAAGAGCGCTTCAGATAATGCGGGAAATCTTATCGGTGAGTTGCAACTGATTTACAACAAAGCCAGACAAGCCGCTATCACTCAGGAAATTTCAGAAATTGTTGCAGGCGCCGCAGCTGTTTAAGCCCAAGTAAAATGACACAACACTTAGAGGACAACTCAATGAGTTCGGGTAAAATCGTTCAAATTATCGGCGCGGTCGTTGACGTGGAATTTTCACGTGCGGACCTGCCAAAAGTATATGATGCCTTAAATGTAGAAGGCAAAGACCTGGTATTGGAAGTGCAACAGCAATTAGGTGATGGCGTAGTCAGAACTATTGCGATGGGTAGTACCGACGGCTTAAGCAGAGGTTTGATTGTTAACAACACCAATGCGCCTATTTCCGTGCCAGTTGGGCAGGAAACCCTGGGCCGTATTATGAATGTCCTGGGTCAACCCATTGACGAAAAAGGACCTATCGGTGAAAAAGTAAAATGGGGTATCCACCGTGAAGCGCCGAGCTATGCAGAACAAGCTGCCGCTAACGAATTATTGGAAACCGGTATCAAGGTTATCGATTTAGTCTGTCCATTTACCAAAGGTGGTAAAGTAGGTTTATTCGGTGGCGCAGGTGTTGGTAAAACCGTCAACATGATGGAGCTGATTCGTAACATAGCGATTGAACACAGCGGTTATTCAGTATTTGCGGGCGTGGGAGAGCGTACTCGTGAAGGTAACGACTTCTATCACGAAATGACTGATTCAAACGTTATTGACAAAGTATCACTGGTTTACGGACAAATGAACGAGCCACCTGGAAACAGGCTGCGTGTAGCGTTGACCGGTTTAACAATGGCGGAATATTTCCGTGATGAAGGGCGTGACGTTTTATTCTTTGTTGATAATATTTACCGTTATACCTTGGCGGGTACTGAAGTATCGGCGCTCTTAGGTCGGATGCCTTCGGCGGTTGGTTATCAGCCCACACTGGCCGAAGAAATGGGTGTTTTACAAGAACGTATTACTTCAACTAAAACCGGTTCAATTACGTCTATCCAGGCAGTTTATGTACCTGCCGATGACTTGACCGACCCATCACCAGCAACAACCTTTGCTCACCTGGACGCGACCGTTGTATTATCACGTCAAATTGCCGAGTTAGGTATTTATCCCGCTATTGATCCATTGGATTCAACCAGTCGTCAGCTCGATCCATTAGTAATCGGGCAAGAGCACTATGATGTAGCGCGTAAAGTTCAGGGTATCTTGCAACGATACAAGGAATTGCGAGATATTATTGCGATTCTGGGTATGGATGAATTATCTGAGGAAGATAAATTGACCGTAGCAAGAGCACGTAAAATGCAGCGTTTCTTATCTCAGCCTTTCTTTGTAGCTGAAGTTTTTACCGGCTCTCCTGGTAAATATGTGTCCCTGAAAGATACTATTGCCGGTTTTAAAGGTATTATTAACGGCGAGTACGATGCTATTCCTGAACAGGCTTTTTATATGGTAGGTACCATAGAAGAAGTGCTTGAGAAAGCTAAGACATTAAAAGGCTAATGTATGTTTCTTCCTGTTTAGCCGCAGGGAGAGGGGATTGAAACAGGTAAAAAAATGACCATGACCATACATGTAGACATCGTAAGTGCTGAACGTGAGATATTCTCGGGGTTGGCAGAAATGGTATTTGCTCCCGCTGAACTTGGCGAAGTAGGTATTTCGCCTCGGCATGCTCCCTTAATAACAAAGCTTAAGCCTGGTGAAGTTCGGGTAAAAGTGAATGATAATGAAAGTTATCCATTTTATATATCAGGTGGACTTTTAGAGGTGCAACCTCATTTGGTTACGATTTTGGCCGACACTGCGGTTAGAGCAAAAGATATTGATGAGGCTGCCGCACTGGATGCTAAAGCGAAAGCTGAAGAAGCTCTGGCGGATAAATCCAGTAAAATAGATTACGCAACAGCACAGGCGCAATTGGAACAAGCTGTTATGCAATTGCGTACCCTGGATAGGCTAAGAAAGCGTGGTGGATAACAGTAAAGATACGCGCGATTGTTGCTTGTAAGATAATCGCCACTCTACTATATTTAAAAAGCTCGATAACGTAAAAGCGCTATCGGGCTTTTTTTGTTTAACAGGATTTGAAATGAAAATCACGACTATTATTCTTGCTGCGGGTAAAGGCACTCGTATGCGTTCCGAACTTCCCAAAATTTTACATAAAATTGCCAATAGGCCGCTACTACAGCATGTCTATGAAATGAGCAGCCAGTTGAATAACAACGCTATTAAAATTGTTTATGGTCATGGTGCGGATCTGGTGAAAGACACCTTAAAAGATTTAGACGCAAGTTGGGTTGAACAAAAACAGCAGTTAGGTACGGGCCATGCCGTGCAACAGGTTAGCGATCAAATTGCAGATACCGACACGGTTTTAATTCTATATGGTGATGTACCTTTATTGAAATTAACCACTGTAAAGCAGTTAATAGCAAACGTAAATGATGAGTCTCTTGCTTTGCTTACAGTCAATCTTGAGAATCCGACGGGTTACGGCAGGATAATGAGGGATGACTCAGGACAAGTAACAAAAATTGTCGAGGAAAAGGATGCATCAGCGACTGAAAAACTTATTAAGGAAGGTAATACCGGCATCATGGCGGTGCAAGGCGATAAATTAAAAAAATGGTTGAATCGGTTAAATAATAATAATGCCCAGGGCGAATATTATTTAACGGATGTTATTGAAATGGCGGTTGCCGATGGTATAACTATTGTGACGAATCAGCCTGAAACGGCTGATGAAGTATTGGGAGTCAATAACCGCATCCAGCTCAGTCACCTTGAACGAGTCTACCAGCAAGATCAAGCTTACCAATTGATGGAACAGGGTGTTACGTTAATAGATCCAGCACGTTTTGACCTCAGGGGATCAATTGAAAAGCTGGGTATAGATATTGTGTGTGATGTTAATGTCATCATTGAGGGTAAAAATAGCATCGGCAGTAACGTCAAAATAGGGGCCAATACCTATATAAAAAATTCCATTATTAACGACAATGTAGAAATCCTGTCAAATTGTGTCATAGAAAATGCAGTGATAGGGCAAGGTAGCAGAATTGGTCCTTTCGCTAGATTACGTCCAGAAACTGTTTTAGCCGAAGATGTTCACATTGGTAATTTTGTAGAAATCAAAAAATCATCAGTAGCGGCATCTAGTAAAATAAATCATTTAAGCTATATTGGTGATACCACCGTTGGCAGTAAAGTCAATATCGGCGCTGGAACCATTACCTGCAATTATGATGGGGTCAACAAATTCAGAACGATCATTGAAGATGGTGCTTTTATTGGTTCGGATACCCAGTTAGTCGCCCCGGTCACTATAGGAAAAAATGCTACGATAGGTGCAGGATCAACAATCACTAGAGACAGTCCTGAGAATCAGTTGACCTTAAGCAGAGTAAAGCAGATTTCTCTCACAGGATGGCAACGACCCGTTAAACACGACTGTATGGATGCAGGAGATAGAGTAATGTCGGGAACAATTACCGAGGAAAAATAATATGTGTGGAATTATAGGCGGAATAGCGCAACGAAATATAGTGCCGATATTACTGGAGGGGTTGAAACGGCTGGAATATCGCGGTTATGATTCAGCCGGGTTGGCGGTAATCAACGACAGGACAATATACAGGCAAAGAGAATTAGGCAAAGTTAAAGGCCTTGAGGAATTATTACTGGCTGATCCCATTTCGGGCAATATTGGTATAGCGCATACCCG
>Ga0208114_1000391_pt1 | contig 11349 bp, 9 predicted proteins | sample LakWasMeta2_LOW4_2_FD_183854 | JGI IMG/M metagenome (GOLD analysis project Ga0208114, IMG submission 183854) | Freshwater sediment methanotrophic microbial communities from Lake Washington under simulated oxygen tension - Sediment Metagenome... | ecosystem: Environmental > Aquatic > Freshwater >... | reverse complement strand
TCCGCCGCATCCCGAAATCGGTCTTTATCCAGCTTACCTTCCCTCATTAACTGATACAGGGCATCATGAACCAATGAGCCACGCATAAAGTTAGGCGTATCTATCGTCGGTCCGGAAGGCCCGTCCCAGGCATATCCTTTTTTGATTATCAAAAAACCGGTCATGGTCAATATTATAAAATCCATGTCAACGTGCCGGTTGGGCTTTATGTCAATTTGTTGCGAATATTCACGTTTCAATTGGTATTTATAACCGTCGTTATAGGCTATACAAGGCATATGTTTCTCCTCAAAATACGATAATTAAGCTGTAATAACTCGGATGAAACGAAGTGAAGATCGGGACACATCCCCCGAACTTCACACCGTTCCATACCGGTTTGCCTCGTAAGCGTTGCGAACCCTTCGTTCATTTCATCATACGGGCACTGGGAATGCTATTTATGTTCTTTCAGCAATCAGAAGGCCGCCGATTGTGAAGGGTGGTAGCCCGCCAAAGAAACGGCATATGAGATCACTTCCCCCGTTCAGCCTGCATCTCCAATACGCGCCCAGGTCCGGATCAGACTGGAAACGAAGTTGCGGCATAACTTCTCCTCTGCCTTCTGAAGGATGGGTTATCCCCCCATATATACCCACGGTTGGGTAAAGTGATGACTCTGCTGTAAAGCCTGGTATTTTCATTTCTCACCTCTCAAATTATTTACGTTTATTAGCCACAGCCAGTTTGGCTGGTTTTATGCCGACGACAAGGTATTCAATGGCGGACGGCAAAGTATGAGCGGAAAACCGAAGTAATCACGGGTGCATCGGCATTGTTCGAATGGACTCGCGCGCCGTGTAACACAAACGAAACGGTTCATGGCGGTTTTATCGCATCACCAAATCATGTCCCGTTCGTTGGGTTATGAATTTGCCAAACCCAATCGACAAGTTCCACTTCGTTCCATTCATCCTGCTATGGTACCCGGCCCGGATAATCAGGCCATCTCCATGCAGCGCATCAGAACTCAGGGTCACAAAATCTATCAAAAATGTCGCACCACTTTTCATAGCCCCTGTTACAGTAGTAGGCGGCTTTGGTACATAGGCCCAGCGGAATCTGTGGCACGATTTGGGTTGAAGAAGCGGAGCCAGTTGTCACTAGAGGGTAATGTTTATTGGTCCTGTAAAGCGACGCTTCCGCGGTAAATCCAGGCATATTCATGGTATTCATTTCATATCTCCTATTTCAGGATTAACGATCATAATAAGGTGACATCTTCGCGACAAGAAATGGAAACTCCTCGGTCACGTCGACACGCACAAAAAACTTCTCCGTAAAATCGGTATTGCGATTGGTATAGGAGAAGATGACATCGACGATGTTGCGCGTGCCGCTCAAGGGCGAGGGGCGCACTTCCACGCCGGTCAGTGAAAAGTCGTGCGCAAACTCTTCGGCTGCCTTGGCATAGATGGCGGGATAACGCATGGCCAAATAGTTCAGGACGCGGTGTTCATCGGTTGCGCCGGCATTGTCCGTCAGTTGCATGATTCTGGCGAACAGTTCTTCAGCCGCCGGGCCGAACTGCGCGGCAGAGATCTTCTCCGGCTTTGGGATGGCTTTGATGAGTGCGTCGTGGTCGAAAGAGTAAATCTGATCGAATGCGACGATGGGAACCATTAGCCCATTGCACATTTCCGGCGGGGCGATAGGTCCGCGCAGGCCGATGACGACATCGATGTCATTGGGGCTGGGAGCAGGGCGGATGGCTTCCACCAGCAGATCGATATCCACCGGATCGCGCGGCTGTAACAAATAGGTTTCCAGCCCCTGGATGGTCAGAACCCAACATAGTTGGCGTATCAGGTAACGGTTCTCGCGCTTGGACAGAACAGCGTGGAAAGTCTGTTGATCGGTCTTTCCGGCAGTATCGGCGCGTCCTGTTGCCTGGGCAAATTCTTTTTCCGCTGCAAGGTTCGGGAAACGCGCTTCGACCCGTCCGATGGCATAGACATAAGATACAATCCCTGTATCACTCGGACTCAAACCGGCAGATCCACCACAACCACAGGTTTCACCTCCCGACTGTGGAGAAATCACTGCATTTGTGCGGTCTTGGGGAGGCCATGCACTCATGGGTATGTCATTCATCGCAAGCGGCGGGCTTCCTGTCTGTTCCACTGTTTCAGTTTGTTCGTTCATATTGTTTCTCCTAACTAGCAAGTTATAAGCATTAACAAACATGGGAATCAGATTTCATATAATTCCCCTACCCGTGGATATCAACGGGTAAAAACCATCCAGCGGTTTAGCGCGGCTGCACGGTGTTCGCATCCTCCGCAGGGTTGCATCCCAAAATAGGAGACCATCCGCTTGATCACATCACCAAGCCCAATATCCTCGTCGATGATAAACCCCGGCAAGCGCACGTGGTGAGAAGGATGTCCGATCTCGTCTGGAGTATTGTTATCTTCACTTATGTTTGTCATGAATTCACCTTCTCCTATTCGTTGTTAACAAGATTTGGTAGGCCGCTGCAGCGTCCAGCAAAGGCGGGACTACCGAGGCTCGCCGCTGTGTATAAGCTTGGGTGATGGCGAGTTTGATTTGTGCCGCCGACGCATTGGGAAATTCCGACCACAACAGTGCAATCGTTCCCGTCACAAAAGGTACGGCGACACTCGTTCCACCGAGTGTGAGCGATTGCCCTTCAGCGCCAAGGCTGGTGATGCCATGGCCGGGTGCGCTTAAGCCTCTACGTCCAATTGAACTGCCGAGATTGGACTCATTTGTGGGTCTGCCTTCAAGGTCACAACCGACCACCGGAATGGCCCAGGGATGCCTGGTAATGACGGAGCTGCCGAGAGTACCTTGATTACCCGCTGCTGTTACTACGAGAACACCTCGCCTGACGGTCTGATTGAGCGCTTCTTCCAACTCCATTTCGCCTTTGGTGGAGGGTTGAGCAAGAGCGAGGCTTAAGTTAATCACTTTTGCACCGGCGTTGATACATTCAATGATAGCTGCGGCAAGCTCCATGGGCGTAGTACTTGGCATTTGTTCGTTGCCCGAGGTTGTCTCGGCAAAAATGGGGCGAACCAGGAGAATACAATTGGGACAAATGGCGGGGGCAAGGGAATTACGCTTTGCGGATAATATTCCTGCTACAAAGGTTCCATGCAGACAAGCTGTGCTGTTTGTCTGCGTGCATGTCGCACTATTATTGCCGGAAATCTCGCGGAGATGTTCGCCCGCAAAGTCGGTGTGTTGGGTAGCCACAGGCCCATCGATGAGCCCGATTTTTACTTCAGGGCTACCGCTGGTACGCGCCATCAACGCTGTAAGCTTGACTAAGTCCAAAGGTTCCATAAGGTTTTGCCTTGGTTACTCCGCCTGACAACCGTGCTCACCTGCATAAGTTAGGCGAAACGGATGATTATGATTTATTCTAACGTTATTTCTACTGCGTAAAACTTATTTTCCTTTTATCATATTTTTAAAATAAATCAAGATAAATATTTTCGGCAAGTAACAACTTGATTTCCATCTCATCAATTTCTGATTTAAAAAAATGCTACTAAAAAATATGCTGATTTGGTTTAGTCTGTCAGCCGGTTACAATGGGTAATTTAATCTTGCTTATTAATTGTTAACACCAAAATGAATAACTCAATTATTTATGCGCTCGATTTTGACGGCGTTATTTGCGACAGCGCGGTGGAAACTGCGATAACGGGCTGGAAAGCGGCCGGCAGCATCTGGGGCGACATGCACAGGGATGTTCCCCAAGTAAAGATTGATCAATTCCGGTCAATAAGACCGAACATAGAAACGGGTTATGAAGCCATATTGGCAATGCGCCTGCTCTATCTGGGGGAAACCATCGAGTCGATTCACAGCGGTTATGACGACAAAATCCAAGCCTTGCTAAAAGAGGCGCAAGTTACCGCTAATGACCTGAAAAAACTGTTTGGGGAAACCCGGGATGTCTGGATTGCTAACGACTTGGCCGAATGGGTAATGATGAATCCGTTATTTGACGGCGTAGCGGCCAAGCTGCGGGAGTTGGGGCAACAATATCCGTGGTATGTCGTTACCACCAAGCAGGAGCGCTTCGTCAAACAGATTCTGAAAGCCAATGCGATTGAGCTGGCGGACGAACGGATTTTCGGGCTGGATCGCAATATGAGCAAGGTGGAGGTCTTAAAGGGGCTTTTGAAAACTCATCACAACGAAACGATTTATTTTGTCGAGGACCGGTTGCCGACTTTGTTAGATGTTTTGAAAACCAAGGAGCTTGCCAGCGTTAAGCTGGTTTTTGCGCTGTGGGGTTATAACACCGCCGAAGATAAAGCGCTTGCCGCAAAACAGTCTTTCGCCTTGCAACAGCTTGAAGATTTTCTTGTGTTATAGTCCCCGCTGGAGAAATAATAAATCAGTGTGGATAAACAGTTTGCATCCACCTAAAATCTACAATCCCCCGGATAAGCGCTGCTTATGCGGTCTACTTGTCTCTGCACAATTCCATGTAGCATGTATTGGCATTGCCATCCATGGCTTCTGGATCCCGGCACTCCCTGCCGGGATGACGAGTTGGGTAGATACCTATGATTATTCACTGGAGTAAATTGTATGTCACTGACCATGTACCAAGCATCTATCCCCGTTTTTATCCATATGCTGGGAAATTTATCGGCGATACTTGATAAAGCAGCCGAACATGCCGTAGCGAAGAAAATCGATCCGGCAATCTTTGTCAATGCGCGCCTGGCGCCCGATATGTATCCGCTTAGCCGGCAAGTCCAAATTGCAACCGATGTAGTGAAAGGTTGCGCTGCTCGCCTTGCCGGCATCGAAGTGCCGAGCTATGAGGATAACGAAACCACATTTCCGGAGTTACAGGCGCGTATCGCTAAGACTGTCGCTTTTTTGCAAAGTGTAAGCGCTGGGCAGATTGACGGCAGCGAAGAGAGGACGGTCACGCTAAAAGTGCATGGGAAAGATTCCGATTTTTCAGGCCAGCGTTACTTTCTTAATTTCGTGCTTCCCAATTTCTATTTTCACATCACAACTGCTTACGCCATTTTGCGACATAACGGTTTGGAATTAGGCAAAAAGGACTTTGTAGGAAACTACTAATCTATACTTCACAATTCTAAAAGTATTTTTAAATCACTTTATTGGAATAGGCAGAAACTGTGACCACTTGACCTCGCCGCCGACTTCATCCTGAGCCGGTAATGATGATGCGTTCCAGCCGCCACCCAGGGCTTTGACGAGAAGCACAGCAGCGCTCAAGCGTTGTCCCTGAAGATCAACAGCGGTTTTCTCATTTAGGAGAGCAGCGGCCTGATCAATCATGACATTAAGGTAACTGACAGTCCCTGCTTTATATTGATTGGTCGTTAACTGAACGGCCTTTTGCGCCGATTCTACTGCCTTGTTCTGAACCTGTATTCCCTGTTCCAGGATTTTTAGTGCCGCCAGGTTATCTTCCACCTCCTGAAAACTGATTAGTACGGCCTGACGATAGGCTGCCACGCTGGCGTCGTAAGCATCAATGGATTGCTGCATTTGCGCGCCGCGCGCTCCGCCATCAAACAGGGGAATAGCAAGTGCAGCCGGCCCTAGCGCCCAATACCGCGCACCCGCAGCCAGCAAATCTGAAAGGGTATTGGATTGTTGACCATTGGACGCTGCGAGACTAATGCTGGGAAAATAGGCGGCTTTGGCGACGCCTATTTGTGCATTGGCGGCGGCAGCCTGACGCTCAGCGGCTGCGATGTCCGGCCGGCGCTCTAAAAGTTGTGACGGAATACTGACCGGAATCGATGGTATTTGCGAATTCAGCGGAGAAACCGGAATGTTAAGTTCGGCCGGGGTCTTGCCCATTAAAATCGCTATGGCGTGCTCAAGTTGCGCACGTTGTACGCCAAGATTGATAGCTTGAGCCCGTGCTGATTCAAGCTGGGTTTCGGCCTGGACGATTTCTGATTTGGCGGCTATGCCCGCTGCATAACGGTTTTGGGTAATCTTCAGGGTTTTTTCAAACGTTACGACCGTATCGTTCAATACTTTTATCTGCGCATCGATTGCTCGCAGTAGAAAGTAGTCTTGGGCCAGTGTGGCCTGGGTTGATAAGCGTAATGCCTGCAAAGTGGCGGCGCTCGCTTGGGCGCTGGTTTCGCTGGATTCAACCTGTCTGCGCACACTGCCCCATAAATCCGGCTCCCACGCGGCGCTTAAGGCTGCCCCGAACAGGTTTTTGACGCCGCGAACCGCTACGTTTTGACCACTCGCGGCGCGGAAGCGATTGACACTTGCCGTACCTGTGGCGGTGGGGAAATAGGCTGCGCTTGCACTCTGCACGATGGCTTGGGACTGTCGAAATTGTGCCTCGGCCTGGGCGATAGACTGATTGGACATATCAACTTGTTCTTCCAGGGAATTCAGGTAAGGATCCTTGAATATTTGCCACCATTTGCCGGGCAGTTCGTGATCACGCGGTTGCGCCTGCTTCCAGCCTTTAAGTTCTTTGAAAGTTGTGGAAGATGCGCTGGCCGGACGCCGGTAATCCGGCCCTACAGTACAGGCGTTGAGTATTAAGGTGCAGATAACGGCCAATAAGCGTAAGGGGCAGGTAAGCATAAATAATTTAACTGTGCCCGTAATTAAAGGAAGGATAAAACTTATCTTGATGAGTATATGTGCTCATAGCGGATCTATTCGGGTTGATATTGGCTTTGAATCCTTGCGGTGAATAAAGCGACGGCACCATGACTGAAAACGGTCCATATAAACATAAATGACGGGGGTCGTGTAAAGTGTAAGTATTTGGCTAAGCAACAAGCCTCCGACGATCGCAATGCCTAAAGGACGGCGCAATTCCGCCCCGTAACCGGTTCCCAGTGCAAGAGGTAACGCCGCCAGCAGGGCCGCGAAAGTCGTCATCATGATTGGCCTGAAACGCATCAGACAGGCAGTAAAAATTGCCTCATCCGGGCTCATTCCAAGGGTTCGCTCGGCATTTAACGCAAAATCTATCATCATGATAGCGTTCTTTTTTACGATGCCGATTAGCAAAATTACGCCTATCATGGCGATAATACTGAACTCGGTTTCAAAAGCGAGCAGTGCCAGGACCGCGCCAACGCCCGCGGACGGTAAGGTTGAAAGAATGGTAAGCGGATGGATATAACTCTCGTATAAAACACCCAGGACGATATAAATCGAGATGATAGCTGCCAGAATCAGCCAGGGTTGATTGTTCAGGGATTCTTTAAAGGCCTTGGCCGTACCCTGAAAGCTGCCGTGTACCGTAGCTGGTACGCCCAGGTCGTTCATTTTCTCTGCTATCACCTTGGTTGCTGTTGATAGCGAAGTACCGGGTTTAAGATTGAAAGAAATGGTTCCGGCGGGAAACTGGCCTTGATGATTGACCGACAAAGCTGTGTTGGTTACAACGTAGCTCGCAAAGGCCGACAGCGGCACTTTCCCGCCGGACGGAGACTGCGGTTCTGGTGGAACATTGACGTAGATATTTTTCAAGGCTTCCGGACTTTGTGAATAGTCGGGCGAAACTTCCATGATGACGTGATATTGATTAAGCGGGTTGTAAATCACTGAAACCTGCCGTTGTCCGAAAGCATTGTTCAGCGTGGCATCGATAAGGGCCTGACTGACTCCCAGTCTGGCGGCCATGTCGCGATTTATCCGGAGTGTGATTTGTTGCCCTTTATCCTGCTGGTTGGTATTCACATCCACCAGTTCGGGGCGTTGAGACAAGGCTTTGACGATCCGGGGAATCCAGGTTCGAAGTTCCGGGAGGTTATCGGCTTGCAAGGTGTATTCAAACAGGGCAGACGATCCGCGCGCGCCGATACGTAGATCCTGGGGCGGTTGTAGTATCAATCTGGCTCCTGGTTCATTTTCCAGTTTTCCCCGTAGTCGCGCCATGAGTTGATTGACCGTCAGTTTGCGTTCTTCCAATGGCTTGAGGGTCGCGAACATTTGTCCGCTGTTCATGCCTCGTTGCCCGCCGGTGAAACCGATAACGGTCTCGATCTCGGGATCTTTGCGCATGATATCGACAAAGTCAGCCAGTTTCTGCTGCATGGCTTTGGATGAAATACTCTGATCCGCCTGGATAGTCCCCGATAATCTTCCGGTATCCTGTACCGGGAAGAAGCCTTTGGGTACGATTGAATAAAGATGGAAGTTTAATCCAATTGTACCCAATAATAGCAGCACAACCAGTCGCCCGTGGCGGAGCGCCCAGTGCAGGGAACGTTTATAGCCAGAGACCCAGAGCCGGTTAAGCCGGTCAGTCAAATGATAGAGCCGGCCTTGTGACCGGGTTTCCTGCGGCTTTAACCACAGGGCGCAGAGCATGGGGGTTGTGGTCAGTGAGATCAACAACGAAACCATAACCGCGGCTGAAAGCGTAACCGCAAATTCTTGGAAAAGACGCCCAACGATACCGCCCATCAATAAAATGGGAATAAACACCGCAATAAGGGAAAGACTCATCGTCAGCACCGTAAAACCGACTTCACCGGCACCTTTTAAAGCAGCCTCCCGGGGCGGAACTCCCTGCTCTATATAGCGCGTCGTGTTTTCTAAAACGACAATTGCATCATCCACAACAAAGCCGGTGGCGATGGTGAGCGCCATCAATGAAAGGTTATCCAGGCTGTAGTGGCATAAATACATGACGCCGAAAGTGCCTATGATGGACACCGGCACGGTGACGATAGGAATCATCGAGGAACGCAGATTGCGCAGGAACAGAAATACCACCAGAATGACCAATACAACAGCGATTAACAGGCTGCGTTCAACCTCATGAAGCGAGGCGCGGATAGTGATGGAGCGATTCATCACCACTGAGAGATCGATTGCGTTGGGGATGGATGCCTGTAATTGCGGAAAAAGCGCTTTTATTTTGTCGACTGTTTCGATGATATTAGCGCCGGACTGTTTATTCAGTATCAATAACACCGAGGGTTTGCCGTCCTTGAGTCCCGCGGATTTTGAGTCTTCTACGGAATCGACGGCTTGGCCGAGGTCAGACAGGCGCACGGCGGCGCCGTTACGATAGCTAACGATGAGCGGCATATAATCGCTTGCTGTTTTGGCTTGATCATTGGCGTAAATCATCCACTGACGCGTGGCGTCTTCCAGGGCGCCTTTGGGCCGGTTGTCATTGGTTGCAACGATCGCAGTACGCACATCTTCGAATCCGATGCCATATTTGGCCAGGGCGTCAGGATTGAGCTCAACCCTGACCGCAGGCAGCGAACTGCCGCCGACGGTCACTTGCCCCATGCCCTGGATTTGCGCTATTTTCTGCGCAAGAATCGTCGAGGCTGCATCGTAGAGTTGGCCTCGAGTCATCGTTTCTGAGGTTAATGCCAGAATCATGATCGGCGAATCGGCCGGATTGACCTTGCGATAGTAGGGACGGCTGGGCATGTTGCCGGGCAGAAGGTTGTTTGCCGCGTTGATCGCCGCCTGGACATCCCGTGCAGCGCCATCGATGTCGCGATCGAGATCGAATTGCAGGATGATACTGGTGGTGCCGATAGAGCTTGCGGAAGTCATTTCCGTGATGCCCGCGATATGCCCAAGGGCACGCTCAAGCGGAGTAGCCACCGAAGTGCTCATGGTTTCTGGGCTGGCCCCGGGCAATGAAGCCTGTACAGCGATAGTCGGAAAATCGACTTGAGGCAGAGGAGCTACCGGCAGTTGGAAGAAGGCGATCAAGCCGGCCAGAGTGACCGCCAGCGTCAGCAGGGTGGTAGCGACCGGACGGTAGATGAAATAGGCCGATAAGTTCACGGCGAGTCCTTGCCGGGACCAGGGCCGCTTTGGATAGTATTCTGAGTGCCCGCCAGGCGCCGGCCCAGCCTGTCGAAAACCAGATAGATGACCGGCGTTGTGAACAAGGTGAGCAACTGGCTCAGGATCAACCCGCCGACCATCGTAATCCCCAGGGGATGGCGCAATTCCGAGCCTACGCCGGTGCCCAGCATAAGTGGAAGCGCGCTCAGCAACGCGGCCATCGTCGTCATCATGATCGGACGAAAACGCAAAAGGCAGGCCTGATAAATAGCCTCCCGGGCCGATTTGCCTTGCTTGCGTTCCGCATCCAGGGCGAAATCAATCATCATGATGGCGTTTTTCTTGACGATGCCGATGAGTAATATAATTCCGATGATGGCGATAATCCCCAAATCATTACCTGACAGCATGAGCGCAAGCAGCGCGCCAACACCGGCTGAAGGCAGCGTAGAAAGAATAGTGACCGGGTGTATATAGCTCTCATAGAGCACGCCCAGCACGATATATACGGTGACGATAGCGGCCAGAATCAGCCACAGCGTATTCGACAGTGAAGCGCTGAAAGCCAGCGTGGCGCCCTGGTAATTGGCTTGCACACTCGGGGGCAGGCCTATCTGACTTTTGGTCTTTTCGATAGCATCGATAGCTTCGCCGAGAAAAGCGCCTGGAGCCAGGTTGAAGGAAATGGTTGCAGCGGGGAACTGGCCCAAATGATGGGTAACAAGAGGAGCCGTCTGTTCCGACACGCTGGCAATCGCCGATAAGGGCACCTGTAGCCCATTCGAGGAAGGCACCCGGATAGCTTTCAGGTCGTCCAGACTCTGCCGGTATTCGGGCTTTACTTCGAGCACGACACGGTACTGGTTGGATTGTGTAAAAATAGTGGACACCAGCCGCTGCCCGAAAGCATCATAAAGCGCGTCATCAATAGCGGCAATACTGACACCCAGGCGGCTTGCAGTGCTGCGATCGATAGCTACGAATGCTTGTAAACCGCTGTCCTGAAGGTTGCTGGTCACATTAGCGAACGCTGCTTGTCTGGAAAGTTGCTCTACCAGCAACGTTGTCCAGCGACTCAATTCTTCACGATCGGCTGCTTCCAAAGTCACCTGATACTGACTGCGGCTGATACGATTTTCAATGGTGAGGTCTTGCACAGGCTGGAGGTACACAGTGATACCTTGCACTTGATGTAGTCTATCTTGCAGTCTATGGATAACGTCCGTGACGTTGATACCGCGTGCGGCCAACGGCTTCAGTGTGATCATGAGCCGCCCGGTATTGAGCGTGGGGTTGGTGCCGTCTACGCCTATAATGGAAGAGATGCTCTCAACGGCCGGATCCTCAAGAATCACGTTGCTCAAGGCTTGTTGCCGTTCGGACATGGCCGCAAAGGAAATGGATTGCGGCGCTTCGGAGATACCCTGAATAACGCCGGTATCCTGGATTGGGAAGAAACCTTTAGGTATGGCGACGTACAGTAGTACAGTGAGCGCCAGGGTTATTATTGCCACCAGCAGAGTG